>Ga0209539_1000338_pt1 | contig 28088 bp, 27 predicted proteins | sample BarGraNGADG00312_2_FD_184499 | JGI IMG/M metagenome (GOLD analysis project Ga0209539, IMG submission 184499) | Arctic peat soil microbial communities from Barrow, Alaska - Barrow Graham LP Ref core NGADG0011-312 (SPAdes) (version 2) | ecosystem: Environmental > Terrestrial > Soil > Wetlands >...
TCCTGAATTTCACCAGATTGCTGCTGCCCGGGCTCGTGTCCGCCTGCATGCGCGCCGTCGCAGCGAGGATGTTCCTGGCCAGTCCCTCTGCGGGCAGGAGGCCATGCAAAGCACGTGTCAACTCACCGAAATACGCGTGCATGAACTCGTTTTCGTCCGCGCCCAGCAGTGTACCGTCAAGGTCGAACAGAAAAGTTTTCATCCAGTACTCTCCTCACGTGACTAATAACCCAGGAGAGTATACCAGCGATCCCCGGCGTTCCCATGATGATTTTGAAACATGCGTTCCAAGCGGCTGTAACCGTCAGCGTGAGAACTGTTGACTTTCCTCTGAAACCTTCTAGGATTGTTAATATAACGTTAGGAACAGATTGACTGCATTGACCGCACGTCTGGAATCGCTGTTGAACTGCGAAGTCTGACCTGCACATGATTATGAACGGGCCGTGCAGGGGGTAAGAGCGAGACGGGATGGCAGAGATGAAAGAATGCATTATTGGTATCGACGCGGGGACGGCATCTGTTAAGGGACTGCTGGTTGATGTGTCCGGTACGATTGTCGCAACAGCCTCGGTCCCGATTCGGCTGTCGACGCCGCGACCCGGGTGGGCGGAACAGGACCCCGTGGACTGGTGGAAGGCGACCATTCAGGTCCTGGACACACTTACCGTCGATCGCAATCTCGAGATCCTTGCCGTGTCGATATCCGGACAGATGCACAGCCTCGTACCGCTCGATGCGGTCGGTGACGTCGTGCGCCCCGCCATCCTGTGGTGTGATCAGCGCACTCAGCACGAGTGCGTCGAACTGACCGAGGCCTGCGGTGGCGAGCAGGAAGTCATCAAGGTATTCGGCAATCCCGTGCTGACAGGATTCACCGCGCCAAAGCTGCTGTGGCTACGCGCCAACGAACCTGACAACTTTGCCCGCATCGCGCGGTTCTGCCTGCCCAAAGACTACCTCGTCCTGAAGTTGACCGGCCGGCTCGTCACCGAAGCTTCCGATGCGTCTGGCACGTCACTCTACCGTGTGCGCGAGGGCGTATGGGACGATCATATCCTCGACGTCCTGACAGTCCGGCGCTCGATGCTGCCGGACCTGGTGGGTGTCGGTTCGGTCATCGGAGCGATCACCTGCCCGGACCTGCCCCGGCTCAATGGTGTTCCGGTCGTCGCCGGAGGAGCGGACAATGCGGCGTCGGCGTTCGGGTGCGGCGTTGAGAAGCCTGGCGATACAGTTGTCAGCCTGGGGACCAGCGGTACTGTCGTGGCCGTTACCGCCACCCCGAGCCCGGACCTCACGGGTCGGGTCCACTTGTTCAGTCATGTCACGAAGGACTGCTACTATCACATGGCCGTCATTCTTTCGGCCGCGGGAGCGCTCGACTGGTTCCGGCAGCGCTTCGCTCAGAACCTTTCCTATGGCCGTATCGAGGAGATGGTTGGACAGAGCCCGGTGGGCAGCAACGGCGTCGTGTTCCTTCCATACCTCAACGGTGAACGGACGCCTCACCGGGACCCTGATGCCCGGGGTGTCCTCTATGGCATGAGCTCGTTCAACAGCCAAGGCGATATCCTGCGTGCGGTCCATGAAGGCGTCATCTTCGCACTGTGCGAAGGGGCCGAGAGCATTGCAGACATGGGGACTCCGATGACCAACGTGCGCGTCGTCGGGGGAGGGTCGCGCTCTCGCCTCTGGTGTCAGATGCTTGCCGACAACCTTGGGACGCCCGTCTGGAGCCCATTGGTAGACGAGGGGGCAGCCTACGGGTCTGCCCGTCTGGCAGCCAACGCAGTGAGCCTGGACACATCCCGATGGGTGAAGCTGGTGGAACGGTATGACCCCGACGCGTCGCGCAAGCAGCAGTACGATCCATGGTTTGCTCAGTACAAGGCGCTGTACAGGGCGCTGAAAGAGCAGTTCAAAGATACCAGACGGCTCACTGAACGGCGAAGCTAGACACGCGGAGGTAGTGATGGTGTTCAAGGACATCAGGACGATTGGATACGAGGGCAGAGATTCGCGGAACCCTCTTGCGTTCAAGTACTACAAGGCAGACGAGGTCATCCTCGGCCGTACGATGGCCGACTGGACGCGGTTCGCCGCCGCCTACTGGCACACGCTGGGAGCGGACGGCACCGACATGTTCGGGTGGGGCACCATGCAGCGGCCATGGACGACAATCAGTGACCCCATGGAAAAGGCGAAAGTCAAAGTCGACGCCATCTTCGAGTTCTGTGAGAAGCTCGGCATACCGTTCTTCTGCTTCCACGACCGGGACATCGCGCCGGAAGGGGACACCCTGCGGGAGACCAACCGCAGCCTGGACGTCATCGTCGGGCTGATCGAGGACCACATGAAGACAAGCCCGGTCCGCCTGCTGTGGGGCACAGCTAACATGTTCAGTAACCCCCGCTTTGTCCACGGCGTGGCCAGCTCCTGCAACGCCGACATTTTTGCGTTCGCCGCCGGCCAGGTCAAGCACATGCTCGAGGTCAGCAAGCGCCTTGGCGGTCTCAACTACGTTTTCTGGGGTGGCCGCGAGGGGTATGAGACCCTGCTCAACACCGACTCCAGGCTTGAGCAGGACAACATGGCCCGGTTCTTCCACATGGCCGTCGACTACGCCAGGGAGATCGGGTTCACAGGGCAGTTCCTCATTGAGCCCAAGGCCTTCGAGCCGTCGAAGCACCAGTATGATTTCGATGCCGCGAACGCACTCGCTTTCCTGCGCGGCTACAGCCTCGACCCCTTCTTCAAGTTCAATATCGAAGCCAATCACGCGACCCTTGCCGGTCACACCTTCCAGCACGAGCTGCGCTACTGCCGCATCAACGGCAAGCTGGGCAGCGTCGATGCCAACCAGGGCGACCCTCTTCTTGGCTGGGATACCGACCAGATGCCGACTGACGCCTATACCTCCACACTCGCGATGGTGGAAGTCATCAAGAACGGCGGTCTGCAGCCGGGCGGGCTGAACTTCGACGCCAAGGTACGCCGTGCGTCGTTCGAACTCGACGACCTGTTCATCGGGCACATCGCGGGCATGGATACTTTCGCTCTGGGTCTGAGGGCGGCTGCGAAGCTCATCGACAGTGGCGAGCTGGACGGATTTGTCGAACAGCGCTATGCATCCTATGCTACAGGTATCGGCAAGGATATCGTGGATGGTTGGGCCGATTTTGCCAGCCTTGAAGCTTATATCCTCGACAGACAGCCGGCGCCCAGCCATTCGGGCCGGCAGGAGTACCTGGAAACGCTCGTGACGCAGGCAATTGTGGACTGTCTGCATTAGTACGAGGTCCCGCCACAAGAGTGACGGGACGAACCAGCCCTCTTGGGGTTGGGCTTGGTGTTGGCACGCAAGGTCAGGTTTTCTGGCAAGCGTGAGTTTCTGTGGCACTGGCAGTGATGCCAGAATGGTTCAAGGAGGAATGGGCTCATGAAGAGAACGTTTAGGGCAATCGTCGTACTGCTCGCCGCAATGCTGTTCGTCTCGGTCCTCGCAGGGTGCAAGACCGCTGTTCCTGCGGAGAAGAAGCTGAAGATCGGCCTTTCTCTTGCCACGCTGCAGGAAGAGCGGTGGGTACGGGACAAGGATCGTATCACCAAGGATTGTGCTGACCAGGGCATCGAGCTGTTGACACAAATCGCCAACATGGACGCTGCTACGCAGGCAAGCCAATGCGAAAACCTCTTCACCCAGGGCATCAACGTCCTCATCCTTGCACCACAGGATGCTGCTGCCGCCGCAACGATCGTCGACAAGGCGCATGCCGCAGGCGTCAAGGTCATCTCTTATGACCGCTTGGTCCTGGATACCGCCAACGACGACGTCTACATCTCATTTGATAACGTGCAGGTCGGCGTGCTCCAGGGTACTTGGCTGACCAAGGCTGTTCCGAAGGGCAACTACGCCATTCTTTCCGGCGCCCCGACCGACAACAATGCCAAGCTCTTCAAGCAGGGAGCCATGAGCGTCATCCAGCCTCTTGTCGACAAAGGTGACATCAAGATTGTTGCCGATCAGGCTGTTGTCGAGTGGAAGCCCGAGAACGCACTGAAGATCATGGAGAATGCGCTGACGGCTAACAAGAACAACATCCAGGGCATCCTCGCTCCGAACGACGGCACAGCCGGTGGTTGCATCCAGGCGCTCGCCGCTCAGGGTCTTGCCGGCAAGGTTCCGATCACCGGTCAGGACGCTGAACTGGCCGCTGCTCAGCGTATCGTGAAGGGTACCCAGGGTATGACCGTGTTCAAGGACACTCGTATGCTTGGCGATGCTGCGGTCGAAGCCGCGGTGACGATGTTTGCCGGCCAGCCTCTTACCAAGGCTACCCAGACGGTTAATAACAACAAGGTGGATGTCCCTTCTATCCTGCTGACCCCCATCGCTGTCACCAAGGAAAACATTGACGTTCAGCTGATCGACAGCGGATACCTCAAGAAGGCAGACGTCTACAAGTAGAAGACCATTGTACGAACCGGGGAGCGGGCTTGCCCGCTCCCCCGATGCGTTCCGGAAGGGCATGGAGGTGCGGGAACCCCGCCGATCGAGCGTGCGGGCCCAGCGAAATATGGAAGGTGAAAGGTATGGATGACTTCATTCTTGAGATGAACCATATCACCAAGGAATTCCCAGGCGTCAAGGCACTCAATGACGTCAGCTTCAACGTGAAGCGAGGGGAGATCCACGCGCTGGTTGGGGAAAACGGCGCTGGCAAGTCCACGCTGATGAAGGTTCTGGCAGGGGTGTATCCTTTCGGGTCCTACACTGGGGCAATGATGTTCAACGGTGCGGAGCTGCAATTCACCGGAACGCGGGACAGCGAGAAGGCCGGCATCGCCATTATCTTCCAGGAACTTGCACTTGTGAAGCAGATGAGCATCCGAGAGAATATCTACCTCGGGAGTGAGTTTCAGAAGAACGGCATTATCGATTGGGACACGACGTTTGTCGAAGCAAGCAAGGTACTACGTGAAGTTCATCTGAATCGCAACCCTCTCATGAAGATCATTGACCTCGGCGTTGGAGAGCAGCAGCTGGTAGAGATTGCGAAAGCCGTGTCCAAGAAGGCGAGCTTGCTCATTCTTGATGAGCCGACTGCAGCCCTCACGGAAACCGAGACCGATAATCTTATGCGGATACTCCGCGACCTTCAGGCCAAGGGAGTTTCATGCATCTACATTTCACACAAGATCTCGGAGGTTGCTCAGATCGCCGATCGCGTTACCGTCCTGCGAGATGGCAGAGCCATCGGGACTGATGATGTGAACAACATGACCGAGGAGCGCATGATCAAGCTCATGGTCGGACGCGAAATCACCCAACGCTTTCCGCGCGTCGAGCATACGCCAGGAGAAACGGTTCTTGAGATCAGGGGTTGGACGGTCCATGACCCGGACGTGCCGACGCGCAAGGTAATCGACAACGTCAGCTTCAGTGTTCGCAAGGGTGAGATTCTGGGCATTGCGGGCCTGATGGGAGCCGGGCGAACGGAGTTGGCCATGTCGATTTTTGGCAGTTATGGTGTTGGACGGACTGGTGAACTCCTGTTGAATGGCAGGAAGATGGTCGCGAATAGTCCGAGTGCGTGCATCGAGCAGGGCGTGGCCTATCTGTCCGAGGACCGCAAACGCTATGGGTTTGTCGCCATGATGGATGTGCGTGGCAACATGACGCTTGCCAGCATGGCGAAACTGTGGAAGAACGGCGTCATCGACGGCAACGAGGAGATTCGGCGCACCGAGCAATACGTCGGGGATCTGTCCATCAAGACGCCCTCCGTGGAACAGAAGGTGGGCAACCTGTCCGGCGGCAATCAACAGAAAGTCGTTGTGGGAAAGTGGTTGATGACACACCCCAAGGTCCTCTTTCTCGACGAGCCGACGCGCGGTATCGACGTCGGCGCCAAGATCGAGATCTATAACATCATGAACCGGCTCATCAAGCAGGGCGTGTGCATCGTCATGATTTCGTCCGAATTGCCGGAGATTCTTGGCATCAGTGACCGCATTCTGGTCATGCACATGGGTCGACTGGTTGGAGACCTCTCTTGGAAGGAAGCCACGCAGGAGAAGGTCATGTACTTGGCAACGGGAGGTAAGTAGCCATGGAGAACGTGAACTCCAAGACGGTTATGCAGCCGCAGAACTCACCGGGAGGCAACTGGCGCAACTGGATGCGTGTCAACGTACGGCAGTACACGATGATCATCGCGCTACTGCTCGTGTGGAGCATCTTTACTGTGCTGACGAAGGGCATCTTCATCAGCACAAGGAACCTGTCGAACCTGTTCCTCCAGTCGGCCACCATTGCCATCGTCGCGTGTACAATGGTGCTGGTCATGGTTGCAGGCCACATCGACCTGTCGGTGGGATCCGCGGTTGGTTTCACCGGTGCTGTGGTTGCTACCCTTATCACCAAGGCGGGGTGGCCGACGCTGCTGGCCGTCTTGGTAACGCTGCTCCTTGGTTTACTCATCGGACTATGGCAGGGGTACTGGGTGGCATACGTCGGCGTCCCGGCGTTCATTGTTACGCTGGCAGGGATGCTCATCATGCGTGGCGGGCTCCTGGGCGTGACCGGCGGCAACACTATCAGCCCCAACAGTGAGTTGTTCCGTCAGTTTGGCCAGGGGTATCTTCCTCAGTTGATCATCAAGGTTGCCGGTTTCAACGATTTCAGCGCTCTCATTGGCATCCTTGCTATTATCCTGTACAACGTCTCGGCGTTGCGCAGCCGCAGAGGGCGTATCAAACATGGATTTGCGGTTTCATCCCCACGTAAGCAGATGTTGATACAAGTAGGCATGTCTGTTGTCATCGCGCTGGTCTTTTCTATCATGGTCTTCTATCACGGCATCCCGTACGCCATTCTTATTGTCATGGCGATGGTTCTCGTCTTCAGTTTCGTCTCACAGAACATGACGTTCGGACGCTATGTGTACGCCATCGGCGGCAACAGAGACGCTGCGCAACTCTCCGGCATCAACGTCAAGAAGACGAACTTCCTGATTTTCGTGCTTCAGGGACTTGCGGTCGCCACGGCTGGGATTGTTTATACCTCCAGATTGAATGCGGCAACGGGTGGAGCAGGATCGGGTATGGAACTGGACGTCATCGCGGCGTGCATCATTGGCGGCACCTCGACGATGGGTGGTGAGGGTACGGTGTTCGGTGCCATCATCGGTGCTCTGGTCATGGCGTCACTGGACAACGGCATGAGCCTGATGAACCTCGGTGTGGTTTACCAGTATGTCGTCAAAGGAGTTGTTCTGCTGATTGCCGTGGCGGTCGACGTCAGCACGCGTAAGAAGCAATAATCGAATGGGCAGGCAAGCCGTCTCCTCCCAGCCGACGTGCCTGCCCGTCAGGAGTGCCTCGAAACCCTCGTGACGTCACCGATTGGCGACGACACGTGATAGAATGACATAAGTGTGACGTGCGCCCTCGGACTGCAATGAGACAGGAGGAATCCGCAACATGGCCTGGATTCATCCTCTACGCGGGACGAACGGCTGGTTGTCTTGACAAGTGTGAGACTGTGGATAGCATTGGTAAAGAAGAATTAGAAACTAGGATGCTACCATGGTGAGACGACAGGATGTCCTTCGGACGTATCGAGGAACTCGTCAACAGCAGTCCGGTAGGCTCCAACGGCGTCATCTTCCTCCCATACCTGAATGGGGAACGTACGCCTCAGTGCGACTCGGACGCTCGCGGGGTCCTCTTCGGACTCAGCTCGTTCCATGGGCAGGGCGACGTCTTGCGTGCCATCCACGAGGGTGTAGTATTTGCTTTGCGGGAAGGCGCCGAATGCATCCGGGACCTGGGTACGCCGATGAACAATGTGTACATCGTAGGTGGAGGGTCGTGATCACACACATGGTGCCAGATGATCGCGGACAATCTTGGCGTCGACATCTGGAGTCCTCTCGTGGATGAAGGAGCAGCCTATGGCTCCGCACGGATGGCAGCGAAAGCGGTCGGCTCGGACACGCGTGCCTGGGACAAACTGACCGAGAGTTACCGGCCAGATCCATGGAGAGGCCAGCAGTACACACATTGGTATGAGGAATACCGTCAACTCTATCGGTCAGTGAAAGACGAGTACAAACGCATCGCGATTCTGTTGGAAAGGGGGAAGTGACATGATCGAAGCTAAACTGAACGACACAGGGGCCAGCCTCCTGTATGGGCAGGTAGGCGGGGGACCAGGGTCTTTCATCGGCCCGGTGCACCGCGCCGCTATCGCAATGAACAACCAGGCGAAGCTGGTTGCCGGGAGTTTCTCCGACATCCCGTCGGAGACGGTTCAGGTCGCGAAGGACCTCGGCGTCGATGCTGACCACGCGTATGCCGATTTCCATGACATGGCCGTCAAGGAGGGAGCGCGCACCGAGGGCAGGATTGACTTCGTTATCATCACGGTCCCCAACCACCTCCATTTTGCAGTGGCCAAGGCATTCCTCGAGCAGGGCATCAATGTTGTCTGTGAGAAGCCGATGGCGTTCACCGAAGAGGAGGCGACGCAACTGGTCGCACGTGCCGGCGTGCACAAGGTCGAGTTCATGGTGACGTATACCTACACCGGCTATCCTATGGTGCGCGAAGCCCGCGACCTTGTCAGGACTGGTGCTCTCGGGACCCTCCGCGTTGTGGCTGCAGAGTATCCACAGGACTGGCTGGCCGATCCCATCGAGCGCTCAGGCAGCAACCGCCAGGCTGTCTGGCGGACGGACCCGAAGTATGCAGGTGTGTCCTGCTGCGTTGGTGACATTGGCACGCATCTCGAGAACCTGGTGCACTTCATTACGGGACTGGAGATCGATAAGCTGGCAGCCAGCCTCGAGACGTTCGTCGAAGGGCGTCCGCTCGATGACAACGCGTACATGCTTCTGAAGTATAAGGGTGGAGCGTCGGGGAACTACTGGTCGTCGCAAGTGGCCATTGGCAAAGAGAACGGCTTGCGTATTCGCGTGTACGGCACAGATGGCGCTATCGAGTGGGAGCAGGAGAACCCCAACGTTCTCCGCTTCCAGAAGAAGGGCGCCCCCCTGCAGCTGCTGACGCGTGGCAGCGGCTATCTCTCGGCTGCTGCCGGGCACTTCACACGCCTCCCTGCTGGTCACCCGGAAGGGTACTTTGAAGCATTTGCGAACCTGTATAAGAGTTTCTGCAATGTACTCACAGCTAAGAAACAGGGCAACGCACCGGATCCGCTGGATGTCTTCCCGACCGTTGTCGACGGCGCCCGTGGGACCAAGTTCGTGTTCGATTGTGTAAAGAGCAGCAAGGAAGGCGCGGCATGGGTCGACGCCTCCTTCGATATCTAACGGAGGCAACGTATGAGACCAGTGACGATCTTTACCGGGCAGTGGGCGGATATGCTCTTCGATACATTGTGCAGCAAGATGTCCTCATGGGGATATGACGGTCTTGAAATCGCCTGCTGGGGCGAACACCTGAACGTCGACAAAGCGGTCGAGAACGATGCGTACGTTCGCAGCCTCAAGGATACGATGGAGAAGTATCACCTCCAGTGTCATGCCATCGCCAATCACCTTGCCGGCCAGCTGGTCTGCTCCCGGAACGACGAGCGGTTTGACGTATTCGCTCCCGGCGAGATGCGTGGTCAGCCTGAGAAGATGAGGGCATGGGCTGTCGACCAGATGAAGAAGACGGCAGTTGTCGCACATCTACTTGGCGCTTCTGTCGTGACGGGGTTCACCGGCTCCTCGATCTGGGAAGGCTGGTACTCTTTCCCGCCAGTGTCCGACGAGTGGATCGAAGCGGGATACAGGCAGTTTGCGGATCTGTGGAACCCGATCCTTGACGTGTACGAACAGAACGGCATCACGTTCGCGCTTGAGGTCCACCCCACCGAGATCGCGTTCGATTCCTGGACCACCATGCGTACCCTCGATGCCATCAAGCATCGGCCGTCGTTTGGCATCAATTTTGATCCGAGCCACCTGTACTGGCAGGGGATCGCGCCAGACCAGTTCATCTACGATTTCAAGGACCGCATCTATCATGTCCACGTGAAGGACGCGATGCTGAATCCTGGTCCTCGTTCCGGTATCCTTGGCTCGCATATCACCTTTGGCGACATGCGCCGCGGATGGAACTTCGTTTCTCCAGGGCGTGGCGGTGTCAACTTCGAGCGCATCATCCGCGCCCTCAATGACATCGGCTATGACGGCCCGCTGTCGGTCGAATGGGAAGATTCTGGCATGGAGCGGGAGTCGGGTGCCCAGGAAGCGCTGGCGTTTGTCCGCGGGATCGACTTCAAGAAGTCTGGTGTCGCCTTCGACAAGGCGATGTCCAACACCTAGCGGAGATATCGTGAACGAGGCTCTGATCAGCGCACAAGGGATCTGCAAGGACTACTTGGGCGTCCGTGTACTCGACCACGTCGACATCGACGGGGCTCCGGGGCAGGTTCACGGGATCATTGGCGAAAATGGAGCCGGCAAGAGCACGCTCATGAAAATCCTGGCTGGCTTTGCGCAGCCGACGGAGGGCAGCGTCGTGTTTCGGGGAAAACCGGTAGTTATTGCAGGACCCATTGCCGCAAAGGAGATGGGCATCTCTATGATCCATCAGGAGCTCAACCTGATACCGGACCTCACCGTCTACGAGAACATCTTCCTGGGCAAGGAGCTGGTTCAGGGGAACGGCCTGCTGGACAAAAAAGCGATGATCGAGGAGACCAGGTCATTGCTGGCAAAGGTTGGCGAGAGCGGCACAGACCCGAGGGCGTCGATAACAAACTTGTCTGTCGCGAAGAAACAGATGGTCGAGATCGCCAAGGCACTTTCCAACGATTCCAAGGTTCTGATCATGGATGAACCGACGGCTGTCCTGACCGACAACGAGATCGAAATCCTGTTTGCAAGCATTCGCCAGCTCAAGGAAAAGGGCGTTGTCATCTTTTATATCAGTCATCGTCTCAAGGAAGTGAAGCAGATTTGTGATACCGTAACGGTTCTCCGGGACGGCCGCCGCATCTCGACAGGCAACGTCTGCGACGTCGCAGAAGAAGACATGGCCCGCCTGATGGTTGGTCGCGAGCTTCGGGAGCTCTATCCTGCAAAGGTGGTACCAGGCGATGATGTCGTGCTGGACGTCCAGAATCTGTCCATACCCGGCGTCATCCAGGACGTCTCCTTCCAGCTGCGGAAAGGCGAAATTCTGGGATTCTCGGGCCTTGTCGGCTCTGGTCGCACGGAGCTCATGGAAGCATTGGTGGGATTGCGCCACAAAGCTCCTGGCTGCAGCATCTCGGTCATGGGTAAGCAAGTCGGCATCGGCCAGTATGGCGACGCGATCCGAAACCACATCGTGTACTTGTCCGAGGACCGCAAGCGCACCGGCCTCATCGTCGACATGAACATCACCGAGAACATCACGATCGTGTCGTTGGCCAACTACTGCCATCCACTTGTGGACAGGAAGGCCGAGGGCAGGACAGCGGCAAAGTATGCTCAGGCCTTCGACATCCGGTGCAAATCTGTCACCGAGCTCGTGCGTTACCTTTCAGGCGGCAACCAGCAGAAGGTCTCGCTGGCCAAAGCCATGGAGGTTGAGCCCGAGATCATGATCCTCGACGAGCCGACGCGTGGCATCGACATCAACACGAAGCAGATGATCTACCGATTCATCAATGACCTCGCGAAGCAGGGCAAGTCCTGTATTGTCATCTCCTCGGAGCTTCCCGAAATCGTCGGCTTGTGCGACCACGTCGCCGTCATGCGTGGCGGCCAACTTGCCGGATTCGTCCAAGGGAAGGACGTCAACGAGGAAGACATCATGTTCCTGGCAACAGGCGTCAAGAAAGGAGTTCCTGCCCATGCCTGCTAAGATTTCGCTCAAAGACCGCATCAGCAATTTCAATATTGAGAAGTATGGGCCATTTTTGGCGCTGGCGGTCCTGCTTCTGATCATGCTTGTCCTCCAACCGCAGTTCTTCAAAATCAACAACGTCGTGAACGTGCTTAAACAAGTGTCCTACATGGGTTGCATCGCCGTGGGCATGACGTTTGTCATCATTACCGGCGGCATCGACCTTTCAGTAGGCTCGATGGCGGCGATGACGGGGGGCCTCATGCTGGTGACCACGAACCACTTCAGCGGTTCCCTTCCATCCATCATCCTGGCACTTGTCGCCGGGTGTGCCCTGGCAGTCGGCTGTGGATGGGCCGTTGGTACCCTGACCACCAAGGGACGCATTGCACCATTCATCGTGACCCTTGGTACTGGGGCCATCTACCGATCTATCGTTCTGCAGGCTGCCAATGGCGGCGAGTTCCGCGGTGCGACTGAGACGTATCCAGTCATCGGGCAGGGTTCGTTTCTTGGTATCCCATACGCCATCTTCGTCTTCCTTGCCTTCGCCGTCGTCTGTCACATCATCCTCAACAACACACGCCTTGGTCGCTATATGTATGCGGTCGGCTCCAACGAGGACGTCGCGCGCTACTCGGCCATCAAGACGGACCGCATCAAGATCGTTGCGTACATGATCCTTGGGTTTGGCGTGTTTCTCATGGCGCTGATGTTCAGCTCACGCATCAACGCTGTCAGCAGCTCCAACTTCGGAGCAGGCCTCGAGCTCGACGCCATCGCCGCTGTCGTCATCGGCGGCACCAGCATGAAGGGCGGCCGAGGGTGGATCTGGGGAACGGTCGTCGGCGTCATCATCCTTGGCGTCGTCGGCAGTATGCTCAACTGGCTGAACGTCTCTGCGTACCTGCAGGGCGCCGTCAAGGGACTGGTCATCATTGCAGCCGTTCTCGTCCAGCGCGGACGAGGCGAAGTGAAGTAGATCGGCAGGGTGTGACAACTTGCAGTAGCGCAAGGGGGTGAGCCGAAGAGCGCGTGACGTCATGATAGCAATAGGTTTTATCTGTTAATCCGCAACAGCGAACCAAGAGACCGTACGACCATAAAACGAGAGAAGAGAGGAGAATCAGATATGTTCAAGAAACAGATTTCTATGCTGCTTGTCGTCCTGCTTGTGGCAGTTTTCGCTTTCACCGGCTGCAAGTCCACCACCACGCCGCCCGTCACCACCACGCCGCCCGTCACAACGCCTCCGGTCGTGACCACCGATCCGACCATCCCGACCGACACGACTCCCAAGGTCATCGGCGTTTCCGTTCCTTCCGCTGACCACGGCTGGACAGGCGGCATCGTGTACTACGCCCAGAAGGCCATCGCGGACTGGAAGACGAAGGACCCCAACACCACGTTCAAGCTTGTCCTTGCCGACACCGCTCAGAAGCAGGTTTCTGATGTGGAGGACCTGATGGCACAAGGCATCGACGGCCTTGTCATTCTGCCCTACGATTCCGCCACGCTGACCCCCGTCGTCGGCGAGGTCAAGAAAGCCGGCAAGTATGTCGTCGTCATCGACCGCGGCGTCCTTCCTCCTGTGTTCGCTGACGTGTACATTGCTGGGGACAACTACGCATTCGGCAAGCAGTCCGCCGAGTTCATGGCCAAGAAATTGAACGGCAAGGGCAACATCCTCATCATGGAAGGCATCCCCTGCCAGGTCAACACCGACCGTGTCACTGGCTTCAAGGATGTCCTCAAGAACTACCCGGGCATCAAGATCCTCGCTGATCAGCCCGCCAATTGGTCTCGTGACACAGGTCTCAAGCTCATGGAGAACTGGCTGCAGCAGTTCAAGACGATCAACGCGGTCTGGGCCGGCGACGACGACGTCGCGCTGGGTGCTATCCAGGCCATCAACGAAGCGAAGCGTCAGACCGAGATGTTCATCGTGCCGGGCGCCGGCATGAAGGATATCATCAAGATGGTCATGGACGGCTCAGAGTTCGTTCCGGTCGACGTTACCTATCCAGTCTCCATGGCAGCCACGGCTGTTACGCTCGGCGTCTACGGCGTCCGCAACATGTCCGTTCCTGGCTTCTACCAGTCCACGGTCCCGGCCAAGGTCATCCTTTCGGCCGACCTGATCACCAAAGAGAACGCAGCCAAGTACTACGTTCCGGATTCGATTTACTAGAACCTGATACTCGCGCTCTCTGCACTGCCCGGACGGGATTCCCGTCCGGGCAGTTCCGTTATGGGTCCAGCGATCGAAGCTGCGGTGGTGACAGGAGAGTCGGCAGACGGCCCGCGATGATCAAGGCTGCCTGCTCGAACAGCCCGGGCAGGCCTTCCATCTCCAAGCCAAAGCGGACGATAACCAGCACGGCAGGTTCACCGTCATGGGCCGCCGCCGCGACCGACTGGGCAGCCCTGTTGTGGCCGGACCAGTAGTCTCTGAGACTGACGGTGCCAAGGAGCGCCGTGTTCTCGAAGCAGTCCGAAAGGGCATCGATTCTTGCCGCGCTGGCCTCAGCGGTGGGGATGGCAAACACGAAGAAGGCTCCGGCTGGATCGAACCCGACGGAACCCTTGCCTTTCACGTCGATGACAGGCATGGGGTACGGGGCGCGTGTCCATCCGTCGGCTTCGGGAAACGGGTTTCCATCCACCAACATCAGGTGTGCGGACAGACCTGATGCACGAATCTCCTCCAGGCAACTCGATGCCTGGGCATGGAGGAACACAAGACGCTGGTGCACAAGATGAGTCAGTTCGTCCATAGATGCCTCCCGCATTCCTCTCAGCAATATAGAAGCGCCTTGGTCTGGCGCAAGGAACGTCGCCTGTCCCGCTCGGCCATTCTGTAAGTGTCGGCCTCGCGACCGTCCCCTCATGTTGCCGGCAGGGTGGTTCCTGCGGCGTTGTCCGTAGTACGACACAACTGTGAATTCCATGCCGCTTTGCACATCAGGACGGGGAGCTTCCCCGAGGGATAATGTCAAACATGATTCGCCTAAAGTTGGCGTAACAAAACCCCTTGTATAGAGTATATTAATATTGTAACAAAAGTCTCTGAATCGGAAGGAGTGCCAAAAACATGACTAGAAGAATTGTATCTTTCGTCCTCGTCGCTGCTCTTGTGGTTGTTGCTCTCGCTGGTTGCGCAAAGAAGGCTGTTTATGTCGACGGTTCCTACACCGGCCATTCTGCACAGGATGTTGCCGGTAGCGTCGGTCAAATCGCGCTGACGATCGCTGGTGACAAGATCACTGAGGCCAAGTACACCGAGCTGATGCCCAAAACCAAGGACAACTACTTCTATGCGACTGCTGTCGGCGCTATTGCTACGATCCAGGCCAAGCTCATCGAGACTGGCGACATTACCAAGGTTGACGCTGTTGCAAAGGCGACCGGAACCTCCGGCCAGCTGACTGAGGCCGTCAATGATGCACTGAAGAACGCCGGCTCTATCGGCGCTTATACCGATGGTTCCTACGTCGGTTTCTCCACTGCTGACGACCTTGGCAGTATCGGCTACGCGATCATCACCGTCTCCGCTGGCAAGATCACCGATGCCAAGCTTGCTGACCTCCAGGTCAAGACCAAGGACAACTATCAGTATCAGACTTCACTTGACGCGTGGGCCACACTTGAGCAGAGCCTTGTGACTTCTCAAGACGTCACGAAGGTTGATGCTGTCGCCAAGGCTACCGGCACCAGCACGCTCTTCAAGGAAGCTGCCACCGCGGCCCTCGAGTTTGCCAAGAACAAATAGTGTCTCTCGAAGTACACACTGCGCACCGCCAGGCCCGCCCTCAGGAGCCGGCCTTTTCCGTTGTGCAGCAGCCTGCTGCACAACTTGCTATAGACGCGGGCACGGCGCCTCTTCGTGGCTGGCGTGGTATACTGCAAGAATACGCTGTCACGCGGTTAAGCGGGGGTGCTTTCGCCCTGCGTACTTATCATGATAGAATACCATTACAGTTGAACAATGACACGGAGTCTGGGAGGCAACGATGCACAGTGATGAGTTCCGATATCGCAGCAAGGACAACCTGAACCTGTACGCCCGTGTGTGGGCGCCCGAAGGGGACGTGCGTGGCGTGGTCGCTCTGGTACACGGTCTGGGCGAATACGGGGGTCTGTACGTGGATATCGGACACAGCTTCGTGGACCGTGGGTACGCGTTTGTGGCAGGAGACCTGCGGGGGCACGGTGTGTCCGAAGGCAGACGGGCATTCGTCTCGGGTCTCGACAACTTCATGGACGATCTGGACCGGTACTGCGACGAGGTCAGGGCGCGCTTCCCTGGTAAGCCGCTGTTCCTGTACGGTTTCAGCATGGGTTCCACTCTGGGTGCCGCATACCTCATCCGCAGACACCCCCGGATCGCGGGCGCCATTCTGTGCAGCGGCGGCTTTGTGATGCCGCCGGCATCAGCGGCCGCCATGGGCAAGGTCAAAGCACTGCGGCACGTTGTGCCCACGATGGCCGTCAGCAATGGCATGGGTCCCATTCGAGACAAGGTTTGCCATGACGTCACCGTGCTGGACGCGTATGACGCCGACCCGCTGGTGTACAAGAAGATCACCGTCGGATTAGCGGCAGTCATCGGGGAAGCCAATGCAGAGGCGCTTGCGCGCGCTGCGGAAATTCAGGTTCCCCTGCTGGTAATGCACGGCGAGGACGATGAGATTGCGCTCCCCGAGGGGTCGAAGCGTCTTGCTGCAGGTGCCTCGGGTGACGTAACGCTCAAGCTCTGGCCGGGGTTGTACCACTTCATCCATCACGAGCCGGACGGGGCCAAGGAGCGCGTACTGGCCTTCGCTGTCGATTGGCTGGACGCGCACGTCAAAGGCTAGGGCCGGGCGGGCCTCCAGGCACGACAACCGGTCCGAAGACGAGTGCCCCACCACATGCAGCGTGTACGGTATCGGTAGTCCGAGCCTGACTCAGACGGCCGGTTCGCCCTCGAGTTTCTTTTCGCCTTGAAGGGCACGGATCTCGGTGCAATCCTGCGAGACCTCGAGGGTCCCCTGGTAGGCACCGTCCTTTCCGTAGACGGCGAAGTACCGGATGTAGATGAACTTGCCGCCCAGTTCCAGCCAGAAGTCGGCCGTGGAGCGCTTTTTTGCACGGAAGTCGTCCAGAATCCGCTGGACCTTGTCGACGCTCTGGGGAGGATGGCAGCGCTGCACCCTGCGCCCGATGTCCAGCTGTGTGCGCGGGAAGATGCGCCCGGCGGCAGGCAGGTTGAAGTAGATTACCTCGTCGTCGGCGTTCACAAACGAGACCTCGACAGGCAGTGTATCGAACAGCGTAAACAGGACGTCAAGGTCCATGCCCTCGAACAGGTCGAGACTGGTATCGCTCATCGGTTCTCCTCCTCTGGGAGTGCAAAGAACCCTAGTTTCTGAGATTCCTGCTGAAGATCCTGCCAGTCCTTTTCGGACAGCAGGTCGAGTGCTACGTTGTACAGAATCTCCTGTTCTTTCTTTGCGTGCTGGATGAAGGTCTCCAGCCAGTGCTGAAACGCTCCCGCCAGTACCTGTGCGAACTGCGCGTAAGGCATGGCATCGGGCGCCCCCTGCATCGTCTTGTCGATGATGTCGCGCGTCGCCTTCATGCGGTTGTGTTCGGCCCACATGATGGCAGGAGGTTCTTCGACGCCGTACCGTTCCAGCAGGGGGAACAGCGTGTTTTCCTGACGGACGTCATGGCTCTGGGCCTCGTGCAGGTGCTGCATCAGGGTGTGCAGCTCGGTGAGGGTCCTCTCTGCCTCTGCATACCCGTTCAGCGCGCCGAGTGTCCTGGCCAGGGTGAGTCCCTGCTCGAGCCAGGCGATGATCACATCTTGTTCGCGAATGAACCGCTTCAGCGGATGGCCGTCCGGCACCACGGTGCGCGAGCTTGCCAGCTGGTCGCGGAAGACATCCATGTGGACGTCACACGCTTCCATGAGCTGGTCGGTGGAGAACCCCTCACCTGCCAGCTCCGCCTCGGCTGTCGCGATGAGAAGAGGGTCTGCCCTGGCGATCAGCTCTTTGAACTGCACCTTGCATGTGGCAGGGTCTTCGCCTGCGTATAGTTTCCGAAGGACGGCCTTGAGGTCCTCCTTGAGCTTGGCGGGATCTTCTCCCGATGTCGCTGTCGCGGGCCCCTCTGTGTCACTGCGGACTACGGCCGCTTCCAGCTCTTCCACGGTCCAGCTGGCACGTTCCGCGATCTTCCGCAGGTCGGTGCGGGGGGCCATAAGGCCGATGACGACCGGGTTGCCGAGGAGCTTCAGTTGTGGATTGATCGATGCGAGATAGGCCGCCGCCCGCGGGTGTTCGGTCAGGACAGTGGAGAGTTTTGTCGTCGGTTTGTACATCAGGCTACCTCCTCTGAGGAACGATGCATGCCAGGAAAGTCCTGCGTCTTATATGCTCAGTATACAGGAAACACCGCGGCGGTATAATGAATACTCGCGTGGCACAAGGCCGCGATGACAGGAGCCCGCATGAACGAGGAACTGGCAGTCCATATCGCGGCGTTCGCCGCTGCAATCGAGGACGAAGTCACCGCCGAGAAGGCCTCCGAGCGGACGCATCGTCACGCCCTCGTTGAGGGCACGCTGGTGTCGGACACCGGCGACGAGAACTTCCTCTATTTCTTCAGCACCCCGTATGAGGTCAACCTGCCCGAGGAAGCCATGGTACAGCTCGAGGTGGACGGCCGCGTCGTGCAGGGAACCTACGTGGGCGGGGACCGTGATCTGGTGTCGATCGCCTCCAGCGAGTTCCTGGGGGCCCAAGTGCGCGCGGCTACCATGATCGCCACGCCTTGGGACCTTCTGCTGAAGCTGGAAGAAAGGCTGAATGCGCTGGTGGACGAAGACGATTGTGGTCGGGCGCTTGCTCTGCTCGGTCCTCCCGCTCCCGGGGACAGTCTGCCAGAGCTGAACGGGGTCTTTGCGGACAACCGGTGGCTGGACCCATCGCAGCGGGACGCGCTACAGAAGGTTGCTGAGCGTGACGTCAGCTTCATCTGGGGCCCTCCGGGCACCGGCAAGACGCGAACCGTCGCCTATCTCGTGCGCGAACTCATGGAGCGTCACAAGAGTGTCCTGCTGCTGGCGCACAGCAACGCGGCAGTTGACGTCGCGACGCTCGCCGTGGTGAACGCCTGCCGCGGGACACCGTACCTTGCCCAGGGCGCTATGATCCGGTACGGCATCATCACCAGGCGCGACCTCCTGCTCGAGTCCGACATCAACCCGCTCAACATCCTTGCCAGGCGCAACGTTGACGCTGAGCGCTTTGTGGGTCTGCAGTCCAGGCGACGTGACCTTCTGGAACACGCGAAGCGGGAGGAGCTGTTCGACACCACGGAGTTCGAGACAGTCAGGGGTGACATGGGCAAGCTGCGCCACCGTGTCGACAAGGAACTGAAGAAGCTGGTTGCGGAGACGCAGGTCGTCGCGACGACGCTGACGAAGCTGGCCTTGTCGGACGAACTGATGAAACGCTCGTTCGACATCGTCATCATCGACGAGGCGAGTATGTCGCTGGTGCCATATGACGTGCTGGCCGCCTCGAGGGCGCGGGGCAAGATTGTCTTCGCGGGAGACTTCATGCAGCTGCCCCCGATCGCCTCGGGCACGACGGCCGCCATCCGCGAGTGGCTCCAGCGGGACATCTACCAGGTGCGGGGCATCACGAAGGCCGTGCGGGCGGGCCGGGACGTCCCGGACATGGCCATGCTGCGCACGCAGTACCGCATGCACCCGACCATCCGTTCGGCTGTGAGCAGGCTGTTCTACCAGAACCGGCTGGACGACGGCGAGCGCATCATCATTCGCACCAGTTCCATTGCGCACCTGGCTCCGTTCGAGGGGCATGCCATGGCCGCCGTGGACACTTCGCTCCTGCAGACACGGTGCTACCGGGAGGTCAAGGGATACTCCCGCCTCAACCTGGTGGAGGCGGTCACGGTGATGACGATCGCCGCCGGCATGCTCTCCCGCTACCCGGACATCAGCATCGGGGTAGTGACGCCTTATGCCGTCCAGGCGCGCCTGCTGGGGACCATGGCGCGCGAACTGGCCCTGGACCGGGAACGGCTGACGATCTCAACGGTTCACCGCTACCAGGGGTCTGAGGTGGACGTCGTCATCTTCTCGCTGACCGACGGAGAACCACAGTGGTCCATGTCGACACTGACACGGGGCAATCTGGAGGACTGGGACGTCGACCCGGCTCCTCGCCTGTTGAACGTGGCGCTCAGCCGTGCGCGCGGCAAGTTCATCCTGGTGGGTGACCTCGATTTCGTGCACGACCGTGGGGCCCAGGATTCGGTCCTGAGGCATATTGTCAACATCATCGAGCAGGAGGGGGCCGTGCGGCGCATCGACCCGAGGGCTCTCAGCGATGTCCGGGAGTGGTTGCCCAATCGCGTCGTGGATGGTCAGCGCATCGTCGTGGGGGAACGTGCCCGACACCAGGGCTGGTTGCTCGAACAGGCCCGTAGCGCGCGCCACACGGTGACCGTGGGTGTGCCGCAGGGTGCCCACGTCTCGCCTCTCATGGCACGCCTGCTGGCGTCGGTCTCGCCGGACTGCCGTCTGCACTACGCTGACCATGACGGCCTGCGTGTGGCTGCTGGGCACTTTGGTGCGTCCGAGTCATATCCCGGTGATGGCGTCCTCGAGAGCTTCATTCAGATCGGTTCTCATCCGCTTTTGCTGGAGGGGACGCTGGAACGTGGCGCGCGCCCGGCATACCTGGCCCTCGACCTGCCTGCGACCAACTGGTTCTTCCTCAAGAACGCGGGGTTCGTGCCCGAGTCCTTGCTTGGGCGCAATCCCGAAGCTGCGAAGGGCAAGGGGCGCAGACGTCGCGGACTCGGGGACGACGTGACGGCGCAGGACACTGTATCCACGTCCGCAGCTCATCGCAGTGTAGCGCCCGCGCAGCAGGAAAAGACGCCGCTGCCGCTGGACGTGGGGGAGCTTCTGGACCCCCGCCCACAGGGCAGCAGTTGACAGGGGGCCGTCCTCCGTCACACTAATATCGAAGATGCATGTTTTCCGGAGGCGCCGATGTTCCTGCTGGTTGTTGTGCTGAACAGTGATGCACATGTGCACAAGGTACTGGAGGGTTTTACGGCCATCGATGTCGGTGGCGCAACTGTTGTCGACAGCCGAGGCATGGGTCAGATGCTTGCAGCTGACATCCCAATCGTGGCCAGTATTGCTCGCCTGCTCGGTGGTTCGCCAGTGCAGGAGAGCAGTAGAACGATCTTCTCGGTCATCAGCAACAGGAAAGTGCTGGAGCGCGCCAAGAAGATCGTGCTGGACGCAGTCGGGGACATGACCCAGAAGGGCGTCGGCATCATGTTCGTGGTCCCCGTCTCTGAGGCATACGGACTGATCGAGCCGGAACTGTTGCCCTCGGACATCCCCTAACCGGACTTCACTTCCGACCAGAATCGCTTGCTAGCTTGCCGGACGGATGCCGATGGCCTGTCGCATAGGCTCAAACTGGGGCTGCTCCATGAAGTTGCGGGTGGCCTGAGTGAGCGATGGCGTTTCTTCGAAGTCGGTCCGGGTCTGGAGGACGACGTCGAGAATGCGCGAACGCAGGAGGTGACACGCCTCTTCGATGCGCTTTCGTTCGTCTTCCCCGCCCTCGGCGCAGAACACCTCTATCTCGAGCCGCTCCACGAATTCGACGACCGGATCGTCTGCTGATGCCGATTCGTCGGCAGCCTGGACGAGTGTTGCCAACGGAATGACGTGGTCTACGAGGACGTAGTAGCCAAGCTGAAGAAGTCCTGCCACCGTCAGCCGAGGTCGCATGCCCGCGAACCTGTCTCCGTAGCTGGTTGCCAGCTCGCGCTCATAACGAGTGATGTTGCCTGCCATCAAGTCGACAGCCTGCTGAGCTGTCAGGGCCTGTTCGTCTGTCGAACCGGCTGCACCCTCTTCCTGAAGGTCAGCATCAGAAGCCGTGCATTCCAGCACAGAGCTTGTGCGTTCGCGGTACAGGTCGATGAGAGTCCGCAGGACGGCGTGCGCGAAGAACCCGTCCTCGTCGACCAGATGGCTGGCTGCAGCTCCCGATGCTGCCGACCTTCTGGTCACTTCGGCGTCGACGGTTTTGCGGTCCGGGCCATCCTGTAACGAGAACCAGAGGGCCACGTCTGGATAGGCTGCGAGAAACCATGTCGGGAAGCCGGTGGGATGCTGCATCGACAAGGCCATTCTGGCCGCCGACGGGGTCGGCTGGACTCCACTCTCCTCGGCCGCCTGTTCCATCAGTGCAGCCACGTTGGCCAGATAGACAGACGGCGCAATGCTGTCGGGCATGAAGAACTCGCGGGCGTAATGCTCGAACTGCTCAGCCTGCTGGTCCCCTTGTGGCAGATCTGTGATGCTATTTTCCCAGATGCGTGTGTTGATGTTCATGACAGGCCTCCTAGTGGACGAGTATGGTGGTCATGCGCTCCATGACTATCAATGCATGCTACCGCCCCTATACCGGTTTGTCAATCCACGCCGCACCCAACCTCATGATGGCGCTTCATTCCGATGTGTTGCTATACTACATGAAGGCACGGCACAAGCGGTGACTGTCCGGCCGATTTGGAGGCACTGATGGAAAAACTCAACAGGGCACCCGTAGAAACCAGGAGCCTGGACGATATCCTGAAGATCGTTGTGGATCGCGCGGCCTCGGACCTGCATCTACAGGCTGGGACGCCGCCCATGCTGCGTCTCCACAAGCATCTGTTGCCGATTGGGACCGATGTGATGTCGGGAGGCGCCATCGAAGCGCTCGTGTTTCCGATCATGAATGACGACCAGAAGGCTGTGTTCAAGCAGCATCTGGACCTCGACTTCTCCTACTCGGTCAAGGGACTGGCGCGGTTCCGTGTGAACGTGTTCCGGCAGAGAGGCACGATGGCCGCGACCATGCGGCGCATCCCGTTCACCATCCCCGACCTCGATTCACTCGGGTTGCCAGAGGTTGTGAGGAACCTCACCAAGTTGGAGAAGGGCTTCGTGCTCGTGACGGGGCCGACTGGCCATGGCAAGTCGACGACGCTTGCGGCGATGATCGACAAGATCAACCAGGAACGCGACGTGCATACGGTCACCGTCGAGGACCCTGTTGAGTTCCTGTTCCAGCACCGCAAGGGCATCGTGGTCCAGCGGGAGCTGGGCGAGGACACGGAATCGTTCGCACATGCGCTGCGCGCTGTGTTGCGGGAGGACCCCGACATCATCCTCGTGGGCGAGCTGCGAGACCTGGAGACGATTGCGGCAGCTCTGACGGCAGCCGAGACCGGACACCTGGTGTTCGGGACCCTGCACACCAATTCGGCTCCGCAATCCATCGACCGTATCATCGACGTTTTTCCCGCCGGTCAGCAGGGGCAGATCCGGGTCCAGCTGGCGAATGTCCTGTCAGCTATCGTGACGCAGCAACTTCTGACGCGTAAAGATGGTAACGGGCTGGTCGTGGCCACGGAAGTGCTGATAGCGACACCGGCCGTCCGGAACCTCATCCGCGAAAACAAATCCTACCAGATCGTCTCCACGATGCAGACGAGCGGCGCCAAGGGGATGATGACGATGGAGAAGTGCGTCAAGGAGCTGGTGGCCAGGGGGGTCGTTGCGGCTGACGTGGCCTTGCGGGCGGGAGTCAACGTCAAGGAGTAGATCTGACGCTGGAAATGCAGAAGGGGCGCAGCCATGGCTGCGCCCCTTCTTGTTAGGCCCTGATGGATGTGCGGCTGCTACGAGATGACGTCCGTCACCTGACGGGTGACGATGCCGGCGCTCTCGATGCTCGTGAGCATGCCGTTCTTCCCACTGATCAGCTGGCCGTCGATGAACTGTTGCATCACCGGACGAATCAGTGCGTCGGTGAGGTCGGGCTTCGGGCTGTTGAGCTCCATTGCGTAGGTCTTGCCGGGCGTGTCGGTGCCAAACACGAGGCGAAGGACGGTAGTCTGAGAGTCAGCCATGGGTTACCTCCTTACTCCACGAATGCGGTCCGCCTGTTGCGTACGATGGCGGCCGTCTGCTCAGTGAGCAGAGTCATGAGCTGTCCGGCGCACGCGTATGCGACGGCGTCTGTGGCAAGCGGGTTGACGTAGGCGATGGTCTCGCCCTTCTTGCTGACGAACGTGATGCGGATCGTTCCTGCCTGGTCCTGGACGGTCATCTGTGCCTCCTGTGTTCTGGATTTCGGGTACCCAGTTTTCTTATGAGGCACCCCATCGACAGAAGGTTCCAGGATGAGCCTGTGATGCTGTTCGTGCTCGGTGTCACCCGGTGGGCGGGGTCAGTTCAGCCGGGTGTCAGGGCGGGGCCGGCGATGCTACGTGAACACACCTGAACCTGGGGAGAAAGCGAAGAACCCGATGACGTATGTGGAATTCTGGAAGGGAGTTCGCATCCAAGCCCGATCCACAGTGCGTCTTACGGCGCTTTGCACAGATTGTGAAGGATTGTGCGCGAGACCTGTGCTTGTGTGCCGTGATGAACTTGCTAAGATAACAAATGTGTTAGACGAGAAGGTTTCGACTTTCTTTCTCCAACCAATTGTCTACAATGGCGAGAGGCGTCAGCCTTTCGCCTTTTTCATTTCCCCCCAGCAGTGACGTCTCGGGGATGCCCATTCTCCCCGTCTCAGCAGCAACGGCACAACGCGCTAGACTTTCTTGAAGCGAAGCAGTACGTGACGCCTAGGAGGCGCATATGGCTCAAGATGAAGGTGAATTGATACGTTTGGCTCTTGAACAGCTTCCTGACGGCGTCGTCGTGGCCGATGCGGCCGAGATCCAGCTCGACAGCGAGGCCGGATGTTCCGCCGCGTAGCCTTGCAGAAGCGACATCTCGCCGTGTCGCAGAGTTCCGAGAACTTCCTGCTGCTCTCGTACGGCGACTATTTCGAGCCCGGAAACGTCCGCTGGGGCGGCCTCCGGTTTTTCAACGATGACCTTATCCACCCCGCGTGTGGTTTTCCGCTCCACTTCCATGACGAGATCGAGGTCGTCACCATCGTCGTGGCAGGGGAGCTACGACAGCGGCAGGGGGTTCAACTTCCGGTACGCCTTCGTCCGGGCGATGTCCAGGTCCTGTCGTCCGGGACCGGCGTCCGTCACGTGGAGATGAACGAGTGCTCGGGACAAGCCCATTTGTATCAGCTGGGGATTTTTCCGCGGGCGCCGAGACTAATGCCGTCTCATGCTGAGGCTGCATTTGGAGCGCTTCCTCCTTCTAACGAGATGGTCGCAGTCGCCTCCGGTCAGAACAAGGCAGGGGCGATTCCGATGAACGCGGACGCGACCGTTTTCGTCGGCTCCCTAGAACCCTACCAGATGATCGAATACCGGATGACCCCAAACCGTTGCGCGTTTCTCTACCTGACCCGCGGTGCTCTGACTGTTAATGGGCTCGACTATGAGGCAGGGGACCAGGCGCGCATAGCGGACGAGCCCGAGTTCATGGTGGGGGCGATCAACCACTCGGACTTTGTCCTTGTGGATGTGCCGACGCTGGGGCAGACGATTCGCGAATAGCATACTGGAGCAGGCACAAGTTGCGGGGGGAAAGCGAGGGGCCCCAGACGGGGCCCCTGCGAAGGAGGGCATGTGATAACGTTTGGCGCTATCACATCCTTATTATATCACTTCTATGCAAACGCTGTCAAGAGGTCCGGATATTGGCCGGCCTTCTTGTCTCTGACCAATGATTCGAGCTCTTTGGCGTATTCACGCTGTTTTCATGATGTTTCGGTGCTGGAGCGGTTTGACCGCGACGGCCGGCCGAATGCTGAGGGCGGCTGGAACCCATACTGGATCTGGGATCCCAGGCAAACTCGGTTTCGTGCCTTGGAGCCGGGGTCTTGTAGTCGAAGCCGGAGAGAGTACGCCGTTCGATGGGCGTCCCTAGAACCTTCTCAATATCACGGACCAGGATCGTGTCTTCCTCAGTGACCAGGGTGAACGCGTCTCCCGAATGAAGAGCTCGCCCGGTACGCCCGATACGGTGGGTGTAGGCGTCCGTCGTGTCCGGGATGTCATAGTTGATGACGTGCGAGATCTGTGTCACATCGATGCCGCGGGCCGCAATGTCGGTAGCGACCAGTACCTTGTAGCGTCCGTCACGAAAGCCGCCCAGTGCCGCCTGGCGTGCGCGCTGTGACAGATTGCCCTGCAGCGACGTCGCTCGGTAGCCTTCATTGGCCAGCTTCTCGCCAAGCTTCTTGGCACGGTGCTTGGTGCGCGTAAAGATGAGGACCGACTCCGTATCCGTGTGCTTCAGCAACTCGATGAGCAGCGGCGTCTTGAGGTGCTGCGGTACCGGGTAGAGAGCATGCGAAACCGTTTCTACCGGAGCGGAGTGGCCGATCTGGACTGTCACGGGGTCATGCAGGATAGCATCGGCCAGATGGCGGATGTCCACCGGCATGGTGGCGCTGTACAACAGGTTCTGGCGCTGGACAGGGAGGTTCTTGATGATGCGGCGGACGTCGGGCAGGAAGCCCATGTCCAGCATCATGTCGCCTTCGTCGAGGACGAGGACCTGTATCCTGGTGAGGTCGACCGTACCTTGGCTGATATGGTCCAGCAAGCGACCAGGGCAGGCGACGACAATGTCGACGCCGCGCCGGAGCGCATCGATCTGTGGATTGATGCCGACGCCGCCGTAGACGGTGAGAACGGTGAGGCGAGCCTTACGGCCCAGGTCGCGGAAGTCCTCGGCGATCTGCTCCGCCAGTTCGCGGGTTGGGGCCACGACGAGGGCACGCAGCGAACCGCGCGGCCCAGTCAGCAGGCGTTCCATGATCGGAAGTGCATATGCGGCCGTCTTGCCTGTTCCGGTCTGGGCAAGACCCATAACGTCACGTCCTTCCATGACAGGGGGAATACCCTTCTCCTGGATGGGTGTGGGTGTGGTATAGCCGCATGAAACAATACCCGCGGTAAGGCGGGGGTCGAGACAAAATGAATCAAATGTCACGTGAGCTCCTTGTGCCGGCGCTCGACGGGATGACGCTCTCAGACAGTCAGCAGACGGCTCTTTCATATGTCGGATGTCGCCGCACGGGTGTGGCGAGTGCTATTGGACCCATGCTATGAGACATCGACAGTGAGCGTTCGGTCGGATTAGTCCCGGCCGTCTGTTTCCCTGTGCACGGACCTGCAAAACAATAAAGTATGGGTCCGAACATGGCACTGTCAACGAAGATTGTGTGTTGATCCTGATTGCAGGGATTCCAGCACTTCATCGAAAGCCGTTGCCCGGTCGGCGACTCACTTGGAAAGGGCGTCAGCTTCTTGAGACCAGTGTCTGGCCAGTACCGTCGGTATCTCGGCAATGTCGTGGATGCGGACATCTGCGAGCTCTAATTCCTCGGGAGCCCAACCGTAGACAGCGCCTATCGCAAAGTAGCCTCCCGCATGGGCACCCCGCATGTCGTCGGCTCGGTCCCCCACCATCGCGCACCGCTCCGGACGAAGCTCATCCCATACCTCGCAGAGCATCACGGGTTTTGTTTCGCCGCTGCGTTTTGGTACACGGACGAGGTCAAAAAGGTCCCGGACGCCGGCATTTGTCAGGATAAGTTCTGGGTACCAGGGTGGAGCGTTGCTGCAGATACCCAGATGCCAACCGTTGACTGCCAGTGTCCGGAGAACATCCGGGACACCGGGATACAATTGTCCCTGAGTTTCCACATAATGTCGCTCCAGGGCGTCAAATTCCTGATCGAGTTCATCTGTCGATTTTCCGAGATGCAGGCTCTCTACCCAGGCTTTCCACTCCTCGCCTGCCTTGCCGATAAAGCCTCGCAGGAAATCGTCACTGGGCTGTGAAAAACCGTACTTGCCTGCAAAGTCGTGCACTGCTGGAAAAAAGGACGTCTCCGTCCGAAAGAGCGTACCATCCATGTCGAACATGATCAGGTTCATCGGCGGCCTCCTGTCCTGCGTTGCGCGCTTGCTCTTGCAGGTACTGCAACACATGCATTGTAGGGCCGTGGCCATGTGGTGCAAGACGGTGGCTACGGGTTGTAGTGCGACGGTGACTGCATAAGATAATTGGAGTGGGCGCCGGAGTGCCGCTTGGCAAAGCGAGAGGAGTCACATGAAGACCATTGTCCTCCTTGGCACAGGCAGGGTTCACAGGTTCTGTGAAGGCTTATGTGGAATAGATGCTTGAACGCTGCTACAATATGAAT
>Ga0209539_1000341_pt1 | contig 27834 bp, 28 predicted proteins | sample BarGraNGADG00312_2_FD_184499 | JGI IMG/M metagenome (GOLD analysis project Ga0209539, IMG submission 184499) | Arctic peat soil microbial communities from Barrow, Alaska - Barrow Graham LP Ref core NGADG0011-312 (SPAdes) (version 2) | ecosystem: Environmental > Terrestrial > Soil > Wetlands >...
ATCTCAACTTTACATAATCTCGTTTTTGAAGATCTGACATTCACTTACAACCGTCTTATCTCATTTTTTTTTGGAAATATCTGGCTCCTGCTGTGGAATCGGGCTGATAAACTGGTTTGTGTATCGGAAGCAGTGAAAACATATTATTCAAAATGGTTTTCAAAATCAAAGCTGGAAGTCATTTGCAATGGTATTGCAGAAATCGACAGTTCTTTTGTTCCTGAATATGATGTCATACAGGCAGTTGGCAACTTCCATTCATCGGAATTAAAAGTAATAGGTTTTGTCGGGATTTTGACCAACCGAAAAGGCATTGATCAGGTTCTGTATCTTATAGCTGCTGAAAAAAATCTGGCTCTTGTAATTATCGGGGATGGGAAAGAGCTAGGCAATCTGATGCATCTCGCCGGAAAACTTAAGATTTCTGATAGGTGCTTGTTTTGTGGTTTCAGAAGCTATGCTTCGGTTTATATAAGGTATTTTGATTTTTTTATAATGCCATCGAGGTCAGAAGGATTTGGTCTTGCCCTGATCGAGGCAATTCAGCAGAAAATTCCTGTAATCTGTTCGGATATTGCGGTATTTGAAGAGTTGTACCATGAAGATGAGGTTGTATTTTTTAAATCCGGAGACAAGGGATCACTATCGGCAGCTTTAAAGATAGCAATTGAAACCGGCCAGAAAAAAGTGGAAAAGGCATATGCAAGTTATCTGAACAACTATACCGCTAAAGCAATGGCAAAAAAATATTACGAGTTATATAAATCTGTTTTAGATATATAATTTGGATAACTATCTCCTTTAGCCTTAACCTTAACCTTAATCTTAACCTTAACCTTAACCTCAACCTTTTAATGCCCGATCTTGCTGTTATAATGTCTGTATATCAAAATGATAAATTGAAGTTTTTAAGGGAATCCATCCAAAGCATTCTTGATCAGACATTTGCTCAGTTTCATTATTATATAGTTTTTGATGGTCAGGTTGCCCGTGATATTGACACTTACATTGAATCAATAGGAGATAATCGTATTAAGCTATTCAGATTGGAAGGAAACCAAGGATTAGCAGGAGCTTTGAATTATCTGTTAAAAATTATTTTGAAGGATCCGGAATATACACTGATTGCCAGGATGGATTCAGATGATATTTCAAATCCTTTAAGATTTGAGCGGCAACGCAACTTTTTATTGGATAATCCTGAGGTATCATGTGTCGGGTGCTGGTATGATGAGATTGATGAGTCTGGAAGGCATCTTTCAGTCAGAAAGTTGCCAACTGATCATGAAGCTCTGAAAAAAATTTATTATACAAGAACACCATTTGCTCATCCTTCGGTAATGTACCGGAGACAGCTTATTGAGAAAGCCGGATATTACCCGACTGATACAGTGTTAATGGAAGATAATGTGTTGTGGGGAAGAGCATTAAAAGAAGGATTACGATTTGCGAATATTCCGGAATACTTGTTCAAATTCAGAATTGACAAAGATTTTTTTAAAAGAAGATCGGGGATCCGTTATGGTTGGAATTTCATTAAAACGAAGAGAGAAGTAAACAAAACTTTAAATGCTCCTTTTTCTTCCTCCGTTAATCTGGTTGGAAGAGGCGTATTGAAGATGATGCCGGTTTTTTTTCTGAAACGCTTTTATAGTTTAAATAGAAAATATCTATAGCATATTAGGGCAAAAATACCCATATAGCAAAATCAGCAATAATATTTTCATAATATCTTGCCAGGGTAATTAGAAAGGTAATAATGAACAAGGAAATCAAAAATTGAAACGAATAGATCACATAAAACTTCTTATCAAAAGAGACTTTGCAAAAAATGTAATTCTGCTAATATCAGGGACATCTATCGCACAGGCAATTACAATTGCTATAAGTCCTGTCTTGACAAGAATTTATTCACCATCTGATTTTGGTGTTTATGGTATTTATCTGGGAATCTGTTCAATACTTGCAGTATTCTCAACAGCAAGGTACGATTTATCTATTATTGAACCCAAATATGATAATGATGCCAAACTTCTGGTATTAATCTCAGTAATAATTTCAGGACTTTTCAGCATTTTTCTGTTATTGATTGCTTTATTGTTTAATCATCAGATAGCCATTTTGTTGCATACTCCTGAAATAGGTAAGTTTCTCTATATCATACCATTATCTGTTTTTGTTTTATCCACCTATAATGTAATAATGATCTGGCTGAACCGCAAAAAGCAGTATAAGTCAATGAGTCAGAATAGAATAATCAACAGTAGCTCAACTTCAGCAATAAGTTTAGGAATGGGTTTGATCAGATTTACAACTGGAGGGCTTATAATTGGCTACCTTTCAGGACAAATCATAGCGATAATATCTGTAGTTAAAAAGATCTTCTCTGAGAAATTTCTGTTTAATAGAATGAGAGCTTTCGTTCTGATGCGTAAATATTCACGATATCCAAAATTCCTTATCCCGTCGACGCTGGCAGGTGAAATTTCTACAAATGGTGTAACAATACTTTTCACAACTTTTTTCAATTCGACGGTAGCCGGATTTTTTACTTTTACCAACAGAGTCACAGCTTTACCTATCTCATTAATCGGTAATGCTATTGGGGAAGTTTACAGACAGAAGGCCGCAGAAGAATATCATCAATTCGGTAATTGCAAGACATTGTTTTTAAAAACATTATTTAAACTCTTCATTATTGGTTTGCTGCCATTCTTAACTCTTTTCTTATTTGGTGAGCCTCTTTTTAAATTTGTTTTTGGCGACCAGTGGATTATTGCAGGAAAGATCGCTAAGTATTTTTCATTTATTGTTTTTTTTCAGTTTTTGTCTACTCCTCTTTCATATACTATAGTCTTCAATAATAGTCAAAAGCTTGATTTGATTCTGCAACTGCTTAGAGGCATTTTCTCAATTGTAGCTATATTTCTGGGTTATCGTCTGTCAAACTATATGGTCTCAATTATTCTTTATACTATTGTTTTTTCTTTATATTATATTAGTCATTCATTTATCCAGTACAGGGCCGCACAAGGTTTAGTGAATTAAGTAAGAAATATATGCCGGATATTTCACGTTCAAGTATTATTCAGGATTTTTACAATATAGGTGTAGTCAAAGGTGATATTATTTTTATCACATCTGATTTATCATCTGTAGGATTTTACTTTAAAAATAAAAAAGAAACTTTAAAAGAATGGGTCGAAATTCTTCTGGAAGTTGTTGGCGACAAGGGTTGTATAATTATGGCGTCTTATACTGATACTTTTCTCCGCTATAGTAAAAATAAAAATATTGTTTTTAATCGTTATAGTAAGACAAATGTTGGTCCGCTTCCGAATTTTCTCATTAATGATCCCCGAAGTGTAAGAAGCAAACATCCTACAAATTCCTGTATAGGAATAGGCTATGAAGTTGAAAAAATACTGGCTGAACATGATGAAAACTCACTTAGTTATTCGGTTTTAGGGAAAATAATTGAACTTAACGGCAAATTTCTGTTGATTGGAACTCTTGACAAAAAAAATGCACCACAGGCAATGCACTATGCGCAGGAGAAACTAGGTTACACAAGTCAATCTCCCTTTAAAGGGTTTTTTCAGACATTCTACGAGGATGACGAAAAGAACCTGAAAATTTTTACTCGTAAGGACTACGGAGGATGTTCCAGAGGTGCCTTTGCCTTATATGGTCCCCTAATTGTTAATAATGCAATTAATTTTGGACATATCGGGAACGCCTTAAGTGCAATTATGGACGGCAAGAGATCCTTTGAAGTTATTCTGGAAGCGCTTAAGAAAAACAGAAAAATGATCCGTTGTGAAGACAAAAACTGTACTGATTGTTATGGAAGTATCTATATGAACGGGTTTAGAGTAATACCTCATTACATCATAAAACTTTGGAAGATTTTAAGATCAGGACATTTAACTGGTAATAGCAAGACGTAAAAGTGAGATCCCTGACTTCATGATCATTATTGTGATTGTGTCCTATATAATTAATAATATTTGTCTCAATTGATATTAAAGCTCTAAATGAAAGTCAATATTACTAAAAGCCTTAGCTATATAGTTGATTTTATTACAGTTAATGGCTTTTATGTTATTATTATGATATTTAGTTTACTCAATCTGGATATTGAATCAAGATTTTATACTATTCCAACGAGGTTAATCGTAGTTGTATCTATGATAATATTGATGGTAATAAAGCGATACAAACCTTGCCATGATACACTTGTGTATTTATTTTTCGCATGGTTCTTTGTTTTCTACTGTTTCAGAATTATTATGGAAATAATAAAAGGTAGCCAAATTACATATTTTACTGCTCCTTACGAATATCTGCTTTATCTCATTATTTATTGCTTATTCCCATTTCTCTATTTTTCACAGAGACGAACTGAAGCCGGATTTGAGCAGATATTCAGAGCAATTTTAGTTTCCGGAATATTGTTTTCAGTGATCATAATAATTATGTTTTTTAAATCACTGAAATTCGGTAGGTTTGACAGATATCTGATTGGAATAAGTCCGCTAACTGTCTCTTACGTCGGCTCACTAATTACCGGAATGTGCTTTTCCCGATTAGTTTTTAACCCGAGATTCAAAAATTCCAGTTTACTTCTTTTTGGGCTCGTTATTGGAATGTGTCCATTATTAATCGGAGGATCAAGAGGTCCAATTCTGGCATTAATTATTCCCCTCATTTTTGGATTTTATTATAAAATCAGAAAACTGTTCAATCCTAAAGTGATTCTCTATGGGCTATTAGCTACTATCATCCTTTTTATTGCTTTATACATTTTCGGTAATATCGCTTTAACCAGGGTTGCTAATATTTTTACAGATCTGACTCATAACACAAGTGATGCAAGCAGATTATTTATTTGGAAGTCTACTATTAAACAGTTCCTTCAGTCTCCTCTGTGGGGAGACAGCATACAATTAAAAGTATTTGAGTATCCACATAATCTTTCGTTGGAAGTATTAATGTCTACTGGAATTATCGGCTATATTCCATTCCTTATAATGATGTGTTTTGGTATCTATAAAGCTATCCGGATTCTTAAATATTTTCCCTCATATATCTGGCTTTATACATTTTTCTTTCAGACACTGATAATGGGTATGCTGAGTGGTAATGTATATAGTGATATCTGGTATTGGACAAGTCTTGCGATGATTTTTGCAGTTGATCTTAGGAAGATAGAAAACTCCTCATATCCAATTAATACCGCTTCAGTATATGAATAAGTCTGCAGAGCTTTCCTCTTCTGAAATACTGCAGATATATATTCCCGCTGATAATTTCGAGGAGAGGGAGTATATCATTCGAAGTATACTTGGAGATTTTCTTGGTCTTACTTATGATCTGATAGCTTCTGAGGGGAATATTGACTACACTATTCAGTTCGGTCTGGGTAAAATCATTTTCAAAGATGATTTTTTCCTCCACTTCAAAGAACCTTTAACTTACAGGAACATTAATAACATTCCTGAAACTGTATCCTGGTTGGATCCATCCCCATATTTTAATGAGAATCTCCCGGTTATTTTTGGTAATAATACAATAAGAGAAGAAGGTGACCAGATTTTTGTTGGGTTGGATATTTTTGCTTCCTCTTTTTTCATGTTGACAAGATGGGAAGAAACTGTAATTGACAAGAAAGATATTTTTAACAGATGTGCAGAATCTGAAATGTTTGTTGTCAGACATAACCTTTTCAAAAGGCCGATTGTAAATGAATATGTTTCTTTCTTAAGGAGTCTTTTAATACATTTGAATTGTAATATTTTATCTGGAATAAGAAAATTTGAAGTATGTATAACCCACGATGTAGATTACCTTTTTCGTTTTGGTTCGCTGTTCTCGTTAGGAAAAAATCTTGGCAGTGACCTACTGCTCAGGAAAAGTTTAAGAACTGCCGGGAGAACAATCCTGAATTATGGACGTTTTAAAAAAGGAATAATCAAAGATCCTTTTGATACATTCGACGAGCTGATGGATATGAGTGAAAAGTACAACCTCAAAAGCTCATTTTATTTTAAGCCGCAGTTATTAAATGAATATGATGCAACCTATTCAATACAAGATGAAAGAGTAAAAAAAATATTATTTAACATAAATCAAAGAGAACATGAAGTTGGTATTCATCCGTCATTTAATACATTCAATAATCCGTATCTATTTAGAACGGAATATAATCGCCTGACATCAATTGGAATTCCGGTTGAAGGCGGTAGACAACATTTTTTGAAGTATGATCTCACAGAAACTCCTCGTTATTGGGAAGAAGTAGGTTTAAAATATGACTGCGGGCTTGGTTTTACTGAAAGAGCAGGATTCAGATGTGGAATTTGCTGGCCTTTTAAAATGTTTGATATTAAGAAAAGAAAAATACTGAAACTTTATCAAAAGCCTTTATGTGTAATGGAGGTGGCATTAATTCGCTGGGAACCTGCTCCAGACAAACTCTTCGCTGATATTCAGGAAATTCTTAATCAGGTAAAGAAACATTCGGGTCTATTCGTTTTCCTTTGGCATAACGACTCCTTTAACAGACCAGAATACGAAAATTACGGAGAAGTTTATAGCAATGTGCTTAAGTCAATATAATCGCATGTACTCCAGTCGTATTTGGGTTTTTGGAATTGTTTTGAAATCTTTACCGAACAAATAAATTTAAATGAGAATTTTACATCTAATGCTTTCCAATTTTTACATTGATAATGCAAATTATCAGGAAAATGTAATTCCCCGTCTGAACAAAAAAGATGGACATGAAGTAAAGATAATTGCATCTACAGAGGTATTTACTGAAAATAAGAAGCTTGGATACACAGTCCCGAGAAGTTATCTGAATGATGAGGGGATATCGGTTACACGCTTACCTTACAGACGTATGTTTCATAAAAGTATTTCAAAAAAGGTTAGAGAATATCCTGGTTTATACAAATTAATCGCTGAGTTTTCTCCTGATATAATTTTATTTCATGGTGGCGCTGCTTATGCTATGGTTCCCGTTGCAAGATATAAGCGTAATAACCCGCATATCAGATTTTATGTAGATAGCCATGAGGATTACTTTAACTCGGCAACTAACTTCATGTCTAAACAATTTCTGCATAAAATTTTTTACAGGTGGGTAGTGCAAAAATGCTTACCTTATATAGACAAAGTTTTATTTATAACTTTTGACACTTATAACTTTCTTAGAGACGCATATAAGATTCCGGATAGCTATCTTTCCTTTTTTCCATTAGGAGGCCTTATTCCGGAATCCGGAATAAGAGAAAATATCAGAAGTAAAATCAGAGCTAAACTAGAAATCAGTGAAGATCAAATACTTATAATTCATTCAGGAAAACTTGATGCAAAAAAACGAACTCTTGATATTGTTAATGCTTTTCTTCAGGTTCCGGACCAAAACCTAAAGTTAATAATAATCGGTTCAATGGATGAGGAAGTATCAGCATCGACAATTCCACTCATAAAATCCGATCCCCGGATAGAGTATTTAGGTTGGTTAGAAGCTGACACATTAAGGGATTATCTTTATGCCGGCGATTTATATGTTCAGTTAGGAGGTCAGTCTGTTACGATGCAAAACGCTTTATGTTGCGGATGTGCAGCTGCATTATATCCATATGAGAGTCATAAATTTCTTCTTAATGATAGTGTATTTTATATCAAAAATATGGAAGACCTGAAGAAATTAATTGAATCGATTTCATCAGACAGGAATCTTCTGGAAATGAAGCGTGAAGAATCATTTGCTATTGCAAAAAGTGTATTGGACTATGAAAACATATCATCAAAAATATTTAACAATTTTGCCTGAAGAACCTAAATAATAACTTATGGAAATTTTAAAGTGCTATAATTGTGGCTCAACCGACAATAGGTTTTATGCTGAAGAGAACGGGTTTGTTTTGGTAAAATGCATAAACTGTGGCCTTCTCTATGTAAAAAATCGACCAGATGATGATAAAATATTGAGTGATACCAAAAAAGGCCTGATTGAAGGGGATAAATCATTAAATGTAACTTTAAAGTATAATACAGATAAGATAAACTATTACAAAGTAATTTTAAACGATCTTTTCAATAGCTCTTTTGGTACAATTCAAAGTTGGTTAGATGTTGGATGTGGCCATGGAGAGTTTATGAAAACTCTAGAAGAAGTAAGTTCTAAAAAGATTATTATAAAAGGGAATGAACCAAATGTAAAGAAACAGGAATCAGCCCGCAAGAGAGGACTTGATGTTGAATATTTTGAAATAGAGTCACATAATTCGAAATATGACATGATATCAATGTTGGACGTATATTCTCATCTCCCAGACCCAGTGTTATATATAAACAAACTTAAGTCATTGCTGAATCCCAGAGGTGAGATACTCATAGAGACCGGAGATACATCTGATTTCTCCGCAAAAGAACAAGTCGGACCTTATTGTTTGCCAGATCATTTAAGTTTTGCATCCGAGAAAATTGTCGTAAATATTTTGGAGCGTTTGAATTTCGAAATAGTTTGCATTAAGAAATATCCGTATTTTCCTTTAAATCTTAAATCGATTGTCAAAGAACTTATAAAAATATTTTTGCCTAATTATATTTCATATATTAAATGCTATCTTAAATGGGAAAAATACGCTCAAACAAATATGTTTATAAGAGCACGACTAAAAAGTTTGTCAAGCAGCATTTAACACTTTGCGTGAAAGGGAGAATATCTCTTTAATTCCTTATAAATCTTGTTGTATTGCGGTTTTATGAAATAGATTTGGTTCAATGACTTAATTTGCAAAACTATCTCAAATCTAACTTAGTTCTTAAAAATAATATGAATCATTAAATGAAAAGTATTCATCAAATTGACTATCAAATCTGTACCAATTGCATCATGGATACCTCTGACCCAAATATCACTTTTGATGAAAAGGGCTGGTGTGATTATTGCCGAAATTACTATGAAAATATTTTGCCTAATTGGCACACTGATGAGCAGGGAGAGAGAGAGTTACAAAAGATTTCTGACAAAATCAGGAAAGAGGGAAAAGGGAAAGATTTCGATTGTATTATCGGAGTTAGCGGAGGACTCGATAGTTCATATGCAACATATATAGCCAAAGAAAAACTAGGATTAAGACCCCTGGTATTTCATGTTGATGCAGGGTGGAATACTCAGCAGGCAGTTGGTAATATCGAAAAATTACTGAATGGTCTGGGTTTAGAATTGTATACCGAAGTGATTAACTGGGAGGAGATGAAAGACCTGCAGGTGGCATATTTAAATTCACAAACAGCAGAACAAGATGCACCACAGGATATTGCATTCTTCTCAGCACTCTATAAATTTGCCCGAAAGAATAAAATCAAATATGTATTTACAGGTGCCAATTATTCTACAGAGTGCTGTCGTGAACCCGAAGAATGGGGAGCATACCCTGGAATTGATAAAATTTTGATCAATGATATTCACAGGCGTTTTGGAAAAATCCCCCTTAAGACATTCCCAATAGTTGATATCTTTATGTATAAGATATACTTCAAATATATATTGAGAATGCAGATCATCAAACCTTTGAACTATATCCCATATATTAAAAAAGACGCTGAAAAACTCCTTGAGACCCTTTTTGGCTGGGAAAAATTTCAACATAAACACCATGAATCCAGATTCACCCGTTTTTATGAGGATTACTGGATGCCAAAAAAATTTGGTTATGAAAAACGAAGAGCTCATCTTTCGAGTCTGATCCTTACAAATCAGATTACTCGCAATGAAGCACTTCAAAGAATCTCAAAACCAGAGATGAGTGAGGAGTTTTTGAAACATGAATTTGAATATGTTGCAAACAAATTGGGTTTGACTGTTAACGAATTACAAACAATTTTTGAGGGGGAAAATAAGACTTTCCATGATTACAGAAATAAACGCTCATTAATAGGTTTGGGTGCTAAAGCAATGAAGATACTTGGTTTGGAAAAAAGACTATTCAGATGATTTCAATAATCGACTATGGTGTAGGAAATATCAATGCTTTTGTAAATGTTTACAAAAAACTTGGTATTCACCTTAATATTGCAAAAACAGTTGAGGATTTAGGTTCCACTACCAAAATTATTCTCCCAGGTGTCGGTGCGTTTGATCAGGCAATGGCACGGTTAAATAGTTCAGGAATGAGACCTGCAATTGACAGGATGGTGCTGTTTGATGAGATGCCGCTTATAGGAATATGTGTTGGTATGCAGATGCTTGCTAAGACGAGTGAAGAGGGAATTTTGCCTGGATTAGGATATTTTGATGCTGTTGTAAGGAAGTTTGATGAGTCCAGAATGAGAATTAAATTAAATCTGCCTCATATGGGTTGGAATGACGTCATGACTTCAAACGGGTCAAAGCTCTTTTATAAATTAGAAGAAAACCCGATTTTTTACTTTCTTCATTCATATTATTTCGAGTGTAACAATAATGATGATATAATTGCTAAGGCCGATTATGGAGGCGAATTTGTCTGTGCAGTAAATCATAAAAATATTTACGGAGTACAATTCCATCCTGAAAAGAGTCATCAGTTTGGTATTCAATTGTTAAAAAATTTTTCAGATATATAATTTATGTTACGTCCACGTATAATTCCATGTCTGCTCGTTCATAAAAATGGCCTGGTAAAGACTGTAAATTTTAAAAATCCAAAATATGTAGGTGATCCGATTAATGCTGTAAGGATTTTTAATGAAAAGGAAGTAGATGAATTGATGGTCCTGGATATTGATGCTACCTCAAATCATAATGAGCCTGATTACAAAATGATCGGACATCTTGCCTCCGAATGCCGAATGCCTCTCTGTTATGGTGGAGGTATAAAGACATCCGAACAGGCTGAAAGGATTTTTAGCCTGGGTGTTGAAAAAGTAGCATTAAGCTCTATAGCTATTGAAAAGCCTCAACTTATCAGTGAAATAGCTAATATAGTTGGTAATCAAAGTGTTGTAATTGTGATAGATGTCAAAAAACACGCTTTTACCGGGAAATATGAAATACGGACTCATAATGGTCTTATGTCAACTGGTCTCAATCCTTTTGAGTTTGCTGAGAAAATGGAAAAGTTAGGTGCCGGTGAAATTGTAATTAACTCAATTGACAATGATGGTGTTATGAAGGGTTATGATCTCTCACTGGTTGAAAGGATGAAAAAATTAGTAAATGTTCCATTAACAGTTCTCGGCGGAGCTGGATCATTAGAGGATATCGGAGAACTTATTAAATTGCATGGAACTCTTGGAGCAGCCGCTGGAAGTCTGTTCGTTTTTAAAGGAAAATTCAAGGCAGTCCTCATTAATTATCCCACCAGGGATGAAAGGGACAGATTGGTTAAAGACAACCTGCTTGCAAATATAATGTAGATTGATGTTGATTTCTGAAGTTAAATGACAAATAAATGTAATTATGTTCTCGAATAAAATTTTACTGATCACAGGAGGAACCGGGTCTTTTGGTAATGCAGTATTAAGAAGGTTTATGGATTCCGATATCAGGGAGTTACGAATCTTTTCGCGCGATGAAAAGAAACAAGATGATATGCGTCGCCAGTATAACAATTCTAAATTAAAGTTCTACATAGGAGATGTCAGGGACCTTAACAGTCTAGATCGGGCAATGCATGGAGTTGATTTCGTGTTTCATGCTGCTGCTTTAAAACAGGTTCCTTCATGCGAGTTTTTCCCTGTGGAAGCCGTAAAAACAAATATTCTCGGGACAGATAATGTTCTTCAGGCTGCTGAAAAATACAAGGTAAAGAAGGTAGTTGTATTAAGCACTGATAAAGCAGCTTACCCGATAAATGCAATGGGAATGTCGAAAGCTTTGATGGAGAAAGTGATGATTGCCAGATCACGTAGTAATATTGCAGAGGACCAGATCTTTTGTGGTACACGATATGGAAATGTTATGGCATCAAGGGGATCGGTTATACCTCTGTTTATTGAACAGATAAAGGCCGGGAAACAACTTACAGTAACTGATCCTAATATGACGCGATTTATGATGACTCTTGATGATGCTGTAGAACTGGTACTTTACGCTTTTATAAATGGTAAGCCCGGTGATATTTTTGTGCAGAAAGCACCTGCAGCAACAATTGAAACTCTTGCAAAAGCCATAATTGAAGTATATAATTCAAACAGCACAATAAAAGTTATTGGCACCAGGCACGGCGAAAAACTATATGAGACTCTTGTAAACAGGGAAGATATGGTGAAGGCAGAAGATCTTGGCAATTATTACAGAATACCTCTCGACAACAGAGATCTCAACTACGCTCAGTATTTCTCTGAAGGGATTCCCGACGTTTCAAAGTATGATGAGTACCATTCAAATAATACAAGAATACTTGATATTGAGGAGATGAAGGAACTATTATTAAAACTTCCATCAATACGCAAAGATATCTTAGGTGAAAACATAACTAACCAATATCTGGAATAAAGATGATAAGAGTTGGTATAACGGGGCAGGTTGGATTTGTAGGAACCCATCTTTATAATACATTAGGTTTATTTCCTGATAAATTTGAACGGATCTCCTTTCAGGATTCCTTTTTTCAGGACAGTAAGAAGCTTTCAGATTTTGTTTCAAGATGCGATGCTATTGTTCATCTTGCAGCTCTTAACAGGCATAATGATCCTGAGATTATTTATCAGACAAATATTGAATTGGTAAGAAAACTGATCTCTGCCTGTGATACTTCAAATGCAAAACCACATATTCTTTTCTCCTCCTCAACCCAGGAAGAACTGAATAATTCTTACGGTCATTCAAAAAAGGAAGGACGAGAACTTTTCGGGAAATGGGCAGCAAAAAACAATTCAGATTTTACCGGTTTTGTAATTCCAAATGTTTTTGGACCTTTTAGTAATCCATATTATAATTCCGTTATAGCTACATTCTGCCATCAATTGACTCATAATGAAACTCCCCGGATAGAAATTGACGGGGAACTTAAACTTATTTATATTGCTGAGCTGATTTCTGAGATAATAAAGCATATAGAATTAAAATTTTCAAAAGACGCTTCTGAAAACAAAATTGAAAAGATATTAGTTCCTCACAGATATATTATTAAAGTCTCAGAATTGCTTAATAAATTAACTGATTATAAAATTAAATACTTTGAATCAGGTACATTACCGGATATAAGTAATTCATTTGATCTTATCCTTTATAATACATTTCTTACATATATTGATCATCAATCTTTTTTTCCGTTTCCGCTTAAGTTAAATACTGATAACAGAGGCTCATTTGTAGAAACTGTCAAACTAAGAAGCGGAGGTCAGGTCTCTTTTTCAACGACAAATCCGGGCATTACCAGGGGAAACCATTTTCACACAAGAAAAGCTGAAAGGTTTGCAGTTATTAAAGGGGACGCCCGTATTGAATTACGACGAGTCGGGACAAATTCCAAGCTGTCATTTGAACTTTCAGGTAAAAAACCTTCATTTGTTGACATGCCGGTATGGTTCACTCATAATATTACCAACACCGGCAATGAAGAGCTTTTTACCATTTTCTGGATTAATGAATTCTTTGATCAGGCTGATCCAGATACATACTCTGAAGTTGTATAGAATATTGATAATTAATGCTTAAACATGAAACCATTAAAACTTGTTACTGTTGTAGGAACTCGTCCCGAGATAATAAGATTATCCAGAGTAATAGCAAAACTTGATAAGGAAAAGGCAATTGAACATACTCTGGTTCATACCGGGCAGAATTACGATTATGAATTAAATGAAATATTCTTTAATGATCTGGATATGCGCAAACCGGATTATTTTCTGAATGCTGCAGGTACAAATGCAATTTCAACAATTGGACAGATACTGATTAATATTGATCCTATTCTTGAGACTGTAAATCCAGAAGCTTTGCTGGTTCTTGGAGATACAAACAGCTGTTTATGTGCACTTCCGGCTAAAAGAAGAAAAATACCCGTATTTCATATGGAGGCTGGAAACAGGTGTTTTGACCAGAGAGTACCTGAAGAAATTAACAGGAAAATCGTTGATCATATAAGCGACATTAATCTTACATACAGTGATATTGCCCGTGAATATCTTTTACGCGAGGGTATTCCATCAGATAGAATTATTAAAACTGGAAGCCCGATGTATGAGGTTCTGCACTATTATAATGACAAAATCATAAACTCACATGTATTGGATGAATTGCAGATAAAGAGTAATGAATATTTTCTCGTTTCCTACCATCGGGAGGAAAATGTAGATTCCGTTCAGAACTTCGAAGGATTTGTTAATATATTAAATGAGATTGCATCTAGTTACAAACTTCCGATTATTGTCTCTACTCATCCACGGACCCAAAAAATGATTGATCTTAAGAAGCCTCATTTCAATCAGAAAATTCGTTTTCTTAAACCTCTTGGTTTCACCGATTATGTGAATTTACAGATCAACGCAAAGACAGTTCTTTCTGATAGCGGAACTATTTCTGAAGAGTCGTCGATTCTTAATTTTCCGGCATTGAATTTAAGGGAGGCTCATGAGCGACCGGAAGCAATGGAAGAAACATCCGTATTGATGGTTGGTCTAAACAAGGAAAGAGTACTCCAGGCGCTTTCAATAATTGAGAAGCAGGAAAGGGGTGAAAAACGTAATCTGCGGTTGGTAAATGACTATTCTATGCCTAATGTCTCGGAAAAAGTGGTTCGGATTATCATTTCTTATACTGATTATGTTAACCGTGTAGTTTGGGAGAGATAGTTATATGAAAGTCCTTTTTTTAATGATAGCCTATCCCGACGTAGCTAAGAACACCAATATGTACACTGATCTGACCACTGAATTCCAAAAAAATGGTCATGAAGTATATGTAGCTGCACCTGATAATAATTCTACCGGGATTTTTACTGAAGGCAATATTAGAGTATTGAGAATAAAGACATTTCCTCTTTTCAATATTTCAGTAATAAGAAAAGGTATTGCAAATGTTTTGTTACCTTTTCAATACAAAAGGGCAATTATCAAATATTTTAATAATATAAGATTTGACCTTGTTGTTACTCCTACTCCACCAATAACCTTTATCGGAACAGTCGTTTTTTTTAAAAATAAATACGGCTCAAGGATTTATTTGATTTTACGTGATATTTTCCCGCAAAATGCAAAAGATCTTGGTTTGATAAAGAGCAATTTCGTTTTTAGCTTTTTCAGGAACAAAGAAAAAAAAATGTACCAAATAGCTGATTCTATCGGATGTATGTCTCAGAAAAATATTGATTACGTACATTCTCATAACCCTAATGTCGACCCTAAAAAACTTCATCTATTACCAAACTGGACTCGAGTTATTGAAAAGTCTAGCACCCGGCAGGATATTAAGTCAATGTATAATTTGAATAATAAGTTCGTCGCGATATTTGCAGGTAATTTCGGTATACCACAGAAAATTGAATTTCTTATTGAGGTTGCAGAGATAATAGAAGAAAAAAAAGACATTCTTTTTCTTCTGATTGGAGAGGGTACGGAAAAGAATAAAATCAAAAAGATGGTATTTGACAAAGATCTCAAGAATATCCGGATTTTAGATCAATTGCCACGTAAAGAATACTTGGAATTATTAAATGAATGTGACATAGGCTTAGTAAATCTTTCAGAAAAATTTACCATCCCGAATATTCCTTCACGAACATTATCATATTGGTCCGCTAAACTCCCAGTTCTGGCAGCGATTGATAAGAATACGGATTATGGTGAAACTCTGAATAGATGTAAAGGAGGATTGTGGTCTGTCACAGGAAATAAAGAGGCTTATATAGCTAATTTGCTCATGTTCTACAATAATCCTGAATTAAGAAAACTGATGGGAGAAAATGGTTATAAGCATCTAATTCATGAATTAAATCCAGAAAGAGCATATAAAACAATATTATCAAGGATTTAGTATTCTTATTATCAGATACGTTCTAACGATATATTGAGATAAATTTTAGTTTTATAATTCTAGACAAATATTAGATTCCCATAAAATATCATCATTTTAGTATTCTAGTTATTAACATTAAATTATAAGAGATTATTTGATTCAACGCAAATTAAGTAACGACAACAGAATTTCTATTATATTTATTTTTGAATAATAATAAATATAAACAAGAATGCATGAAAGAAGTGACGCATACCTATTTTTTGAAACCATTCCTAGATTCTATAATCGCTCTCTTGATATTAATAATTTTGAGTCCAGTTTTAATTGTTTCGATTTTTTTAATAATATTCTCATCCAGGGGTCCATTTTTTTTTATTCAAGAACGGATTGGGAAGAAAGGTAAAGTATTTAAACTTTACAAACTTCGCACCATGACACACAAAACGCGTGATGCTGATCGAGAGATATTGAAGGGAGATCCTGAATTGACCAAAATCGGAGTATTGCTGAGACGATTTAAAATTGACGAGATACCACAATTTATCAACATTTTGAAGGGTGATATGTCGATTGTTGGTCCAAGACCCTGCCTTCCTGAACAGTTAGAGGACTTTGACAAGAATGGCTACCGTAGAATTGAAGTGAAGCCAGGATTAACTGGACTGGCACAAATAAATGGGAATATCCATCTAAGTTGGCCAGAACGGTGGGTATATGATAAAGAGTATGTGGAAAACATTTCATTTTGGCTCGATATTAGAATTATATTCACAACAATTTCCATTGTTATCTTTGGGGAAGACAAATTTATTAAACATCCACATGTATAAGATAATGGTTATAGGATCAGTAAAGTCAACTGCTGAGACAATTCAGGCTCTTGTTCGTCACCAAATGAACATTATTGGCATATTGGGTCATGAGCCATTGCATAAAGAAAAGATCTCTGGTTGGTTCGACTTAAAAAGCTTGGCAATTAAGTGCAACATCAGTTACAAAAGCTTTAATAAAATTAATGATAAGGCAAATATTGAATGGGCTGCGGCTAAAAAACCTGATATAATTTTCGCTGTTGGTTTTTCTCAATTGTTAAGTGACGAATGGCTAAATTTACCATCATTAGGATGCATTGGTTTTCACCCCACTTGTCTCCCTAGAGGCCGGGGAAGAGCACCAATGGCTTGGATTGTGCTTGAAGAAAGGTGTGGTTCTGCAACTTTTTTTTTAATGGGGAAAGGAATTGATGATGGGCCGATTTTTGCTCAAAATATCTTTCAACTGGATGAAAATGATGATGCTGGTTCCGTCGAAACAAAAATTATTGATTCAATGAACCTTTCACTGGACAATTGGTTGCCTTCTCTGAAAAAAGGAATTTGGAATCCAATTCCCCAAGATGATTCTGGTGCAACCTGGTTTGGAAAACGAAATCAGGAAGATGGATTAATTGAGTGGAACAGAGAAGCACGAGAAATAGATCGTTTGATTAAAGCTACTTCCAGACCTCATCCGGGTGCTTACACTTATTTTAATAATAATAAATTAATTGTATGGTCTTCAAATGTTGAAGATTGCCTACCAATTAAGGGAGTCACCGGAAGAATTCTTCTAAAAGATAAAGATGAAAATTGTCTAGTTCAATGTGGTAGCGGACTTATTTGGATTAAAGAAAAGGAATTTTCGGGAAGTACTATATTAAAAGTAGGAGATAAACTCGGTTATAGTATTGAAGATGAAATACATAAAATTTGGAAAGAACTTAATAGACTGACAAAAAATGAATAAAGTTGTAGTTATTGCTCCTCATCCTGATGATGAAGTGTTAGGTTGTGGGGCTACAATTGCGAGGCATAGTGCGCTGGGAAATGAAGTTATTGTTATTATAGCAACTAATGCCGCAAGAGGTGCGCCTGAGTTATATAATGAGGCTGATGTCTCTAAAGTCCGGATAGAAACTATGGAAGCACATAAAATATTAGGTGTTCATGAAACAATCTTTATGGATTTTCCAGCGCCTGCTCTGAACGCTTTTCCGTTGTATAGAATATCTCTAGCATTTTCAGAAGTCTTTAATAGATTTAAACCAACATTTTTATACCTACCTCATCCGGGAGACTTACATCTGGATCACAAAGGAGTGTACTATGCAGCGCTAGTTTCAGCCCGACCGCAAGGTGAGGATAGAATTTCAAATATTTATTGTTATGAAACTTTATCTGAAACAGAATGGGCCCCAAAACAAGGTAATAATTCCTTTGTTCCTGATCATTTTGTAGATGTAACTGACTATTTTGATAAAAAAATACATGCTATGCGCTCTTTTCAAAGTCAACTTAGAGAATTTCCTCATTCACGTTCGCTGGAGGCTCTGATTGCATTAGCATCTTTTCGGGGAGTAACAGTTGGTGTTAAAAGGGCTGAGGCCTTTGAAGTGGAAAGACAGATCGTATGAATTAATATTGCTTCTGTATAGATAGGTTTGCAGTTATAAAACTGTTTTCTAATAGGTGTATCTAAACTCTCATTTTCGGATACAAACTTCCATTCTAATTTAATTCTAAAAAAAAAAATCAAAAGCGTTAATATTCAGTTTTGCTGTAATATTTGCCAGGTAACATGATTTACAAAAAAGGATATATGAGATTATACTTGACATCTCTGACTTTGACCATATTACTGACAATAACAAGTATTTCGGGTGTCAGAAATTTGAATTCGACGTTTGGTATGTTGATAATCTATCATTACTTTTGGACATTAAAATTATTAAAAAAACAATCCTGAAAACTGTTAAATCAGAAGGAATTGACTACAGTACTTCTGAAACGATGACTAAATTTACCGGAGAATAAATATTTTAAAGTATGGATACCTATTTGGAGTTATTGGAAGAACTATTTGAAAAAGATAAGAGTAAGATTAAAATGGAGGATAAATTCCGTGATTATGAGGAGTGGGATTCACTTACACTTTTGGGACTTGGAGCATTGATTCACAATGAATATGGAATTACAATACCCAGAACAGATTTTGAAAAAATTATTACTGTGGGGGAATTGTTTAATTATATTGAGACACATAAATAATATTAGTTAATGGATAGTATTTACGATCTTGAATCAAGGAACATATTGATTACTGGTGCATCATCAGGAATAGGTCGTCAATGTGCAATAACTTGTTCAAAAATGGGCGCTCGTCTCATTCTGATCGGTCTGGAAAAAGACAAGCTCTCAGCTACTATAGATATGCTGGACGGTTCAGGCCATATCTGTTATGACCAGGATATCACTGAATATGATAGGCTTGAACCATTGATTAAAGAGTCGGTTGACAAGGTTGGTCCTGTCAGCGGTTTTATTCATTCCGCTGGTATAGAAATGAGCAGACCGTTGAAGATTCTTAAAGCTGAAAACTATGAAAAGGTGATCGGTGTTAATGCTATTGCAGGATTTGAAATCATACGAATACTATCCAAAATAAAATATCTTGCTCCGGAGGGGGCTAGTTATATTCTGATATCCTCTGTAATGGGGGTATTAGGTGATATAGGAAATATCGCCTACTGCAGCAGCAAAGGTGCATTGATTTCAGCTGGAAAAGCAATGGCCCTCGAGCTTGCTCCAAAAAAAATCCGTGTAAACTGTGTGCTGCCCGGAGTTATTCAAACCGAGATGGCGATGGCATTATTCAATACTATTTCTGACGAATCTAAAAACTCTATCCTGAAGATGCATCCGCTTGGACTTGGAAAACCTGAAGATGTCGCAAATGCTTGTGTTTTCTTACTTTCAAGTGCCAGCAGATGGATTACCGGAACAAATTTCTTAGTTGATGGAGGATATAGTGCACACTAATTATTAATACATAAATTATGGATGTTAAAATTTCTCAAATAGCTACAGATCTTTTCCGGAAAGTATCTCCGGTACGAGAAATTATGAATTTTGCTGATCCCTCAAATCTTCGAAAATATGGAATAGATCCCGATAATCTCATTTCATTTGGGGGTGGTTGGGTAAACCACAAGTCACCGAAAAAGCTGGCTGAAGCATATAAGAACATAGTTGACGATGAAATAAAATTTCATTTTAGCGGTGGGTATTCTCCCACAAATGGAGAGAAAAGTGTAAAAGATGCTATAGTGAAGTTTGAAGAAGCTTTATATGGAACAAAAAATCTTACATACGAAAATATTGTTATCGGACATAGTTCTTCTCATCTGACAAGTTTGCTCCTGAATGTTATACTTGATGAGAATGACCAGATCTGTATGCTTGATCCTTCTTACTGCAATTATCCATTGCAGATTAAAGTGTCTACAGGCTCTCATGTTTTGAGGTTCCCGGTGATCGATGAACATAATTTTGAATACATAGCCAACAAGAAAGAAACAATTGAAAATTTCAGGAAATTTTTATTAAAGAACAAACCGAAAGTTGTGATGCTCATTTCACCTGACAATCCAACATCAAAAATTTTATCGGACGAATTCGTGAAAGCAACTCATGATACAGTAAAGGAATATGGTGGCGTTATTGCAATGGATTTTGCATATAAGGAAATATATTTTGGTGATTACCCTGATTACTTCTCATGGGGGCAGGATGAAAATTTTATCTCGATCCGCTCTAATTCAAAATGGTGCAGAGGGCTTGGACGACGACTGGGATGGATAGAGGCTCCGAAATATGTAACAGATGCCTTTGAATCTCTCCAGAACTCCACAATTCTATCTCCGGACAGACTTCATCAGATGGCTCTTACAGATTATATAAACAGTGCCATATCTGATAATTCACTGATTCCGTATGTAAATGAAATAAGAGCTTTGTATAAAGAAACTGCCAGAGTAACAATTGACGCAATAAATAAATATATAGGGCTGCCTTGTCTGGAACCTGACGGAGGACTCTATACATGTATACGCGTCGATAAGAACAGTGCGGAATTTGTTGAAGATGTTTTAAAGGGCACAGGTGTCCTTTTTGTTCCCGGCTGGGGATTTGGCAAGACTGTCGCTCATTCAGTTAGATTATCTTATGGTCCCCTGGTTTATGAACATGGACTGATTGAAAAAGGTCTGGAAAAGGTGGGGAAATTTTTAAAGAAATGAGGGTACTTATTACCAGAAAAATAAATAGTTCAGCAAAAGAGTTACTTGAAAAAGCCAGTTTCGAGGTAGTTTCATTTGATGTTAATAAGCCTTTGGACCCACAATATATTTCTGAAAATATTGATAAGTTCGACAGCATACTTACATGTGTTTCAGAAAAAATCGACAGAAACATAATGCTTAAGGCAAAAGGGAGGTTGAAAATTATTTCAAATATGGCTGTCGGATTGGACAATATAGATGTTGAGTCTGCGGCAGAACTTGGAATCAAGGTTTTCAATACACCAGGTGTAGTCACAGGACCAACGGCTGACTTGACCCTTTCAGTAGCATTTGCCTTGCTGCGGAAGGTAACTGAAGCAGATAATTTTGTCAGAAAAGGACAGTGGAAAGCATGGGATCCTGAAATTTTCCTTGGGCGAAATTTTAGCTCTCTTGTCTGGGGAATTATAGGATACGGGAATATAGGAAAGGCTGTAGCCAAACGACTTAGTGGGTTTGGGATGAGCATCATCTTCTATGATCCGGTTGAGATCAGATCAGATAATTTTGCCAAATACACCGGAGTTGAGGAATTATTGATTACTTCCGATGTTATTTCATTACACCTGCCATTAACTGATGCTTCAAGAGATTTTTTTAATCTGGAAAAATTCTGTCTGATGAAAAAAGATGCCCTGTTGATTAATATGGCAAGGGGAGGGGTTGTTAATTCATCTGATTTGCTTGAAACATTGAAGCAAAAAAGAATTGCCGGGGCGGCTCTTGATGTTTTTTCTCCTGAACCAATTCCATTTGGCCACGAAATACTATCTTTTAAAAATGTCCTGCTGACTCCACATATTGGCACTGCTACTGTAGAGTGCCGAAAAGAGATGGCTGAATACGCTGCGAAAAATATTATTAGTAATTCTAAATTCTGAGCTATGACTAACAAGTATAAAGATGATTTTGAGATAATATTCAAGAAAGTTATTGGAGTCAATACTGTGACTGATGACATGGAAATGAACAACATAGCAGAATGGGATTCATTAAAACAGGTACAATTGATAGCTGAACTCGAAGAAAAACTCGGACTTGAGTTCGATTTTGAAGATATCATTACCATGACAAGTGTAAAAAAAATTGATTCAGTGTTGAAAAAATTTTAACACGGATGAGGGAATATCAGAAAATTGACAGAGGACTGGATTTTAAGTATTCTTCAGTCTACTCATTATTATATGATAAGTATCTAAATAATCCCGAAAAAGAATTTGTTTTTAGCTTACAGAAATCGGATCACGAGGTATACACATACCGGCAATTTATCTCAAAAGTAATTAAAGTAAGACTATTCCTCGAAAAAACCGGACTGAAAAAAGGAGATTCAATAAATCTTATTTTACCTAATTCAGCTGATTTTTTGGTTTTATATTTTGCTGCACTTTCGTCAGGCATAATTGTTTGCCCTATTAACTACAGCCTTGTTCCAAGAGAGATATCTTATATTGTCAATGATAGTAAAAGTAAGATCCTTTTTACTGATGAAGAATATATCAGGAAGGTCGAAGACATTCTTCCGGAAATTCCTGGTATAAGGAAAATAATTATTTTTAGCAGGAATCAGGCAGATGTGAAATATTTTAACCTGTACGAAGCGATAGATGATTCTCCTTGTGAGATCATTGGACACGATAATATAAATCTGGATGATAAGTCAGTAGTTATATATACATCTGGCACCAGTGGCAATCCAAAAGGGGTTACTCTTACTCATGCCAATCTGCTGGCAGATGCTCAGGCTATTGCTGAATGGTTCTCATTTGATGAGGAAACCAGAACTTTATGCATACTTCCTCTTTTTCATAATAATGGACAGGTAGTAACATTTCTTGCCCCTTTATGGGCTGGCGGAAGTACGATAATGATAAAAGGAAATGTCAGTTTGATAGCTTTCTGGGATCTGGTTGAAAAATATAAAGCAACCTGGACCAGTGTTATTCCAACTATTTTATCAGTTCTCCTTTCCTTTAAACGAAAGAGGAAGGATAATCAGATGAAGGGAATAATTTGTGGTGGTGCATTATTACCACGAAGCGTTCAGCTACAATTTGAAGAAATCTATAACGTACCTGTGTTTGAAGGCTACGGACTTACCGAAACTACTTCATTTTCATGTTTTAATCCTTTGAAAGTTAATGATCGCAAGATTGGGTCGATAGGAAAGGAATTACCTGTAAATGAAATGTCAATAATGGATGATGAAGGAAATATACTACCCGATAATTCAGTAGGTGAGATTTGCATCCGGGGTTATAATGTATTTCTTGAATATTGTAACCTGCCAGAAAGAGACAAAATTGCATTCAGGGGGGGATGGTTTCACAGTGGCGATTTCGGATTTAAGGATAGTGACGGATTCTATTATATAAGCGGAAGGAAAGATGATTTAATAATAAAAGGAGGTGAGAACCTCTATCCGCGTGAAATTGAAAACGTAGTCTATATGCATCCTGCAGTTAAAGATTGTGCTGCAATAGGTATTGATCATCCTATATGGGGTCAGGATGTAGCCATATTTATAGAAGGAAAGGAAAATATGGTAATGACGAGTGAAGAAATCCGAAAATTTTGTGAGGATAAAATTGCCGTTTTTAAAATTCCTTCAAAAGTCTATTTCATAAACGAGCTATCAGGGTTGAATGAGATTCCAAAAGGTCCTACAAAAAAAATCCTCAGAAAGGAACTGGAAAAATTCTATAAGGAAAACCTTGCTGACAAATCATGATTAAAATTGATACCTTAATTAATAATATTAATAATTCAAATTGCTATTTAGTTCAGGATCAGGAAAAGGGTAAGTGTATTGTTATTGACCCTGGCAGCCGAAATGCTGACAATATTTTGGAATTAATACAAAAAGAGAGATTTTTTCTGGATTATATCATACTGACCCACAGCCATTTTGATCACATTGCAGGTGCCGGTTCACTTTCAAGTAAACTTAACCCAAAGATTATCTCCTCAAGATTGTGTTCTGAAAAAATTCAGGATCCCATTAAGAACCTTTCCTATTTTACTGACTTTGGTATAATAGTAGCACCCCAGGCCGATATTTGCATTGAAGATATGGACAACAATTTACTTGAATGGAATGACATTCCTATTAAATTCTATCATTCACCAGGTCATACCAAGTGCAGTATCCTTGTACAGATTGAAAAAAAACTATTCACAGGAGATACATTATTAAAGGGTATCGAATCAAAAGTAATGCAACCTGACGGAAACCGGGAGGAACTAAAAAAATCATTGATGAATATATACGAAACCATACCTGGAGATACATTAATATTGCCAGGTCATGGAGAATCATTTATGTTAGAAACACAGGATTTAAAAGTCTCATTGAACAAATGATAAAACCATGGCATTTTTGAAATTCAATAACATCGGAATCACTGCAATATCAGCATGTGTGCCAAAAAAAATTCAGAAAAATTCGCAGTTAAGTGATCTCATTGCAAAGGATGAGTTGGAAAACCTGATCAACACTATAGGGATTAAAGAAAAAAGAGTAACTGATCCGGAGGTTTGTGCCTCTGACCTGTGTTATTATGCTGCAAACAAATTGTTTGAATCAACAAATATTCAGCGGGATTCGATTGATGTCCTGATATTCATGTCACAGGATGGCGATTACAAAATACCTGCGACTGCTCCCAGTCTGCAGCACAGGTTAGGACTGCCGAAAACAACAGCTTCATTTGACATAAATCTGTCGTGTTCTGGTTATATTTATGCTTTATCGACTGCATTCGCATATGCTTCACTGGAAGGAATTAGAAGGGTACTTCTGCTAGATGGTGAAACATTTTCAAAATTGATCTCGATGAAAGATAAATCCAATGCACCTCTGTATGGAGATGCAGGTAGTGCCACTATAATTGAAAAAGGTGAATTCGGACATTCTTACTTCTCTCTGAATTCGGATGGTTCTGGTGTGAATGTTCTGAAAATAGATGCAGGAGGGGCTCGGAATCGTACTACAGTAGAAAATCTTGCTGAAATAGAAGTGGAAGATGGAAATTTCCGTTCTCCCCACCAGCTATATATGGATGGCATGGAAGTTTTTAATTTTGCCATGATGTGTGTTCCAAAAGATATTAAAAACCTTTTAACATTTGCAGGGAAAGAACTTAGTGATCTGGATTTGATTGTATTTCATCAGGCCAATAAATTTATGACAGATTATTTCATTAAAAGATTAAAATTCAACAATGAAAAAGTCCCATATTCAATTGACAGGTTTGGAAATACCAGTTCAGTTTCAATCCCGCTTACTATCGTTTCGGAAATATCAGGAATGAACAGGAAAAATGTTGTGATGTCTGGCTTTGGTGCCGGTCTGTCGTGGGGATCGGCATTAGTGGATTTGTCATCTTCAAACTTGCTGCCATTGAGTGAAATATAATAGCATATGTTAGATTTTCTTAAATTTCATCATATTGGATTTGCGACTGACAATCTTGATGAAGCAAAGTCTTTTTTCGTAAAACTGGGATATACCCCTGGAGAAGATACTTTTGTACCTTCACAGAAGGTAACTGTATGCTTTCTTAATAAAGGAGGACAACCACAGATTGAGCTCATTACAAGTGCAGGAACTGACTCTCCTGTAGATACAATTCTCAGGAAGGCTGGCCCTGGTCCATATCATCTCTGTTTTTCTGCCCCGGATATTAATGCTGCTATAAAAAGCCTTAAGAATGAGAAGTTTATCATTCTTAATAAACCGGTGTTGTCAAACGCTATTGATGATAATAATATTATTTTTGCATATAAGAAAAGTTACGGGCTCATAGAAATAGTTGAAATTAAGGACAAATGATTGATGATTTTTTAGTAAAGAGTGGAACTTATCTTATAACAGGCGCTGCATCGGGTATTGGAAAAGAGGTGGTGAAAATTCTGCTAAAATCTTCAAACAGGGTTCTCGCAGTCGATAGAGATAATGAAAAACTTAATCTTCTCATAAAAGAGATAAATTCAGAGCGTCTCGATGTAATTCATGGGGATATAACTATATCAGATACAAGAAATCGCATACTGGCCTATAACGAAAATTTTGATGGCGTAGTTAACTGTGCCGGAATAATAAAATTAATACCATTCCGGTTTATAAGAGAGGACATGCTGACTGAGATGGATAGGAATAACTATGAAGCCCCGGTATTACTTAATAGTTCCTTGTTAAAAAAAGGGAAAGTAAACCAAGGTGGTTCTATAATATTCCTTTCTTCAATTATGAGTGTAATAAGTACTCAGACAAATGCTATTTATACAGGAACTAAGGCAGCTTTGGCAGCCGTTACAAAGACAATTGCCTTGGAAGTTGCGCCAATGAATATCCGAGTAAATTCCATATCTCCGGGTTTCGTAAATACACCAATGCTTGATTACATAAAACTGCAGACAGATATAAAAGAGGCAGAAGCAAACCACCCTCTTGGTCTCGGTGAACCAGAAGATGTTGCTAATGCTATAATTTTTTTATTATCTGATGCTGCAAGATGGATTACAGGTACTAACTTAATAATAGATGGAGGTTACTGTGCAAAATAAACGACTTTTAATAATAGGAGCAGGAGGATTTGGCCGAGAAATTGAAGACTGGCTAGAAGTTTATCCTTCTGATAAGAAAGACTGGACCATTGGAGGTTATATCGATGACAATCTCGATGCATTGTCAGGATATAAAACTAAATACAAGATACTTGGAAGGATAAATGAATTTAAGTACTCAGAAAATGATTATGGTATCATTGCGATAGCTGATACATCTATAAAAGAGAAAGTTTATAATTCTCTGAAAAACAGTCTGAAATTTTACACATTCATACATCCGACAGTTATTGTGGGAAGTAATGTTGAATTTGGAGAAGGAGTTGTAATATATCCAAATACAATAATTTCGACTAATTGCAAGATTGGAAAACTTGTTTCTATGGGATGTGGAAACCATATTGGTCATGATAACTCTATTGGTGATTTTTCTTCGCTAATGGCAAGTATTGATATAGGTGGAGGAACTAAAATAGGATCAAAAGTTTACATTGGAAGTAAAGCCACCATATTGCCTCAAAGAAAAATTGCCGATTTAGTAAAAATCAGTTCAGGTTCTGTTGTAATTAATAATATTCATACCGCCGCAACATATTTTGGTAACCCAGCCAGTAAGATTTAGACCAATTTTTTCTGAATCTGTATTAATATTTGACTACTACGCGTTTTAACTTTCATATTCCAGACACATGAATTCAAAAATATGGCTTTCATCACCGCATATGAGCGGTAATGAAATGAAATATATTGATGAAGCATTTAAAACAAACTGGATTGCTCCACTTGGTCCAAATGTGACAGCATTCGAAAATGAATTAGCTGAATATCTGAATATTGGCCATGTAGCCGTGCTTACATCAGGGACTGCAGCTATACACCTTGCTCTCATCATTCTCGGAGTAAAGAGAGGCGATGATGTAATTGCTTCATCTTTTACTTTTTCAGCTACAGTTAATCCTATTGCATATCTCGGTGCGAATCCAGTTTTAATTGATTCAAGCGAAGAAACCTGGAATATGAGTCCTGAATTGCTTGAAAAGGCAATAACTGACAGTTTGGCAAAAGGTAAAAAGCCTAAAGCCATTATAATCGTTCATCTTTATGGCATGCCTGCAAAAATTTTTGATCTTAATGGCTTTAGGCT
>Ga0209539_1000344_pt1 | contig 27791 bp, 22 predicted proteins | sample BarGraNGADG00312_2_FD_184499 | JGI IMG/M metagenome (GOLD analysis project Ga0209539, IMG submission 184499) | Arctic peat soil microbial communities from Barrow, Alaska - Barrow Graham LP Ref core NGADG0011-312 (SPAdes) (version 2) | ecosystem: Environmental > Terrestrial > Soil > Wetlands >...
GCGACGACCCGGAGCTGAGACGGATCGTCCTCGACTGTCCGATCGTGAACGCCGACGGCCAGGCGGTGGTGTGGGCGGCGAGGATCCTGGGCACGCCGCTGCCGGAGCGGGTCGCCGGGATCGATCTGTTCCATGCGCTCCTGCAGTGGGCGGCCGACGCAGGGCACCCGGTCTACTTCCTGGGGGCGACGGCCGAGGTGCTGCGCCAGGCCGTCGCCCGCGCCATCGAACGTTTTCCCGCTCTGATCGTCGCCGGGTCGCAGCACGGGTACTTCTCGGCCGCCGACGAGGACGCAGTCGTGAGCCACATCCACGGCAGCGGAGCGCAGCTGCTCTTCGTCGGCATGCCCAGCCCGCGCAAGGAGTACTGGCTGGCTCGCAATCTGTCTCGACTGGGGGTTCCCTTCGCGATGGGCGTCGGCGGCAGCTTCGACGTGCTCGCCGGCAAGGTGCGCCGGGCGCCGAAGTGGATGCAGAAGCTCGGTCTGGAGTGGTTCTACCGCTTCGCCCAGGAGCCGCGGCGCTTGTGGCGCCGATACCTCGTCGGCAATGCGCGCTTTGCGCGCATGGTGTGGCAGGAGCGGCGGCGTCGCAGGCGTAGCTGAGGGGCCGTCGCCGCTCTCAGCCGCTTACGCGGATCTGGTTGTGCAGGCGGCAGGGCAGCGGCGCCTGCGCGACGCCGACCAGTGTCGTCGTCTCCTGGCGTCGATTGAACGAGGCTGAGTACCAGCCTGCGGAGGGCTCACCGACGTGCAGGCTCCACTCCAGGGAGGGGTCCAGTAGGAGTTCCAGGCAGTGGTGTTCTCCGAGGACCAGGCAGGTGGTGCCGGCGAGTCGCGCAACGCACTGTGGTGCGAGGTGCAGGCGCCACTCGATCTGATGGGTGGACCTTCCCTCAAGCGCGTCGTCAATCGTGAGCACGCCTGCGTCGAGGTCGAGCGTGCGGCGGTGGGTCACCGGATCGGGGAGCCTCCGGTAGCCGTCGTGACTCGCCTCGAGAGTCGCTCGGTTGTCTGAGACCGTCCAGCCGGACACCGTGGCCGCGGCCTTCCTGGTCCACAGGAATGGACCGGCGGCCATCGACTGGCTGAGGCCATCCACGGTGATGGTGTTGTGTGCGCGCGTTCCGCGGAAGTACTCACGGGCCTTGGGATCGTAGTGGTAGGCATAGGTGCCCGTATCGACGATCAACTGCTCCGCGCCGACAGACAAGGTGAAGGCCAGTGCGTCGGCGTGGCCGTGTGCGGCGATGCTCAGATAGCCCAGGGCACCAGCATCGGCAAGACAGCGCACTTCGCCGGGTTCCGCGCTGGCACTCATGATGAACAGCCCGGCATCGTGGAAGGCCTTGTTCCTGCTTGCCGGCGGCACCGGCGCGGGGAGGCGGCTTTGGCTCTCGACTCCAGAAAGCAGGACCGCGGCGGCCAGTCTCGAGGTCGGACCGGACTCGGGACTTGAGGCGAGGCCACCCAGCCAGCTCGACATCACCGTCCGTGTCAACGCCGGCGCGTCGACATTGGTAACTCCAAGGCCGACGGCTACGCTGTCGTCAGAGTCGCCGTAGTTGGGCGGCGTTTCCCCGTGTGCCACCTGATCGGCCGACGCCGACACGGCCTGGTGGAGTCGGCGAAGGTAGTCGCGGGCGAATGGAACCCCGGCACGCTCGCCTTCGAGCGCCGCGAGCATAAGCAACTGCGTGGAGAAGACATGGTACCCGAAAGCCTGCTCTCTGTTCAGTCCGGATGGGTAGTACTGGCGGACGATCTCGCGGTGGAGGACGCGCCTCGCCAGGCGCGACCATCCTTCGGACTCCGCGAAGACTCCCCACACTGCGGAAGAGATGTACAGTCCCGCCATCTCGCCGATGAGGTGGTTGTTGGCCGATGAACCCCTGGAATGCATCCTGGCGATCATCCACTGATGACGGTGGATGCTTGGCCAAAGGCGACCGTCGTCGCCGAACAGCAGCTCATATTCCCGACTGCCGGAGAGAAGACGGCATACCCAAACCCATGAGATGAGGCGCAGCCCCAGATCGAGTGGACTGGCCCAGTTGACGCCGAGGGGGAAGGGATTCTGTTCAAGCCACGACACGAGCTGGCGTCGCACGAACTCCGCGTAGCGCTCGTCCTTGGTCAAAGCGTAGGCCAGGGCCGCGAGCGACAGATGATGATGGCGATTGAGTTCCCAGATGTTGCGCACGTTGCCCACGAGACCGGGATCCCGGCAGTCGACGAGAGGCCCAAAGTCGAGAGGAGCCATGACGCCACTCTGGGGATCGTGGTGCCACAGGACGTCATCCAGCTGGAACGTCTGGCCTAGAGCAGTGAGTTTACCGACAAGAAGCCCGTCGGCTTGCCTGATGACTCTCCGGCCGGCCTCCGGCGGGTAGTCTGACGGGAAACGGTACGTGACGGCCGTCGGGCGGATCGGCATGGCGTCCGGCCACCTCCGACGCCGTCGCCACACCTCGGACCGGGTGCGAGTCTGCGCTCGCCACAGCACCTCGCCGACCGACATCATGCGGAGACGCTGGATGCGCCACGCGATCGCGGTCATCCTCGAACGAGAGTCCGCTGCGTCAGCCGGCATGGTCAAGCCCGTATGCCGTGAGTTCGAGGTGCTGCTCCACTTGGCGGCGCTTTCCGCGCAAGGTCGGTGGTATCTCGTCGACGACTTCCAGCCGAACGGTCACGAGTCCGTCTGCCGCAGCGTTGATGGTCCGTATGAGCGACTGCAGCTGGTCACGTTCGACTCCGTCTTCTGGAACGATCCGCAGGGTGGCCTGGCCCGGAGCGTCCTGCACGAAGCGGAACTCCCGCGCGAGGCTGTTGTTCGGATACAAGACCGTCGGGGTGATCAGGGCACCTTCTCGCGTGACCAGGTAGTCCTGCTTCCAGCCCGAGACGATGCTCCCGACGCGAAGTCGCCAGCAGTTGTCCGGCGAGGGAGACTCGACCAAGGTGGCCAGGTCACCGGTGTCGTATCGGATCATCGGCATGCCCACGGAAAGGAAACCCGTGCCGATCAGCCTGCCCCGCTGTCCGGTGCGTTCGACGGGGTGCCCTTCCTGATCGACCACTTCGGCGACTCCATAGAGAGGCTCGAACACGTACTCGTCCTCGCACCCGGATGCTTCGCCGGCCAGAGCCACCTTCTCGGTGAGGCCGTAGAACGGGAAGATCGTGACCGCGCCAAAACCGTCACGGATGATCTGTCGCTGGTGGGGCTGCAGAGCCTCAGAGATCGGCAGGATGCCCTTCAACGCTGGCGGGGGAGACCAGCCGACCTTCTGAGCATGGCGTGCGAGCAGGGAGATCGCGGAAGGATAGCCGTGCACCCAACCGATTCTGAAACGGTCGAGGAGCTCGAGGTATTCGTCCATGACCGCGGGGACCATGCGGAAGGGAGACAGTCTCAGCTCCCGGGTGCCCGGTTCCCAAGACCAGGGTCTGGATGCCACGTTGGGAAGGAAGACGCCGCGGAGGACGGCCCGACGATCCCTCAGCTGATAGCCACACCGCTGCCACAGGTGCGTCACGAAGGCCCACTCCTTCACGCTGCGGTCTCGGTCGAGGTAGACGCTCAAGGCCGTACCGGACGTGCCGCTCGTCATGACTTCATCCATCTCGGATCTGGGGACTGTCAGCATGGCGTCGGCGCTGCGGCGCACTTCGTCCTTGTCCAGGATCGGAAGCGTGGCCAGATCCTTCAGCGTCGAGTGAACCTCGTCGGTCCGCGCCAGCCGCTGGGCATAGTGAGGAGTCGCGCGAGCGCGGCGGAGCAGCGCCGCGAGCTGTGCCTGCACCCGCCGATGCACGAACTCCGGGTCCCACTCGCTGCGCTCCAGGTCGGCCTGGAGTCGACGAAACGTTCGGCCGTAGAGCAGACCGGGGGGGACAGCCGCGAGGAGTCTGCCTCCAGCTGACTGGACCGAGCGCGGCGCACGGAGATAGTAGCCGCGCAGCTCGTCAAGGGACGGCACGGGCACTCCTACGGTCGAGGATGTCCCGGTAGATGGCGTCGAGGTGCCTCATCACGGTCTCCGGTGTGTACTTGTCCTGGATGAGTGAGAAGGCCCTGGCGCCCAGTGAGGCGCGCAGGTCGCGGTCGCGCAACAGCTCCCCGAGCGCGATTGCCAGCGCGCGAGCATCGTCCGCCGGCACGATCCTGCCCGTCTCGCCGTCGTCGACAAGTCGGCCCATGCCGCCGACCGGGGTGACCACGCAGGCAAGGCCGTGTCCCATGGCCTGCAGCAGGGCCATCGGGAGACCTTCGGCACGCGAGGGAAGGCAGAAGATGCTTGACTCGTGCAGCACCTGGTGGACACGTTCAGTGTCTAACCATCCCGGGATGTGCACGTGCTCGGGATGCGGCAGGTGCGAAGCCACGGCACGAGTGCGTTCGACCTCGCCGTCTCCGGCCAGCACGAAGTCGGCGTCGAGGCCGTCGGCCTGTAGCTTTCCGATCGCCTGCAGCAGGACGTCGATGCCCTTGTGGCGCTCCAGGTGGCCGAGGAACAGCACCTGCCTTGACGTTGGATCTGTCGCGACGCCGCAGACCAGCGTCGCCGGGTTCTCCAGGATCCTCACGTCGGCGCGGGGCTCCAGATCACGGAGGGTGTGCTCGACGGTCTCGTTCAGCACGATCACCGTGTCCGCCCGCTGCAGTGCTCTGGAGACGCGGGCCCGTCGCCAGCTTGATCCGTTGGCGACATAGACGGCGAACTCGCCTCCATGGATGTGCACCACGAGCGGCCGCCGCAGCCGATGCGCTGCCGAGATGACGAGCGACTTGCGCAGGAAGCTCCCGTAGGAAGCGGAATGGACGTGGACCAGGGAGTGCGGCACGGCGAGGATGCATACCGCGGCGCGAGCGACTCCGGCGATGCCGACCACAAGTCGCTTTGCCGGCCCGCCATCGCAGGACGTGTTGATCACTCTCGAGGGCCGGCCCTGCCGCCGAGCCCAGTCGTCGATGGCGCGCATGACGTCGGCGATACCGCCGGATCCACGCGCCGGACCCACTTGGATCAGGACCCGCTCGCTTGCCGCGTACCTGGAGTTCACAATGGGGAGGATACTACCGATTGCCCGTGCTACTGTCATTCAGCCAACGGATCTCGGCGCCGAGAACGCTCCCTGCGGGAACGCGTCTAACGCTCGTTTGCTGGCACGAAGGCCCGCCGCACGCCCTGCCGAGCGGCGCTACATCATCGGCCAGCTGCTCGGACGGTTCCTCGGGCAGAGTGTGCCTGTCTGCGCCTAGCACGAGCATAGTACGACGATCACCGTCGCAGAGTGCCCGGGCATCGTCGTCGTCCCTGATCGCCTGTTGGCCTTAGCGCTTTCGCGGTGGCTCACGTCGCCCGCCTACCCTCCGAGGCGATCGACTGATCTGATGCGGGCGCTTTCCCGGACCAGCGCGCGCGCTTTCGAGCGGTTCCGGCCATTCTCCGTCCGAACCGCCGGTCCTTCTGCGGATCCGTGCGTCGCGATTCCGATGGACCTCCTCAGCAGCGCGTTCTTCATGCTCACCAGCACGAAGAACTGGTCGGCGAGGCTCGCGACGTTCGCGGTCGTTTCCCAGACGAGGCCTACCTCGCCAACCGCGAGGGGTTCTTTGATGTGCCCGTGGTGAATCGGTACGCGAAAGTGGTGTGGGCCGCTCTGCCAAGCCTGAACCACCGATCACCCCCCTTCAGGCCGGCCTGACCAGCGCCGGAAGGCTTCCGCCGACCTCCATTCGCTTGCGTCCGCCAAGCGGCGGCGACGCTTAGGTAGGCCGGGCAGGCAGGCACGGGAACAGGCGGCCGAGGAGCGTTCACGCCGCGGGCAGGAAGCAGCAGTCGGACGGAATGCCCATGATCGCTTGGGCCATGCGAAGCGTGATCACGTCGTTGTGCATCGGGGCCTCGAGCAGACGGTGCGGTTGACACCGTCGGCGTCGGCTTCTCTGCTTTGCTTTCCTTGGACACGGTCGGATTCGTGGAATCAATCATCTAGGATAGACTCATGGGCGGAACGAGCCCGCGACCAGAAGGAGCGCCGCCTTGGAGCCCTCGAAGCCTGCCCCGAATAAGCCCAAGTCGGCAGAGCTCAACCCCGGCCCGGGGTTCCGTATCAAGCTCTCCTTCGAACGCCTCGAAGGCGAGTTCGTGCGCCGCTTCGCGGCGTTCGACTCGCCAGACATCTCCGATCAGCTCAACCGTCTGTACGCGTTGACGTCCGCGATCCACTGCGTGACGGGTGAGCACACCCTCGCGGGCCCGGCCTGCACCGTCAAGGTCTTTCCGGGCGACAATCTCATGGTGCACAAAGCGCTTGATATCGCCCAGCCCGGCGACGTCGTCGTGGTCGACGCTGGCGCCTCACGGATGAACGCCGCACTCGGCGGCCTCATTTCGACGAAGGCGAGGCATCGAGGGCTCGGCGGGTTCGTGGTCGACGGGTACATCCGCGACCTGCCCGAAATCCTGCCTCTGGACTTCCCGGTCTTCGCCCGCGGCGCCACCCCGGTGGGACCTCTCCATCGTGGGCCGGGCGAGATCAACTACCCCATCTGCTGTGGAGGTGTCGTCGTGAACCCCGGTGACATCGTCGTCGCCGACGGGTTCGGCGTCGTCATCGTCCCGCGCGAGAACGCCGAGGAGATCCTCGAGCGGCTGCTGGCTTTCCAGGAGACGAACCGCGAGTACTTCGCGGGGGTCAAGAAAGGCGTGTTCTCCAACAAGTGGGTCGACGATCTTCTTGACGACGGCGGGTGCATCGTCACGCCGTGACGCCAGGATGACGCCCACTGCCATCACGCGCCGGGTCATCGCGCCACTATCTCTTTACGACAAGGTGGGTCGACGGCTAGTGAGGCGCACGCACGCCAGCGGTGCTGTCGCCGCACAGCGAGCGCGCTTCTACCGCACCGCGTGGGCAGACGCGGCCGCCAGCGTCGGGGCGGCGGTCGAGGATCTCGGGGACGGACTGCTCGACATGCGCCATGGCGACATGCTGCTCCGGGTGCGCGAAAACCTCACCTCGCTCGACGACCCGGTGACCATGGCGGTCGCCGGCGACAAGCCGCTGGTGTACCACCTGCTGGCCGCCCGCGGCCTCCCGGTTGCCCGGCATATCGTCTGCCGCTACGACGATCTCGAGGCCGCGAGCATGTTCGCCGCCGGTGTGGGTGTACCGTGCGTAGTCAAGCCGGCGCTCGACAGCGCCGCCGGCGCCGGCGTTACCACCTGTGTGGTCGGCGAGGCCCACCTGGCCAGGGCTATGGCTCGCGCGGGCGCCTGGTCAAACGACGTTGTTGTCGAAGAACAGGCTGCGGGCGACAACTACCGCCTCCTGTACCTCGACGGAGAGCTGCTTGACGCCGTGCTGCGCGGCCCGCCGCGCGTGCGCGGCGACGGCCGCTCAAGTATCGCGCAGCTGGTCGCAGCCGACAACGCTGATCGCGCGCGGCGCGGAATCGACGCGGCCCAGTCTCTGTTGCGCGTTGATCACGATCTCAGGAACACTCTTCGTAGCCAGGGCTTCAGCCTGCGCTCGGTGCCTGCCGCAGGCAACTGGGTCCAGATTAAGACCGTCGTCAACGACAACCGTCGCGAGGACAACGAAGCCGCCACCGCCAGGCTCTGCGGCTCGCTCGTGGAGGCATGCGCCGCGGCCGCTGCGGCGGTCGGCGCCCGCTTGGCCGGTGTGGATGTCATCACCCGAGACCCCGGTGTCCCACTCGCGGAGGCGGGTGGCGTCGTCCTCGAGGTCAACACGACGCCCGGCCACTACTACCACTACTTGCGGCGCGGCGAGGGCGCGCCCGTCGCCATGATGATCCTCCAGCGTCTCGTGAGGGGAGGGAGTTGAGCGCTGCGCCATCGCGACTTGACCGGTCGTCCGTGCTACGGGGCAACAAGACGTCGTCTCGCGGCGGTCTGCCTGCGCCGCACCGCACCGCACCCGCGCCACCTCCCGCGATCTTGATGGGCGGGGCCATGGGCAACGCTCTCTCCGTGGCGCGCAGCCTGGGGCGGAGCGGCGTCAGCGTCCACGTGCTCTCCGACGCGCCGCCCGACCACTCGCGCTACGCCCACACGATCGCCCTGCCGCCGGCCAGGATGCACCAGGAGGCGTGGGCACGCTACTTGCTCGGCCCCGCGTCGGAGCCACTCCGCGGGGCGGTGCTTCTCTCCTGTTCCGATGCGGGTCTCGAGCTCCTCTTCGAGCACCGCGAGGAGTTGGCCGGCAAGTTCGTCCTCGACATCTCCGACCCGCAGGCGCAGCGGAGCCTGCTCAGCAAGCTCTCCACATACGAGCAGGCGCGCGCTGCCGGCGTGCCGACGCCGCTGTTCTGGACGGCCGCGTCCGCCGAGGAGGTGCGCGCCCACGAGGGCGAGTTCGTCTACCCGCTGATCGTCAAGCCCCTGTACTCGCACAGGTTCCAGGCGGTCTTCCACGACAAGTTCTTCCGCGTCGTCAGCTTCGACCAGCTCCTCGAGGCCTACGCCCGCGTCCGCGAGCACGACCTCGAGGTCATTCTTCTCGAGGAGATCCCGGGCCCTGACGACCTCCTGTGCAGCTACTACACATACCTTGACGCGGAGGGCGTGCCGCTCTGCGACTTCACGAAACGGATCATCCGCCGCTACCCGGAGAACCGCGGCCTGGCCTGCTATCACGTGACCGACTGGAACCCGGAGGCCCGCGACCTCGGCTTGCGGCTCTTCCGGCATGCGGGGCTGCGCGGCGTGGGCAACGTCGAGTTCAAGCGCGACGTCCGCGACGGCACGCTCAAGGTCATCGAGTGTAACGCGCGGTTCACTGCCGGCAACGCCCTGCTCGTGGCCAGTGGCTACGACCTGGCGCTGTTCGTCTACAACCGTCTCGCGGGCCGGCCGCAGGCGCAGCTCAAAGGCCGCACGTACACCGAAGGGCTCCACTACTGGTTCCCCGGCAAGGACCTCCGCGCGTTCCTCGAGCTTCGTGAAGAGGGGCGGCTGAGCCTGGCCGGCTGGCTCGCGAGCCTGGCGCACCGGCAGGTGCTGCCCTATTTCCGCTGGGACGATCCCGCCCCCTCGGTGGTGTCGACGTGGCGCTTCGCGCGCCGCGCCCCCCGCGCGGTGGGAGCGCGGCTGCGACGAGGCCGGCGGTCGCAGGTCATCGGCCGGCCAGACGAAGGTGGCGCCTCGTGACCGTGGTCGGCATTCTGTCTCCCGGCGAGATGGGGAGCGCCGTGGCTCGACTGCTCGTGGCCCACGGGAGCACGGTCGTCGCCTGCGTCCAGGGACGTTCCCGGGCGACTCAGACGGCCGCCGAGGCCGCGGGCATCACGCTCGTGCCCACGCTTGACGCGATGGTGACGTGCGCCGACCTCGTCGTCTCAGTGGTCCCCCAGCAGGCCGTCATGGACACGGCGGCGGCCTTCGCCGGCGCCGTCCGTCGTACCTCGCACCGTCCGCTCTACCTCGACGCGAATTCGGTGGCGCCGGCCACCCTACGGAAGGTGTGTGCGGAAGTTACGACGGCGGGCGCCGCCTGCGTCGATGGGGCGTTTGTGGGCAACGCATCTCAGCTCGAGGGCAGAACGACGCTGTATCTCAGCGGGGATCACGCCGAGCGCGCAGCGGCCGCTCTCAGCGGTGCGCTTCGGGTACGGGTGCTCGACTCCGAGGCGGGTACCGCCTCGGCGTTCAAACTCTGCTGGTCCGGCTTCAACAAAGGGCTGGTCGCGCTGTTCCTCGAGATGGTGACGGCCGCCGAGAGTCTGGGGCAGCGGGAGGAGCTGCTGGCGTTATTGCGGCTGTTCTACCCGGGTACCGTCGAGACGGTCGAACGCCTTCTGCCCACCTATCCGCGGAATTCTTTGCGCAGGGTAGCCGAGCTGGATGAGGTCGTGAACTGGCTGCGAAGCGTGGGTCACCCGGGCCCGATGGCGTCCGGCACGAGGGCCGTCCTACGGGCTTTCGCTGACTTGGGCCTGTCGGCAGAGGGCCTCTGGGACGCAGACGATGTGGTGGATGAGTGCTGCCGTCGGCACCTGCTCTCTGAGGGACTCTGAGTGCCGAGGATGCACTACGATCCTCGCTTGACGCGCTTCGGCGACTGGCTGCGTCGCTGGAGCTTCGACGAGCTGCCGCAGATCCTCAACGGCATGAAGGGCGACATGTGAGCCTCGTGGGCCCGCGCCCGTTGTGGGTGGAGGAGGCCAATCAGTGCCGGGCTGGACGGAGAAACGCCTCGACATCACCCCCGGCATCACCGGCCTCTGGCAGGTGCTGGGGCGCAGCGACATCCCCTTCGACGAGATGGTGAAGCCCGACTACATGTACGTCACCGGATGGAGCATGAGCCAGGGACATCAAGCTGCTGCTGCAGACGGTGCCAGCCGTGCTCGAGAAACGCGGGCGTACTGACGCCGGCTCGTCGTAGGCCGTCCGGGGGTCAGCTCCATTGGCATTCCACCGTAACTGCTTGCGCACCTCGGGCGAATTGGGCCACGCACCCTGTCCCGGTACCATATCTGACCGGGGTCTGCGTGCGTAGCGCGCGATCTCTCCGCTCCGGGCGAGAACGAACCCGGGTTTCTCCGGCGACATGGCATCGGGGCCGACCCTCAGCGGCGGGATCGCTTCCGAGGCCGGCACTCGTTCTTCGGACACCGGACAGCGGGGTCGGCTGGGCTTCATGCCGCGCCTGCACGCTGACGCGGCGACGGCCGGCGGGCCCACCTCCCGGAAGCGCATCGCGCGGCTGACGCGCAGCCTAGCATCGCGGGTGTCTCACGCGCCGGACGGGGTCACGTGCTGCGGTCCATGGCCAAGTCGCAGGCGGCTCCCCCCTCGTCAAGCTGCGTCCAGTATCTGAGCACGATCGAGTAGAGGAAGGGGACGAGCATGAGGGCGAGCCGAACCTCCTGCATGCGCACGACGTCGATAGGCCGCAGCGCGTGAAGGAGCACTGCCACAGGCAGGACGACTACGAGCTGGTAGGGCACGCACGCGACGCAGATCCAGATGACGGCGCGGTTCAACGGCACAGGATCTGGCCTGAGATGGAGGCTGTTGGCCGCGAGCATGAGGAGGATGGCAGCCGCAAACGCCAGGTCGAACGGGTAGACGGAGACGAAGCCCAGGTAGAGAACGGTCGTCAGAACGAGCGGGGCCCAGGCCATGGACACCGCAGTGAAGAACGCGAGTACACCCACAATAGCGAGGGCGACGTGTTTCGCATCTCCCCCCAAGGTCCTAAGCAGCACAGACTCCGAGATGTGGCGACACTCCTCGGAGTCTGTACAGGATGGATGCGCGTGCCAGCACGATCGCAGTCCCTGTGACCAAGCTCAGAAGCGCAGCTACTTTTCCGAGTGACTCCTCGAACGAGGTCGCCACGCCGAGCGGGCCCTCACCATGGTGGTCAGCGGGTTCTTCGTGCGCGGCGTCTTCACGCGCCGCGTCGACGACCTGCTGAAGACGCTCGGCATGGAGGGTGCCTTCGTGAGCCAGGTCTCGGAGGTGGCCAAGAGACGGGACACAGAAGTCGCGGCCCTCCGCGCTCAGCCCCGGACGACGCTCCATACCCCTGTCTGTGGCCCGCCGCCCTGGCCGTGAAGGCGTGCAAAGGCGGCGAATCGTGGGCGGCGCGGTCGCCGTGCCCACGTCGGTGAACGCCGAGCGCAATTGCGAGATCAACGGCGTCGACCACCGCCGCCTCACGCGGGTAATCGAAGTGCTCATGCTGAGGCCACGTGGCGGCACTGACGACGCCCACCGCAGGAGCTCACGACGGTAGACGACGACTCAGCTGACGAGGAACTCACGCCGGAGCTAGTGGCTGTGGCTCTTGCCTGGTCTGCGCGTCGCGCTTGGCCTCTGCTGGCTCGGGCCATGCCCGTGGCTTTGAATCGTGGACGTGTTGCAGGCAGCAGCGTGTCGAGATCGGGAAGACCGGCGAGGCACGCGGGTGAATTCCCCCACGATGGCACGGAATGTTCTGTCGTTCACTACGAGGCCGCACCGCCACAGGGTATGACCCGTCCTCGACGCGACGAATTGGCTCTGAGCCGTCCGGCCTTCCATGCAGCCAAGGCGAGCTCGCCGCCGCCGCGAGTCCGGGCGTCGACGTAGACGGATGTTCTACGCGTCGAGCCTGCCTCCATGTCGCCTGGATGGGATACGCCGGGGGCGGCATGAAGCTCAAGTTTCGCCGTCCGACGTCCGACTCCATTCAGTGACAACGGCCACCGTTGCCGGATCTGCAACTGGAACTCAAGCGAGTCGCGTCGGTGCGACATGGGCTGAAGCACCCGATGGCGCCGCTCGCGTGTTCCAAGAGACACGGGAGTCACGGTGATCAGCAAGAGGAACATCTCAGTGTCGGCGCTCATCACTTTAGCCGTGGTCTTGGGGCTCTTCTTGACCTCGGCCGCCGCGGCCACGTCCTCCTCGCATGGGTTGCGCTTCAACGTGGTGAAGAGGACCCCTCACTACGTCGTGGTGAAGGGCCATTACAGCCGCTTCCGGGTTGGGAAAAACCAGCACAGGGTGACGCTGCATGGTCATCGGCACTATCGTCATCGGCAGTGCCTTGTCGTGAGGCGGACGCACAGGTACGTAGTGCTTCGCGCAGTGAGCAAGAACTCAAGAACTGGGCTGACCCTGACCTCGCCTAACAGTGGCAGCGTCACGTCGGGCACGACTTCGACGATCAGGTGGACGGCGCCGACCTATGTCATGGACGGCTATTTCTCCGTCTCACTGCAGAACATCGCGGGCGGTGCGCCGAGCCAAGTGACGACGAGCGAGGTATCCGCGGTCCGGGGCACGTCTCGCTACAGCACGCCGTGGTACGTCAACCAGAGTTGCGGCACGTACAGGCTGCAGATGCAATCCTTCTCGGGCTATGGTGTGGCGATCTCATCCGACGCCTCAGATGGCTTGGTCACCATTGTCCCCTCGCCGACGCCCACCCCGTCGCCCTCCCCCACTCCCACGCCGACGCCCACCCCCTCGCTCTCCCCCACTCCCACGCCGACCCCTACGCCGACCGCCCTTGCGGGCATCAGCGTGGACGCTTTCGGCGCAAGGGGCGACGGGGTCACGGACGACACGCCCGCCATTCAGGCGGCGGTCAACTCGCTGGGCACCGCTGGCGGTACTGTGTCCTTCACGTCCGGTAAGACATATCTCACGAACGCGGCGGTCAAGCTGCCCGCCGGTAATACTGCCCCACTGGTCCTCTCCGGCTTCGGCGCTACCATCAAGTTGCAGGCCGTTACGCCGCGCTTCCTCATTTGGAACACGACGGCGTCCGGTCTCACCTTCCGCCACTTCACGGTGCAGGGCTTCACCGTCGATGCCCAGGGCCACCATCCCGCCTCGGGGAGTTTCTCGGTGGTTGGATTCGACTGCACGTGGGGCTCCACGTCCTCTACCAACATCGAAGACGTGACCGTTAAGGATGTCAGCACCATCAACGTGCCGACCATGAACAACCCGCAGTCTTACAAAGCATTCAACGTCAACGTCTACACCAGCGGCACCGCACACATCACTGATGTGCTCGTGCAGAAGTGCCATCTGGCGGGTGGCACCGCTGGTGTCTCCATCTGGGGCTCGGTTTCTACATCGAATGTGACCATCGACCGCGTCTACATCCGCGACTGCTGGCACGATACGCTGATGACATTCACGCAGGGTGGCCCGTCCGAGAACTACCACATCGGCCAGTACGCTCATGTCGGCACGGCTGAGGTCACCAACTGCGTCGGCTACAACTCCGGCGATGTCGGTGTCGAAATCAACAACACGACCGCGTGTCTCGTTAGCGGATCTACGATGACGGATAGCTTCTACGAGGGATTCTTCTACACGAACTACAGCACGCCGCTGTCGGTCGGCTCCGACTACTGCACCTTCCAGAACGACCACGCGATACTCAACCGCACCGGCCCCGGAAGTTTCGGCTACGTCAACTACTGGGTCAACAACATCCCTCTCGGCGACATACGCATCCTCGGCTGCACTTACGGAATAGGCGGCACCGCCTCCGGCACGAACCACGCGGCATTTGACAACAACATCACCACTACCGTACTGCGGTCGCTGACCATCGACGGCCTCACCATCGCCGATGCCCTCCATCTTCCCACCAACTATTTGGTCCACGTGGCGGTGGCGTCAGGCGCCGTGAGCTTGCAGAATATCGCTATCAACGGGACGAGAGTGTACTGACGTGGGCATCGTCACCGACGGCCTCGTTGCCCACTACCGGGGGGCCAAGGCCAAGCTCGGCACCGCCCCCCCGGCAACAACTCCGACCCGACCTCAACATGGGACGACCTCACCGGGGGCCACGACGGTGCCCTGAGCGGCTACACGTGGGCGACGACCAGGGGCTGGATCGGCGCTGGCAGCGACAGCGACACCCCAGGCCCTGCACTGCGACTACAACTTCCTCACTGACCTCTGCGATACGGGCGACATGTCGATGGCTGAGGGTTCCGCGTACAGCTACGAGACGTGGATATACCCGGACACGAGCGGCCAGAAGGCCGCAGCCAGACGGCCGTGGCGCCTACTACTACGACGCGGCCTACCTGATGAACGTCGAGGATGTGACAGTCAAGGACTGCCACATCTACAACGTCGCAAGCGACGGCGGGGGCATGACGGCCACGCTCAACGATCCGCGCGCACTCTTCGTTGTGCCCGACACCGACATCAAGGTGTACAACGTGGATGGCTTTGCGGCCACGGATGTTGGCTGGACGGCCGGGCCCGGCTCTTGGGCATCTCTCATGTGGACTGAGCCAAGGAACGCTACGATTAGCCTCTCCAACGTGTCCTGCAACATCAGCGGAACGCGAACAAGCGGCGACTATGTCGGCATGACGCTGGCTGGCTCGGCCGTCTATAATACGGTCGTCAACCCGACAATCAGCGCAGCAATCGGCGCCGGATCGTCGCACGGAATCCTCTTCCGAAACAATGCCTGACAGGTAATCGACGCGACCGTGACAGCCCCGAGTATCAGCCTCTCCGCAAGCGGTGTGCCCGTTTCCGTCGCCGGGGGCAGCGCCGGAAAAGTGACGCGTCACTAGGGAGGTCTGAGATTCTCGCGGCGTCAGTCGGTGGATTGGGGCTTAGGAGGAGCAGATGGCGAATCGGTGCAGCGTGAGCCTCGTGACTGATGCGGCAGAGTGGGATGCGCTCTTCTCGAGGGTCGAACACCCTCACATGGTGCAATCCTGGGCCTACGGCGAGGCGAAGCAAGCCGCGGGGGGTTGGCGGACGCGACGACGCGTCGTTGACGCGGGGGGTTGGCGGGCGCGACGACTCGTCTTTGAGCGTGAGGGTGAGCCCGTGGCGATTTGTGAGCTGCTCGACAAGTCGCTTGCGGGCTTTCGGTGGGCGTCGCGGCTCAATCGAGGGCCGCTCTTTCTGGACGCCGATCCGGGGGATGATGTCGTCAGAGACGTTTATCGTGCTCTGAGAAGTCGCTGGAAGCATCTTCGTGGTGTTCTCGTCCTGGCGCCGGCGCTGACAGCTGACGCCGAGAACTACCGCATGATGACCGAGATCGGCTTTCGGGACCACCATGTTCGTGGATGGTGCTCTGACCGCGTGGATCTGCGGCTGGATGAAGAGCAGCTCCGCAAGAACCTGGCTTCCACCTGGCGAAATCGACTGAGGGCGGCTGAACGCACTGGCCTCGTGCTCAGGGTTTCCCAGTCCCCGGAGGACGTTGAGTGGATCATCGACCGCCATGTCGAGAACATGAGGGAGAAAGGCTTCTCCGGACCGTCGCCGGCTCTTCTGAGGGCCCTCTATCGAGCAGCACCCGATGATTTCCTCATCTTCCAGGCACGACTTGGGGAAGAGACTGTGGGCGGAATGATGGTCAATCGCTTCAGTCATACGGCCGAGTACTATGTCGGCTGGTTCGGGCGCGAGGGCCGAAAGGCTAACGTCGGCAACTTCATGTTCTGGCAGATCGCGCTCGAATTGCAGCGTCGTGGGTGCCGGTGGTTCGACCTCGGCGGGTACAGTTCCAGCGACAGATTCGGGCGTTTCAAACAGGGTATGCGCGGGGTGGAGTACGAGCTGCTCAACGAATGGTTGGCATTCTGATGGCACCGACGACGCGACACTGACCCTCCCGCGACGAGTGAAAACCGACCCCACTGAGCTGGAGAGCTCCTTGCCGTCGCTGCCGTCTACTGACAAACGCTGGAGACTGTGAGAAGATCGCATCGGACGAGTGCCTTTCTCGATGGGGTTCTGTGGCGTCTCACAACTCACATTAACCCAGTACAGCGGGCACTTGTCTTCTCTTTGCCACCTGATTCTCGCGGGGTCAGTCGGTGGATTGGGGCTTGGTACTGGTAAGACAACACGCGTCGCTTCGCTCAGACAGTGATCGCCTTGCGGCGGAACAGGTGATCGGCTTGCGGGCGGAATGGGTGTCCAGGGTGAGCGGAATCCGCACTCAGGGGGACCTGGGTCTTGCGACTAGCGCGCGGGAGGGCAAAGTGATTTTCGCGGTGACCGTCGATACTGAGGCTGACAATCAATGGGATCAAGGGGCGCCCCTCACGACGGAGAATGTTCAATACTGGCAACCTTTCCAGTCCGTCTGTGACGAGCACGGCGTCACGCCGACATACCTTGTCACGTCTGAGATGGCTGCCGATCCATCAGCCCAGAGCCTGCTAGCGAGATGGGTCGCCTCAGGAAGAGCAGAGGTAGGTGCCCATCTTCACCCTTGGACCACCCCCCCCTTCATCGACGAACCTGGATTTCGATACAATGACCCAGCACATTCCTTCTTGAGTGAGCTGCCAACTGAGTTGGTGCATCAGAAGCTTGAGACGCTGACTGCCGAGATCGAGCGCGATCTTGGGATTCGTCCCACGTCGTTCCGCGCCGGCCGCTTCGGGTTCGACGCGCGATGCGCCGTGGCGTTGTCTGAACTGGGGTACATCGTTGACTCATCGGTCACGCCACTCACGGAGTGGAGCGCGCACCAAGGCTTGCCTCACCGCGATGGCGGGCCTGACTTCACGTCGCATGTGGCGATGCCTTTTCTGATTGACGGAACGCCACAGCCTGGACTGTTGGAGCTGCCGGTGACGATCGTCACAACCTACGCGCTGCTCCGTAGGTTCCCGCTTCTGTACCGCCTCTATCGCTCGTTCCCAATCAGGCCGGCGAGGAATCGCGTTCTTAAGCGCTGGCTGCGCCCGCAGCCCATTTGGCTGAGTCCGACCCCGGCGTTCTCGATTTCAGACTTGGCTGCAGCATGGGACGAGTGTCAGCGGATGGGTGGAGGAGTCGCTGTGATGATGCTCCATTCCAGTGAGCTCATGCCGAACCGTAGCCCGTATAGATGTACTGAGTCGTCTGTCGATGAGATGCTGGCCGAACTCGACGCGTTCTTCCGCTACGCTCGCGGCTCCGGGGCCCGTGCGGCGACCCTGACGAGCGCGGCGCGAGAGCTCACTTCATCCCGCCCCCTGGAAGCGCGAGCGCTGTGAATTGTTGCCCCGCACACTGACGATGCCGCTCTCGATTCGGACTTGACCAAGCCAGTCCGCCGGCGCAAACGGTGCCCAAGTTCGCGCCCAGCCTGCGCATGCTCCCGCAGCCGTCCGGCACGTCCCGCAGAAAGCCCGGGAATCAGGTCATACTGCCCTCAGGTGTCTGTGGGGGCCGTAGCCACCTGTCGGGTTCTGCTGGCAGTCGGCCACCGCGAGACCCCAATTGGCCCGATCGGGCGCCTCGTCGCCCGTGCCCCTCGCCTCACGGATAGGGATTGCCGTCGATGGTCACCTTCGAGAGGTTGACGGTGCCCGTGGTTGGTTCGATCAGTACCATGGTGCTGTCGGCCTGGCTGGTGCCGTTGGTGATGGCGAGGCCGTCGATGTTGAGCGTGTCCATGTTGACCGAACTGTTCACGTATATGGCGCGGTGGGAGGAGCCGCCGGTCGAGGCATCGACCTCGTGGGTGCAGTTCTCGATGTTGAGTACGCCGATGGTGTAGCCCTCGTCGCTCACGCCCCAGCCACACTGGCCGCCGGAGTTGTTCTGCGGAAGGTACATGTGCGAGTCGCAGTTGCGGAAGGTGGTCTGCGGAGCGCTCTGGCGCAGAGGTACGCTAAAGTCCGTGTAGTAGTAGGCGTTCCAGTTGGAGTTGTCCATGCGGCAGTTCTCGACGAGGCCTTCGGAGGCTTGGTCGATCTCGACGCCGACATCGCCGGAGCGGTTGCCGTAGCAGTTGGTGATCTCGGCTCTGCCGACCTGCGCGTACTGGCCGATGTGGTAGTTGGAGCTGTTCACCGAGTTGGTGATGGTGGTCATCGCGTCATGCCAGCAGTCGCGGATATAGACGCGGTCTATGGTCACCGAGAGGTTCGCGACGCCGCTGCCCCAGATCATCACTCCGGCAGCCCCGCCTTCACAACGGCAGTTCTGCACGAGTACGTCCTGAATGTGGTTCCATGTCACCTCGCCGCCACCCGCCTGCCCCGTGTAGATGTTGATGCAGCGAGCGTTCCACGCCTGAGCCGGGTCGGTTGCGACGTTGAGCACGGTGCAATCCTTGACCGTCACATCCTCGATGTTGAGGTAGCTCGACCAGCGGTATGCACTTCGCGTCCAGGAGTCGAATCCGAGGACCGAGTAGCCGCTCGACGAAGCGGGGTGCAGGTTTTGTGCATCGACCGTGAAGCCCTCGACGCAGAACTTGCGGAACGTGAGGTGCATCGCCCTTCGGTTCCAGACCAGGAATCGTGGGGTGGTGTTCTTGAGTCTGATCGTCGCACCGTGCCCGGACAGGGTCAGCAGATCGGTGTTTCCGGCCGGCAGCTTGATCGGACGGCTGACGACGTAGGTCCCCGCAGGGAAGTTGACCGTCCCACCGCCGGTGCCGCAAGCGTCTACGGCGGCCTGGATCGCACCCGTATCGTCCATGATTCCGTCCCCGTGGGCGCCGTAGGCGGAGACGCTCATGCTCGTCGGGCCAGTTGGGGTGGCAGTGTCCCCTGCTATCAAGACCAACGCGGTTGCGGTGCAGACGACAGCAGCGACCAGCACAATCAGCCACAATCTCGCCAAGATGACGCGGAGGACGTCGCCGATGGCCAGCCCACGAGAGTCACCATGTTGGGACACGCACGCCCTCCAGGAATCGTGACATCTCAGGCCCCGCGGGCTCAGCCGTGCCCTGAGGCTGAGAGACAACAGTTAACGCCAGTCTGACATATCGATTCTAACCCGACCCCCAATGGCGCCCAATCGTTGGCCATGGGCCAAGGCCGTCCGGTCGCTGTTCGTTGCGTGGGTCGGGCCGCGTAACTGCCTGAAGACCTCTTCTTGGGTGGGTCCGGGAAGACGCGCTCCACCCGACTGGAGCCAGCATACTTGAGCAAGCAGTGCCGGACTGTGCCGGTACGCGATTCTCGAGGGGCGTGATCCGCGATTGAGAGTCAGCAGCGGCAGCGCTTCACGTAGCCCATATCGGCCGTACCGCCACGCCACAGGCGACGGTGGAGCCTCGATAGGTGCCGCGTGGGCCGCACAGTCTAGCTGCGTCTGCGTCCCGCAGCGGTCTCGCGCTCGAGAACCCGAGCATATCCGTCGATCATCGCGTCGCGGGATAGCTCGCGTGCCACGAACTCGCGTCCGGCCCGGCCCATGCTCACACGCCGGTCACGATCCACCAGCAGCTCAGCAACGACAGAGCACATGCCGTCGAGATCATCGCGGTCCACAAGGTACCCCGTTTGTCCTTCGAGCATCGTTTCGCGTACTCCTCCCGTGTCGAGCCCAACCACAGGCACCCCGCACGCCTGCGCCTCGAGGAAGCAGAGTGGGAAGGTCTCGATGTCATCGGAGACGAGCACCACAGCGTCAGTCGCGGAGTACACGGCAGGCATGTCGCTGCGAGCGCCGGTCACCACCAACCTCCCGGCAGCTCGGCTGGCCCGAGCCATCGACGAGTTGCGTGCCTCAAGCGGCCCGGCGCCCACCATCAGACCCCAAACCTCAATGCCGGCATCGTTCAGGCGCTCGATGAGCGAGATGAACCGGTCATGGCGCTTCTCCGGACGGTGCGCGGCCACAAGCCCAACCACGGGGGCTCCGAGTGGCACCCCGAGCTCCGCGCGCACGTTCGCCGCACCTTGATCATCACGAGCGAACCGCTCAACATCCACTCCGTTCCGAACCACGGTTATCTTACCAAGCTGGTGCCCACCCCGAACCAAAGAATCGACTTGCGCCTCGGCGCACGCGATCACCGACTCAGTGACGGCGCCCAGGGATCTGTTGGTTATCCGGATGGCGAGAGGCGTCTGGGCTCTTGTGGCGTGCTCAGCAACCACCACTCTGCACCCGAGCGAAGCCGCCGCCAATCGTCCCCACAGCGAGGCATTGAACCTCTCGCAGACGCATACATCGGCCCGGAACTCTCGGAGAGTGTGCCGGATATCCGACACCACACGCACGTCGAATCGGCTCGACCGATGTAGTTCCTTGACTGGCAGTCGGTCAAGATACTCGGCGTACTGCCCTGCAGCCTTGTTCACGATCAGCAACACGTCGTGCCGCCGCTCGCACAGCCCCGAAGCCACCTCGAGCGCCTGGCGCTCGGCTCCACCGCAGGCCGCCAGCGATGCGATGTCGAAAGCGATTCTCAAAGCCCGCCGCTCACTGTTGGGGGTGCCACGCGCAGGGAGCCTCGATTGTCATGATCAAGGAGCGCTCAAGGCGAACGACGGGCGCGGGATGAACGACGGCGTCGCCGACAATCGCAAGAGAATGAGGGCTTTGCGCCGTTTCCTCATCGTCACGCTCAGCTAGGCTAGCGATTCGAACAAAGAGACGAATGACGCCACCACCTCATCGACCCTGTAGGAGGCACTCCTCCGCTGGCCCTCAAGAAGCCTCGCCCCCCAGACAGAGGGCTCCCGGAGCGCTGAGACGATGTTGGCCGCCATGTCCTGTGGGTCGATTCGGCAGAGAGCGGCCACTCCCTCCGTCATGGCCCGGACCCCCCCTACATCTGTGGCCACGATTGGGACGCCCACGGCCATCGCCTCTGCTGCCACGAGGGGCGACACCTCGAAACGCGAGGGTACAACGACCGCGCTCGCACGAGCCATCGCCGCCGCCGTCTGGCTGCTCGTGTCAAGAGCTTCCCTTGTGCTGCAGTTCGGCGGCAGGGCCGGTTTGCCGTCAGCGGTGTACCCGTACAGTTCAAGTGACGCATGAGGCGCGTCGCGCAGTACGAAAGGCCATGCGGCCAGCAGCAGATCGACGCCCTTGATCCGTTTCGAGCCGCCAAAGCACGCTACCACGCCAGGTTCGGGTGCAGGCACGGAGGTGAAGAAGTCGTCGTCGACCGGGTTGGGTATATGCACTTGGTGCGTGGGGGCGACTGGACAGTTGATCCTCCAGTCCTCGGTCACGTTCACGAGAGCGTCGGCCTTGCGGACCGCGGCCGCACACGAGGCGCGGACGAGGGGTGCTCTCATCGCCCAGCCGACCCAGGAGTAGGCGTGCCGAATGTCCGCGACAGTGTTGCCGTGGGCCACGACAACGCGCACTCCGCCGCGCCACTTGACTACAGCGCTGCCGGCGAACCCGAGCCCTTCTGCGAGAGCCACCTCTGGTCGCAGCTCGTCCAGCACTTGGCGGACGGCTGCGTCCCAGTCGCGTGCGCCCCCCATGAGCATGCGTCGACGCGATGGCGCTAGTCTCACGGTAGACACTCGTGCCCAAGGTTCGTCGGCACTCATCCCAGCTGTGATCAGCGTGAGGTCATGCTGAGCTCGCAACAAGCCCTGGCAGAGCGCATGCGTGGCCTTCTCAACGCCACCTGAGGGCAAGCGACTGGGTCGCGTAGCGAGAACGACGCAGATTCTCATTGAACGGCCAATCGTTGCTCGTTCGGGGTCGACAGAAAGATGCCGATGACGCTCAGGGCCAACGTCGTCACAGCGAAGGCCAGCGACATGTCCACAAACATCGCATTGACGGCAAGTACCACTGTGCAGGCAAGGGCCGCGACACCAAGGTAGCGCATCGAAGGGTTCGCGACGCGTCTCCTACCGCTCGCCAGTAGGAGACCGAACACGACGACGAGGCACGCACCGGCACCGAGTCCGCCATCGACCATGGCACCTAGAATGCTGTTGTGGGGCACGCTGACGCCCAGTCCATACGCAGCGGAGATCGTTCCGACGTTGCTGAGGTTCTGCCGTGACAGCATGCTGAATCGGTTGCTACCAACGCCGAACAGAGGATTGTCGGCGACGATTCGCACGGCCGCGCGTTGAGCGACCAGTCGGTTGAATACTTCGCTCTTGGAGGCCGTCCGTGTCTCCAGGAAGCCGGCGCCGAGCAGGGAGGCGACTAGAACGACTCCAATGGCCAGAGCGGACAGTGTTATCACAGTAGTCGCCACGCGATGACGCCTGGTCAATGCGAGCAGCAAGAGGACGCCGGCTGCCGCTCCCAGCCAGCTAGCCCGCGTGAGAGAAACGGTAAGGCCGGCGGCGCTCATGGGGCCGCACACGAGCGCCACGCGACGGGGGATGCCGCTCCGGCCTGCCCACACCCACGCCAGCACCAGCCCGATCCCCACTGCGGTTCCTAGGAAGGCCGGATTGATGAATGGTCCCCCTGTCCGGCCGAATGCGGCTCCTCCCGATGCCCACGGCAGAGTCCCGTCCGCGGTGAACAGGCTGCGCTTCGTCACAAACTCGGCCAGCGCGAGCGCGGACCAGAGGCAACAGCAGGCAAGATACACTGCGACAACCAGGTCGATCTGTCGCCGAGACCAGCGGTATCGGGAGAAGACGAGAAGCAAGACGAAGGGCAGACAGTAGTCGTCCAGCCATCCCTGTAGTCCCGTGCGCAAGCTGGGGCTTCGAAACCCCGCCAGCAGCATAAATCCCAGGAAGACGCCCACCCAAACGGGCAGCGAACCTAGCATCGGATCATGCCCCGGCGCCTCTCCTGACGGTGGGCCGAGCTGGCGTCTCTGAGATTCGATGGCGCTGCCGACGACTACGACCGACCACAGCACGAGCATCCGGCTTACTGTCACGTCCGGAATGCCCGGGGCCGAAAGGACCGTAGTCCCACCGAACAGGGGCAGCGCGAATATCATCGTGCTGACGGCATATTCGGGGCGACCGGCGGTGAGGACCACCACGATGACGCAGAGGAAAGCTGCAGCCAGCCAGAGAGCTCCTCCAGCGGCCAGGACGACGCCAGCAGCAATGGCGATCGCGACGCCAAGCAGCAGCGTCTTCATCAGCGCATCGGACGATTCGGCATTGCCTGAGTCCCACGCTCCAGACGGCGCTCCTGCGCCCATCTGAATGGCCTCATTCGCGCGGACCTCATGCCGCATGGACGAGGTCTGAGCCGTTCGCCGGCTCGTGGGCCCCGTTCGCGCGGAGCGAAGCATTGTTGCGTACCCATACGCACTGTCGCGACTGCGCGGCTTGACTCTCGTTCACCCGATCGTGCACTCTGCACGCTAGAGGATAATGTCCCACGGCTGCGCCTCAAGCGGGTGACGATTGAGATGGCTCTTGCTGCTGTCACGGCCGAGGCCCTCACGTAGATGGACTCTCGCTATCGCGTCGGCCGATCGTCCACAGACCTGCCCCTCTCCAGCGCACAACGGCGAGAGCGACACACCCGCCGAGGAGAACGATCCCGAACCAGCGTGCGGAGCCCCATAGATTCCCGGTCGCCCATGCAGCGACGTTGGCGGCCGCCAGCGCGAAGCCGGGCCAACCGCTGGCCAGATTGAGAATCAGGGAGGGACGAATCCGATAGCCGAAGTAGTGGCGTACCAGCATCGTGTGCACCATCCAGTAGGCAAAGTACGCCGACATCGATCCCAAGGCAATCCCCATGAGGCCCCAGTGCGCCCAGCCGACAAACGCAAGATCGAGAAGGACGTTAAGCACGATGGAGCCGGCCACGATCGGAATGTCGTACTTGTGTTTGTTGATGGCGTACAGCACGGAACTCGTCCCCATGTTCAGACCCAGGAAGAACACGCCGACGACGTACACTCGAAGTGGGCCGATGGCCGAGGCATAGTCTGGCAGAAACCACTCAATCCCCCAAGGTCCTAGGACCCACGCAAGGCCACACAACAACGGCATGACGGCGGCCAAGCCTTGAACGGGGCGCCAGGTCAAGCCAGCAATGGCCTCGATTGTCGAGTCCCGGCCATAGCGTTGAAGAAGCCTGCTGCTCATCGCAATCAGGAGCGCGTTCGGAAACAGGGCGACCGCGCTTCCGGCGTAGAGTACAGGCATATAGGTACCAAGCGCGTTGCCGCCGAGCAGCGCGACTACCATCACCTGGTCGATGTTGATCAGGTTGTAGCCCACAAGACTGATGAGCGCAAAGGGTATGCCAGCCTTGAGCAAACGAGATAGGAACGCTGCGCGAATCGGGCGCGGTCGTGGCAGTCCGCCCAAGACGAGACTGGCAGCGGCGGCAAGCGAGAATGCGACCACTTGGCTCACAAACACTCCGCGTACTCCGGCAGCAACTGCCCCTACCAGGCCGGCAACGAGACTTACGGTCGCGGTCAAGACGAGTAACGCATTGAGGCGGCCGAAGTGCTGCTGGGCGCGAAGGATTACCTGTTGTTCGGAGTTGAGCGCGGACGATACCAACACGACACAAGCGGTCAGAAGACCGAAGCGCAGGTCCGCCTGGAGCGAGCTCCACCGCACCACGACATACCCTGCCAGGCAGATGGCGGCCAACAGCGCGGTGGCGGTGCTTGCAGCGAGGCCGTACCAGCGCCATTCCTCAGCCTCTTGAGCCTGCCCACCGCCCAGAGCGAGGGGAATCTCGCGGCTCGGGACGCGTCCCGAGCCCAGATCAGCGTACGACGCGTACGCGATGACGATGCCGACCGTGGCGTAGACACCGAGGTTGGCAGGACCCAGAAGTCGGGCAAGGAGAATGCCGCGGGCTAGCAGCAGGGCCGTCGATAGGTAATTGCCGGTAGTCTGAAGTGTCAGGTCTCGCAAGAAACGCTCAGGGAACTCGAACGAGAACTTCCTGGTGGCGCGCCTGAGAAGGCTTTCTCTGCTGTCTTCCGCAGAACCCTTCACACGAAAGTGCCTGCCTGACGCCGCATCGCGGCGCACAACGCACCGACCCGAGCCGGTGCGCGAGTATTGTTCACGGTCTCACATACCCCCATGCCTCTACAGTTAGTGGGCCCTTGAAAGGAGTGTAGCAGAGGAGCTGGTGGCGCGGGCGCTGGCAAGCCTGAACGTGTTGCTGCCTTCGCGCCGCTCGCCTCGCTCGAGCCACTTGGCCCGCTCCGGCGTCCGTCTGCGGACTTGAGAGCTCTCGAACCGTCCATCTCGGCTTTGGCGACCGACGGCGCATGCGCCGCTTGACTTCACAGCTCTATCGGGGGGCGGTGACCGACCGAGGTGCTGGTGGGGTACAATTGTCGAGCTGCAGGAACTCATGTGGTACCCGCGACGATGAGGCGACTTGGGATTCCGGGCGGTTCAAGAGGCCACAACCTTTGGAGGGCGTTCGTGCCACAATCCAATGAGCTTCGCGGGCTGAACCTCCGCGACTACCTTGGCATGGTTTGGAGGAGACTGTGGCTGGTGGTCCTCGTTGTCGCCGTGTGCGCTGGGACTGCGTTTCTCTTCGCGAACACCAAGACCCGCATGTATGAGGCCGCCGCACGTCTACTGTACCAGCCACCCACCGACGTCTCTGATCCCACAGCCAGTCGCTCGTCCATCAATACTGACAGCATGAGCATTCAACTCCAGAGTGTGAGCAGCACCATCGACAGTCCGGCGGTTCGCGCCCGGGCCAGCGCACTCCTCGGCGGCGCAGGCGCGCAACCAAAGTACACAGTCACCGCGACCCCTGTGGAGCCGCTCAACAATTCCACCAGCGCCGTGTTTCCCAATTCGATTGACGTCTCGGCCGTAACAACGTCGCCAACAAGTGCAGCCCGCCTGGCGAACGCCTACGCGGCTGCGGTCATCGCGCTCCGCAAGGAGGGCACTCAGCAGCGCTTCGTTGCTGCGCAGACAGTCGTCTCAGATCAGCTGAAACTCTACACGACGCCGCAATCCAAACTGACCGCAGACTATGCGATTCTGACACAGCAACTCCGCAACCTTCAGATCGCACAGGCGACGGCCACTGGAGACTTCACGGTGATCGTGCCGGCGACACCGCCGACTTCTCCCATCTCTCCGAAGCCGATGAAGTCCGCTGCGCTCGGCCTTGGTGTCGGCCTCATCGCGGGCATCTCTCTGGCGTTTGTGACTAGTCGGTTTGATACTCGAGTTCGCACGCACAGAGAGGTGGCTGAGATACTCGCTCTGCCCGTCATTGGGCGCGTCCCCCGCATTCAGCCTCACACAGCGCCGGCAAGAGACCTGGTCGTACTCACCGAGCCGGACGGGCAAGTGAGCGAGGCCCTGCGCATGCTCCGCAGCAGCCTAGAATGGGTTGGCGTCGACGGCAATCTCCGGTCACTGCTAATCACCAGTTGCGTTAAGGGAGAGGGCAAGACCATGACTGTCTGCAACCTCGCCGTGACACTCGCTCGCGCCGGAAACAGGGTCATTGTCGTAGAAGGGGACTTGCGTGGCCCGCAGGTGCATATCGTGTTCAACTTGCCCAATGCTCTGGGCCTCACCTCGGTCGTTCTTGGCAAGGCGCAACTCGAGGATGCACTGCAGGTCTTTCGGCCTCCCTCGCGCGAAGCTCCGACAACCGACAGGGCGCTCGTTCGTGTGTGGACCGAACACGAATCCTCGACAGTGGGCTTCGAAGACGGCAGTCTGCTGATTCTTACCTCGGGACCTCTCCCGCCTGATCCAGGAGAGTTCATCGCGTCAAGGCGGCTTTCGACCGTTCTCAAGCAAGTGGCCGACTTGAACGTCGACTACGTCCTAGTCGATGCTCCGCCTATCCTCGCCGTGGGCGATGCCGGAGCGCTGTCATCATCTGTTGACGGGCTTCTCCTGGTCGCCAGCGTCGAGAAAGCTCGCCGCCCCATGCTGCTGAATGGGCGCGATCTGCTGAATACGTTGCCGTGCCGAAAAGTCGGCGTTGTGGTGGTGGGAGAACGAATCGAACACAGGGACTACTACGAATTGAAGAATCGCTCGCGGCTCGGCTAGCTAGTCGGCTAGCTAGCTGTTCTAGTTCACAACGTTGTTGACAGGTGAGGGCCTGTACTTTTCGGTTGTTGGTGTCCAAGCCAAGACCGGAAGGAAGGCCCTCATGTCGCATCGTAACGCGAGACTGACCGCGCACGGCCGCCTTATCCTGCTGCCCGCGCTACCGGCCCCAGATCAACGGCAAGGGGGAGGCCTTCGTGAGTACGCCACAGCACGGCTGGGCTTACCGGCGACCCTACGACTCGACCGCCGCACGGATCGACGCCCTCGCGTAATTTCTCACCTACTTCGATGGCTACCGACGACACGACGGCCTGGACGGCGACACACCGCTCGGCAGGCTCAGAGCGTAAACAACTCGTGATGCAGAACAGCTAGTCTGAAGTTACCCCCGCCGGCCCCCACTGATCCAGCTGATCCAGCCCCTGTGCAGGGGAAAGATGAACTAGAGCGGGTGGCGTTGCTGTCTACTTGAAGCGCAGCGGGACGGCGACGCCGAGGAGCTCGAAGGCGCGCCGTTGCAGGGCGGTGGGCTGCGTGAGCTGCTCGAAGGTCAGGTCTCCCTGAGCGGGCAGGCGGAT
>Ga0209539_1000345_pt1 | contig 27782 bp, 25 predicted proteins | sample BarGraNGADG00312_2_FD_184499 | JGI IMG/M metagenome (GOLD analysis project Ga0209539, IMG submission 184499) | Arctic peat soil microbial communities from Barrow, Alaska - Barrow Graham LP Ref core NGADG0011-312 (SPAdes) (version 2) | ecosystem: Environmental > Terrestrial > Soil > Wetlands >...
GCGAACGAAATATCGAATGGCGCATTGCCACATTGCCTCATGTTTATGGCGACCATGCCATGCTGCGTTTGGTTTGGACGAACCTGTTAAGCAATGCGGTTAAGTTTACCCGTACCCGGGAAAAAACCATTATTGAGATAAACGTTATCGATGAAAATGATGCATTTATTTTTTCTATTCGCGACAATGGCGTGGGTTTCGATATGCAATATGCTCAAAAATTATTTGGCGTTTTCCAACGTTTACACACAAACGATGAATTTGAAGGGACAGGCATTGGACTTGCCAATGTCCACCGTATTATTTTAAAGCACAGAGGGCACATCTGGGCCGAAGCCGAACCAGACAAAGGGGCAACATTTAATTTTTCATTACCTAAAAATAAGGAAGATTAATCATGGTTAAATTAAAAACAATTCTGTTGGTCGACGACAATACGAAAGATATAGAATTAACGCTGGAAGCGATGGCAGAAAATAACCTGACCAACCAGGTTGTTGTGGTAAAAGACGGTGTAGAGGCATTGGAATATCTTCGCCAGAAAGGAAAGTATAAGCTTCGCAAAGCAGGCAACCCCTGTGTGATTTTACTCGATATTAAAATGCCCCGTATGGATGGCATTGAGGTACTTCGTCGTATTCGAAGCGACGCTGTATTGAAGAGAATTCCGGTGGTTATACTAACCTCGTCGCGCCAGGAAAAAGATTTAATCAACACCTATGATTTAGGAGTGAATGCTTACGTGGTAAAACCGGTCAGTTTCCAGCAGTTTATTGAAGCCGTGAAACAAATAGGCAGTTTTTGGGCAGTTATAAACGAATTACCAACTGATGGAGAATCATAATATGAGAAAAATGGAAAAATCAAAAGTCTTACTAAATGTTTTGTGTCTTGAAGATGAGTTGAAAGACACCGAACTTTTAAATGAAATGCTTGTAGATGCAGGTTATCTGGTTAACATGGACATTGCTGCAAAAGAAAAAGAGTATCTCTCTTTCTTAAAGGGCAGGAACTATGACATTATACTTGCCGATTACACATTGCCCGGATTCAATGTCCACATTGCACTCAAATTGGCGCTGGAGCTGCAACCCGAAGTCCCTTTTATTTGTGCATCAGGTACAATTAGCGAAGATAAGGCTGTTGAATTGCTTAAACTGGGAGCTACCGATTATGTGTTTAAAGATAGGTTAGGTCGGCTTGGCTTTTCAGTCCGGCGGGCTTTGGAACTGAAAGAGAATCAAAAAGAGTGGAAGAAAGCGAAGGAAGAAGCGTTGCGCGAAAGCGAACGGAAGTTCCGGAATTATATTGATTTTGCGCCTCATGGCGTTTTTGTTGTTGACGAAAAGGGAAATAATGCTGAAGTTAATTCAGCTGCTTCCAACATAACAGGCTACAGCAAAGATGAACTTCTTTCCATGAAACTATTTGAACTCATTCCGGAACAATCATTGGAATTTTCTACCCATGATTTCGAAAGAATAGTGAAGGGAGGCTTTGTAACCGGTGAATCTTCTTTTATCAGAAAAGACAGGTCAAGAGGATATTGGTCAATAGAAACAGTAAAACTTTCGAATCAGAGATTCCTTATATTTGTTGTTGATGTCACTAAGCGAAAGGAGACGGAGGAAGCACTTCTCCAATCGGAGAAAAATTTCCATCGTTCCATTTCAGAATCTCCTGTGGGCATACGGATTGTTCGCCTCGATGAAAAAACAATTTATGCCAATAAAGCCTTCCTTGATATTTATAAAATCAACAGCATGGAAGAATTTACATGTACACATTCAATAAATCGATACACTCCCGAAAGTTATGCGCAACATCAGGAAAGAAAAGAAAAAAGAAAAAATGGACATGATGTATTTGATTATGAGATAAGTATTATATGTAAAAACGCGGAAATCCGCCATGTAAAAGTTTGGAGAAAAGAAGTTCTGTGGAATGGGATCAAGCATTATCAGGTAATTAATATCGATATTACGGAACTAAAGAAGCTAACCATTGATCTGATAGTAGCCAAAGAACACGCCGAGCAAAGCGACCGTTTGAAATCAGCTTTCCTTGCCAATATGAGTCATGAAATCCGTACTCCCATGAATGGTATTCTCGGTTTTGCCGAACTACTGAAAGAGCCTAATCTTACCGGCGAAGAGCAACAAGAGTTCATTGAAATCATTGAGAAAAGTGGCGCCCGAATGCTCAATATCATCAACGATATTGTTGATATTTCGAAAATAGAATCGGGGCTAATGGAAGTTAATATTAAGGAGTCGAACATAAACGAGCAAATCGAATACATCTATACCTTCTTCAGACCGGAGGTTGAAGGGAAAGGAATGCAACTTTCATATAGAAATGGTTTGGTATCAAGTGAATCCATCATTAAAACCGATCGCGAAAAAGTTTTTGCCATTCTTACCAACCTTGTTAAAAATGCTATTAAATACACCGATAAAGGTTCGATAGAATTTGGGTATGTTTCGACAGGCTCAACAACCGATTCGTTAGGTAAGGTTAGTGAGCCTGTCGAACTACAATTTTACATGAAAGACACAGGTATAGGGATTCCAAAAGACAGGCAAAAAGCTATTTTTGACCGTTTTGTCCAGGCCGACATTGGCGATAAAAGAGCTTTTGAGGGAGCAGGATTGGGTTTATCCATTTCAAAAGCCTACATCGAAATGTTGGGAGGCAGAATCTGGGCCGAAAGCGAAGAGGGAAAAGGCTCAACCTTTTATTTCACTTTACCTTACAATACTGAACATGAAGAAAAAACAGTTGTTGAAAATATTGTTAAGGCTGATGTTGAAGAAAACCAGATGAAAAAGCTGAAAATATTAATTGCCGAAGATGATAAATCATCTGATAAATTCATTTCAATTGTAGTCTGGAAATTTGGAAAAGAAATTATTAATGTAGCAACCGGAACAAAGGCCGTTGAAGTGTGTCGTAATAATCCTGACATCGATTTGGTTTTGATGGATATACGGATGCCTGATATGGACGGACATGAAGCTACCCGGCAAATACGCCAATTCAACAAAGACGTGGTTATCATTGCTCAAACTGCTTTTGCACTAACTGGTGACAGAGAAGTTGCACTGGCAGCAGGATGTAATGATTATGTTTCAAAACCAATCAGGAAAGATAAATTAATGGAGGTAATGCAGAGGTATTTTCAATAATACCTTAACTCCGCAAAAGGAAAGCGATAAAAATTGGGAAGCCCTGTAAAATCAAGTCTTACAAAGCTTACCCGATTGATTATTTTTCACTTATTTTAGGTGAGAAACATCGTCGCGGATGAAAATCACATATTCTTCAGAAAATATCAACTCTTTTGGCGGAATAAATTTCGCTGATCATATTTGTCAATAGCGCATCGGTTTATAAAACTATTGACCAAACTCTTGGACAACATGGGATAAAAGCTGAATATCATACAGCGACCTGTTCCGGTCGTACCTGTTAATGGTGCTTTGTGGTGGGGAATGTGCCGAAGACATTACTGAACACCTTCGCTCGGAACTGGCTCATGTAAAATGGTTTGAAGTGTGTTCGGCAGACACTTTACTCCGGATGCAGAAAGAACTGACCACAAAAATGGAAACAACCGTTTCAAAGACAGATATTGAACATGATTTCAATATCAATATGGACATGAATAAGTTGTTGATCAAGTTGGCGGTTCAAACAGGCCAACTGACCTCCAAAAATGACAGTTATATTTTTGACTATGACAACCAGTTTATCCCCACCGACAAATATGATTCGAAACGGAGTTACAAACATGCCGATGGATATTTTCCCGGCATAGCTTCTATAGGCAACTTCCCTGTTTACATTGAAAAACGCAATGGCAATAGCAACGTGAAATACAAGCAGGAAAAACTAATGGTATCATCTTGTTTGTTGAATACCACCGCAGGCAGTGCCGAATAATGAATAAAGTGCAACCCTAAGACAGATATTGAGCGAAAAATGTCATATTTTAAGGCAACCAACCCTGAAAATGACTATTTTTCAAAACCTAATTTTATTGCTGCGGATTTAAGGAATACCATAGAAAGCAAAGTTTTTAGGTAGTAAAATTGAATCAGGCATTTGGTAAAAGGATAGGGTCGCTCAACTCTATCCTTTTTTATTGAAAAATTATTACTTTGGTCAGCCCTTCCCTATCTGATAATCATCCGCGTTGCATTTACCACAGCATTTGCATCAATATCAGCCAGTTTATCGGCCAATTCAGGAAGGGTTTGGTCCAGGATCGGATTAAACCATTCCACTGCAACGCGTGGCCGTGGATCGGACGTTGTTTTTTTAGCGGTTCTTATCACTGTTCCACCCTGCATTTGATACCCGTTTCCTACCCCTTTATGAACAAAAACGCCGTGACGTTCAAACTGAATGGAGACCCTGTCAATGACCCCATAATTTTGTTTTGTTTTGGAAAATAAGCTGGACCGGAGCATGCGCTCAGAACGGCCGGGGCGTTGAACCGTTGAATTCTTGCCGTTATTAAACTGCTGAAGGCTTTGCCGGAGCCGACGCTGAACCATTGAGGACCATTTGGAAACGGCTTCATTTTGTTCCTGTACCTCCGTATTGGTTAAGTTCGTCGTGGTAATGCGTGGTGGTGTTAAAGGAGGAATAGCCATAACATGTTTCATTTACTAAATCATACAGGAACATCAACGGATAAATTCCACATGGAAGTATCGACTGTTGTTGAGAATGGCGAAGCAATTGTAAAAGTGCACCGGATGCCAAAATTCCTGTCATTTTCGTTTGCGATCAGCGCAAATTCAATGTTGTTTAAATCGAAGTCACGGACAGCCTTGGCAGTTGCATTGTACTTATCGGCTTTTACCCGGACGATAATGTCATCACAGATCGATTCAAGGCGGTCCCACAATTCATGCATCGCATCGTAATCGGAAACATCGGAAAGATGGTCCAGGAGGATAAAGGCCCCTGTCCGCTCCTTCAAAACGTTGTCGCTTTGTCTATCGACCAGTGAAAACCGGTAACCCTCCAGTATTAAAGCAGGGTAGTTGATCGTTTTAATACCTGAAAGTACCTCATCAATTTCAAAGCGGTAAAAGTGCTTTTCTGCGGCGCTGTGGCCGATGGAAACATGCTGCGAAGCAATCATCCTGAAATACTGGATCACATCGGAGAACTTTGTCTTCATAGGATACGAATTTGACGAATTATAACGAATTTGACGAATGGAACGAATTACACGATTGAATGAACCCTCGCATTTTCCTTGTATTTTGATGTCAGGTAATTAAGCACAACGCTAACCGGAAGTTCTGCATATTTATTCCGGTGGATCAGGTCTTCTCCCACCAGGGATTCAAATATTTTAAGCCATCCGGAATCTTTGGTGCGGATATCAGGACGGATCTGATCTGCCTTTACAGCCGGATCAGGAAGATGGACAGGCGAATGAAAGATCAGCGGATAAGCATTCTGAAGCCAGGAAACTACCAGGGAATAATTGAATGCGATCGATAGTCGAAGATTCTTCGAAAGCTTTTTAACCAGCAATTTTTTACCGGAAATCGTCGCCTCATTAAATTCTTCATCGCTGAAAAGATAAAGAGATGCAATTAATTTAGTGAGCGTTTCATCGCCTTTAGTTGCAAGCCAGGTATTGTAGTAAGCATCCGCAAAAATGAATTGCCCGAAGGTCATGCCTGCCAGCTTCGGTTTTGGCGAATAAAGTTTTGTCCCCTTCAGCTTTGCAGAAAAAAAGGCGTTGTGTGATTTTGAAGCATTTCCGATAAAATCAAAATGATCGGACAATTTAGCAAGTTGGTAAGGCGAGAGCGCTTTTATCAGGCGCTTCGGAAACGAAGTCAGGATTGAAAGAAACTTAAAATCAATTTCCCTGCCATTCACAAGCGAGGAAACTGCGATAAACTGTCTTTCAGACAGTTCATTCCAGGAACCAGGTAAGGTGCCTTTTGCCCTGCGTGTGAAAAAGAAAAATGGAACTTCAATTTCAAGATTTGTCATGCCCAGAAAGTTTTTTTGTCTGTGTTGGAACGGCGGAACAGCTTACCTGTTGAAATCGGGGTATCGGGCCAGTCCGAAGGATTGGCAGATAGATAACTTCGGAGCAAATCAAGGTAAGAATTGCCCAGGTTACGGTTACGCACAGAAAGAATCGAGATGCGTTCCGGAGAAGAAGGTTTGAATTCAGTATCATTGACATGGACCGCGGATACAGCGGTAAAATAAAGGCCATTGTCCGCAAGGTCAGCACCGCTTTCCTCCATCAGCATAGCTGTTGCCAGGAATACAAGCGGCTTGCGGATATAGGGAAGTATTTTGTACACTTTTGGATCCGGTTCCGACTTGTTTAATTCCTCTTTTAAATAGGAATAGGTTTCTGCACCCAAAATAGGTAGAATCTCTGTTTCCTCCAGTAACTGAAGATGCGGTTTCATCCGAAGGAAGGTAAGGCGGCTGTTGTTAATGAAATAGATCTCATTTAACACCGAAGTTGTTGGAACAAAAGATGTTTTCATTAATGAAAATGCCGGTGAATCCTCAAATTCCTTAAAATCAGCAAGATTTAATTCGAGAAACTGAAGTACCGTATCGAGGCCATTAAAGCCACTGGTGCGAAGGTAATTCCTTAAGTTAGATTCCTGGTATTTGAACAAGCTCTTCACTGTATTTGATTCGGTGCGTTTAAAGCCTGAATCGGTTATTAGCGCATTTAAAACATCGAACCCAATCCAATAGGCGATATGGATAACGGCAGACTGCACCAATGCTAAAAGCTGACTTAGTTTCTGCACTCCTTCATCCGTCAGATCAGGATCATCAGTGGTATTAAACGCAGTTAGCCATTCATATAAACTATTACCTATCAAAGGAACCAGGTAATCCCGTTCTGCATTTTGAATATGAGGTGCAACAATATCGAATTCAGATGAGGAGCTCACGGAAATATATTTCCGGATCTCCTCCATTTTCGCGTTTTTGTCTTTTGAGAAAAGCATATGATATATGATTAAAATCACTAGTGTCCGGTTAAGATTTCCAGAGTGAAAGCTGAGATCCATCGGGCTGGTTATTAAAATTAATATTGTTTTCAAAAAGTTCTTTGACAGGGGTCTTCTCAAACAGAGTAAGACCCAAAGTTTGAGCGAATGTGTAAAGAGTTATTGCCAGATTAAGTTTTTTCTTCGCAATTGCGATCATTAAATAGGTGCAAATTGCGATCCAGATCTGACAATAAACTGCATTTGGACTTGTACCGTAAAATGACTTGATATGAAGATGTTGTTTGATCCATTTAAAGAATAGTTCGATCTTCCATCTTTCCCGATAAAGTTCAGCAATTGTCAACGCAGGCAGCTCTAAATCGTTGGTCATAAAAGTATAAACGACATTAGTTGCAAAGTCCTCATAAACAATTAGCCGGAACGCTTCCGGATAGGATCGCGAGCACTTGTACCTGTAAGCCTTACAAGCTGATCACTAAGGATGCCAGTAGTTTTATCTACAGGTGATGATGTAATGACTTCATATTGGATGTTATCTTTTGCTCTTGTAACATAAAATGCCCGGCATTGATGGATTAATGTATACAGGCGATGGAAATCGATGTACCCTTTATCTACAATATAGTATGAACCAGGCTCTACTGGTATTATATCCAAGGAATTAACGTCATGAACAGAATCCTCGGTAATGTCAATGAAGATGGGAATAGAACCGCGAAGATCCAGCAATGTATGCATCTTAATAGCCCCTTTTTGGTGATGAAATTTAGCCCATGGGTAGAGACTTAGGCACAGGTCAATAGTAGTGCTGTCAAAGGCATAAACCATGTTATCTATATCAAGACGAAATTCTTTGTCTCCAAAATACAGTGGCCGTGCTTTCTTGATAAGTACCTGGGCAAAATCGGCATATATACGCCAGTTTCTTTTTTCATTGGCATCTGCAAGGGTGGATTTTGAGATCGGTTTATTCAGACCACAATGGTAAAGTTTATTGGAAAAGGCAGTAAGGCAATTTTCAATGTCACGCAGACTTTCACGGCCAGTTAATTGAGCAAAACTCATTACAAGGAAATGTTCCCGGCAAGTTAGGTTCCTAACCCGGTAGTCTCCTTTGTAGCGGTCAACACATTTAATAAATTCAAACTCTGGTATAAACATCATAAGTTGTGCAAAAACTGTTGTTCCGGAATACATATCGCTCAAAATAGGTAATTAGCGAAAATATGAATTCAAGTCGTAAAACCGAAAAAGCTTTGTAAATAACTATATATTAATAAATTATAACATTTAAAAAATAGCTTAACCGGACACTAGTGGATTAAAATATGAATTAATGGGCAGCCACGTAGGGTAGCCCGTACTACTAGCTCAAGGTTTTTTTGGTGCCAGCACCCGTATCAAGGGTGGTGAGAATGGTATTGCGGAAGCGCCATTCCACATCATCCGCTGCACCGTTGTAACGGATGAAAAGTTCAAGTACATCCAACAAATCCTGGCGGTCAAGCCAGCAATTGGCAATATTGACAAGGTAAGCCTCGCGGATATTGCTCCCTCCCTGGTTACCTGCATAGGTTCCGCCTGGCATCCCTGCACCCAAAACATTGGGATTGACCATGATGGAGAACATGATTTCTGAATTGGCAGCTGCGGAAGTGACAAGGTTCTGCTCATTACTTAATTTGTTCTCCAGTGGTTTAATGATCCATTGTTCTTCCGCCTTGCCATTTTGGGGGTTTATGTCAAAAAAGGTAAAGATGGGTTTATCCGCATTTTCGGTCCCGCACAGGTTCGATTCAATGCTGTCCATATAAGATTCAATAGCTGCTTTACGGAGTTCTGTTGTTGCAAATTGTATTGCAGGAAACTGCTTGTCCCAGAAAGCATAAGGAATCTGGATGTGCCATTTCCAGGTGATCTGGTTTTCGTAAGCCTTCTTCAGGAAAGAGGGAACCTTTTTGGCGATATCGATCCACCCTGCCAGGTAAGCAGCCCACCAGATCGCCGAGCTATAATATTCACCACTTCCCCATGAATCACGGATCACAAAGATGAACGATTTACCCGCTGTTTTCTGTGCCCACCTGCGACGCTGAAGGTCCGCAAAAGGATCGTATTCATCCAGCACATCAAATACCTGGAACTGATCCTGCCCGGGAGAATCGGGCCATTTCCCTGAAACAACACATTTTTGAATCACCCCGTTCTGGTCGGCAATGCTTAACCGGCAATACTTTGCATTAATGGTATTGATGCCCACCATTTTACTGCCATCCGCGTTCATGATGACCTGAACAAAGGCGCAACCGAATTTCAGGTAATCGCGCAATGCCTTGGACATGAAACGGCGTACAAGCCGTGAATTGGCAAAGGTGATCAATGACTTATCTTTTACCCGTGAAAGCACCTCGTTACCCGACTCATCAAAATCGGTCACAGTGCAGGCAAAGATACCCTGACCCAGCGTGAAGTTGCGGGTAAATTTAAGACCCGTATTTAAAACACCTACGCTGCTGATTACCTGATCAGCCATTGAAGGGAAATCATTGTTGTTCCCCCAAACTGCTATTTTGGTATCACCGACAATCAGGTATTCCTCATCCGGGTATTTGGGCTGTAATACATTCTTTGGTTTATCGGAAGGGGTACCGGTTGTTGATGCATGGTAACTCTTACCATAAGCAATCAACGGAACACCGGCGTTGTTAAAGAGAATATCTGCCATAAGAGTTGTTTTATAGGTCAATCACGAAGGATCGCCCTTACATACGTATTTTTTTACCATTCCATTCCAGGATACCGTCGATATGCACAGGGGTTACATGACCGGATGCATTGTTATCAGCGTCAACAGGAAGTACTCCCCGCATACAGTTATCACGTATATTAAAACGTAACCCGGCAGCTACCGCACGGGGAATGAAAACTAGCTCCCCGTTTTTCTTCACAAACTTGATGGAAAATGTAACCTGCTTCCCATTGGGAGCATCTTTTAACTCGAACTCTTTGAGTGCGAGGTTACGGCTGATAAATTGTATTGGCTCCATATTACACGGATTTGAAAAGGATTACACAGATTATGGATAAAGATAAATGTTGGGGATGTAGCGGGAAAGGACAAAAAAATCGGCTTGATGAAATGCAAAATTTATTTTAAGATTTACACACACGTCACAGAATAAAGTTCACAAAAAATAATGTAGTCTTTCGATGATTTGTAAAGTATAAACATTATTTTTACAAGATAAGTCTGACCCGTGTCAGGCATATACACCCCAATACGTATGAATAGATTTGATTTCGTCGGGAGTACGTTACCAAACAGTTTAAAAACAAAAATGACAATAATATGAAAACCTTGGCATTAATCTTAATTCTTGTAATTTCGGCAAGTTATGCATTTGGACAACAGATAAATAATCCAACAATTAGGAAAAGTGAGGTACCATATTGTAAAGTAACCAGAATATCTATAAGTAATGATAAAACAATAGTTGAATTTAATTATGTAGCTCCTGATACTTATATCAATGGAGGATGGATTTGCGTTGGAGACAACTTTTTTATACGAGATAATGAAACTGGTAAAAAGTTTTTTTTAACCATAGCAAATAAAATCCCCATTTGCCCACAAAAACATAACTTCAGCAGTCAGGGTGAATCCCTACAATTTAATTTAGAATTTCAGCCGATTCCAAAAACTTGTAAAGAAATTGATATTGTTGAAAATTTAACGGGCGGTGGGTTTAATTTTTATGGTGTGAACTTGGTAAACACAAACACATCTGCAAATCATGATGAAGAAATTATAAGTAAAGCAAATTCAATTTCCTATAATTTAACTTTAACCTTTGAGGGAAAATTAAAAAACAAAGGAGATGCTTTGGGTGATGTCCTATATAATATACCATCAGGTACAAGTGTAGGGATATATTCAAAGAATGATGGGTACTATAAAGTAAATCATAATGGTAATATTGGATATTTAAGTGAACTTTATTTTCAGGAGAATAACAGTACTACAGCAAGTAGTAGTAAAATAAACAATAATTCTCAACAAAAAGAATGTAAATCATTTTATCGGGATGGAAAAACCTTTCAATACTATGTTCATAATGGAATTTCGGTAACAATGCATCTATCTATTGAAAGAACATATGGTAAATATTACATCGCATATGTGTCAATCGAGAATTTAACAGGAAAGTCTTTTAATTTCGACCCTACAAATATTAAAGCATTTATGATAGATAGCGGAACTGAAACATATGGTGATGTGCTTTCAGCAAATGAGTATATGAACAAAGTAAAAAATAGACAGGCTTGGAATGCTGCATTAGTTGCATTTGGAGAGTCAAGTGCCGCAAATCAAGCAGGGTATTCATCATCAACTTCAACATCAACCACATCAGGTTATTCTAACAGTTATGGGAGTGCATCTGGCTATTATGGAAACACTTATGGAAGTGTATCTGGTAGTAGTAGAACTTATGGCTCAGCAACTACTCGAAGTAATACGCAATCTTATAATGGTGCAGCAAATTATGCAGCTCAACAAAATGCTCAACAAAACATCAATAATTATCAAAATCAACAATATCAAATAAGAAATGTTTTGAATCAAGGCTATTTAAAGCTAAATACAATAGATAACGAGCAAAGGATAGTTGGACAAATAAATATAAAATATAAAAGTGCCAATAAAATCAAGGTCATAGTACCTGTAAATGGGATAAATTATGATTTTTGGTGGAATAATAATTAAAACCGTTTGCTAACATGCAAAATCATGGAAGACATTGACACAATCGCGAAACGCCATTTTATGTTAGCTGAGAGTTTTCTGCAATTAGTAGAGAACACTTTAATAGAAACAGCTAATACTGGAAATATTGACATATATATTGGACCTCCTAAAACGGATAAGGAGGATTTTAGACAAATGACAAAGTGGAGTGATTTTCGAATCTTAGTTCCGACCCTGTTTAATTTATTTCACGGAATAGAATTGCTCATGAAAGCTGCTAATTATAAAGTAACTCCTCCTTCTCAAATGCCAAACCACAAACTATCGACAATTTTTTGTGACTTTAAAATGAATTATCCAAATTCAACCGAATTGACAAAAATCTTGGATAAATATGTTTATCCAATTCAAGCTGACACTTCTGTGCTAAAAGTATTTTATTTAACAAATGGAATTCCAGATTCGAGTCAATTCTATGAGATATTTAGGTATCCATTTCAAAAAGACTTTCAAAAAGACTTTGATTACAAAGATTTAAGAAGTTCGGGAAAAGAAGGTATGTCTTTCTTTAAGCAAATCATTGAAGACATACGAGTTATAATGAAGGAAATTAAGGAATTATAGAACATCTGTACATAATAGCAAAATACCCGCAAGTCGGGTTTCGTGTTTTATTGACAATAAATATTATATTTGAAGTGCAGTTCTTCGTGGTAGGTTTAGTGGTTAAAAATCCCTGCCTGCGTGTAACTACGAAGCGTTAGCGGCAAGCATCGGGGACGTGCTAAACCGAATATTCAGACATAAAACAAACAACCATATAATGCAATTACCACTTGACACTAGAATCGCGAGACATAAAACAGTTGGCACTTGGAACGAACTCAAAAAGTCGCTTGTAGACTTCAAAAATATTGTCGCATGGACAAGTGCTTACGAGGATTACTTTTTGGCAAGACTTCAAGACAGGTATACTGAACCTATACAAGCAATTCAAATTAGTGGAAATAAAAAAGGCGAAGGATTTTCAATGATGGCAATAATTTGTTCATTGATTGAATTCCTTGAAAGCACATATCAAGGTAGAAACTATAGATATATTGAAAAAGGAGACAAATCTTTAAATCTACTTTCAGAGTATATAAAAAGCTCCGAGATTTTCATTTCGTTTCTCACTCAACACAAACCGTTTGACAGTTATTTTGACAAAACAAAGGCAAAGGATTTTTATAAAAATGTAAGATGTGGGCTTTTACATGAAGCAAGAACAATTGATAAGTGGATCATTAAAGTATTGCCGTCAACAAAAGATCTTATTGAATACAACGCAACAGAGAAAATAATTTACCGGGACAACTTTTTTGAAGCTGTAAACTTATTTATAACTGAATATAAAAATGACTTACTGAATTCTTCTGATAGAAAGGAAGCATTCATAAAAAAGTATGACAATCTTTGTAACGAATAACTTTTAACAACGACAGCTATGAATGGAAATCGCACAAACGAAATTCTCTGCAAACTTGAAGTGATATCGAAAATCTACTAAACGTTATTGGTTATGCAAAATAATAAATTGCACATAATATTTAAAATTGAAAACTCATGAGATATACTGTGACAGTTCGTCAATACCAATTTAATCCACCAAGACAAATAACAGAATCAGAATACAATTACTATAAACAGTTAATTAGTTCTGATAGAAATGCAAAATTGAATACCAAACTTGCTGAAAATCCAATAAAAAAGGGTCTACGCATTGCGGCTATTATAGGTTTATCTCCGCTCTATATATTTGCTCCGGCAATTGCTGAAGGTGATATAAAATCTGCTATTAATAAGTCCAAAGCTCAAAAAGAGGAAGATGAGTTTTATGAAGCACTTAAAAAAATGGTAATTCAAAGTAACTCATTTCCTGAATTTTGTAGCTTAGTAAAAAATAGATTCGCATTTTATAAATAGCAATTAATATGTGGTATAAAATTATTCAGATTGCAGAGTGGTTTGGAGAAATGGCAGATAGAATTAAATTAATTCGAGATTTTAATGCTGCTGCAAGATATTCATTTATAGGTGGATTTGCAGACACTTTATTGGAAGCCAAAATCACTAGAGGGGATAGTTCATACCGTCATGCCTTTTCAAAATTTATGGGTGGCGGTTTTCGAATTAAAACATTATCCGGCACTCATATGGCTAGATTTGAATTAATTGAAGTAGGACAAGTAATCTTGAGCAATGAAATGTTAATTCGAAAGTTAATTTCATTAGGTTGGGATACACTTGAAGTCCAAGATGAATTTGGTGCAATTGGTTGCAAATGGGCACTAAAAGATCATGCACATATTAGAGGTATTTTACCTGGATAAATTATGAAAGATGTATTATTTTCACAACAGATCGATTTTATATTAATGAAAGATATTGTGCCAGTTTGCGATATAAATAATATTTGGTTTTGGCTTTCAATAATTGAATTTATTGTTATTGCATACTTTAGTTACAAATTGTTAAGAAAAAAGAAAAATATAATGTTTCTTGACTTAACAAATGATAATTTGAAAGAGTCAAGAAATGCTGATATTGATATGAATAGCATAATGGATAGCATAAATCAATCAAGAGATTTGTATGTAAAATTATGTAGTTTATGCCATCCTGATAGATTTGTAAACACGTCAAAAGAAAAGATCGCAGAAGAAATATTTCAAGAAATATCAAGAAATAAAAGGAATTTTAAAGAATTATCTCTTTTAAAAACACGTGCAACGATCGAATTGGATGTTGAGATGTAATGAAATTATATACGAATTTCTAACAGCAACTATCCTCAAGTCGAGTTTCGGTGCTTCGTTGACAGGAAATTAGTAAATTAGAAAAGCAATTCTTCGTAGGAAAATTATCGGGAGAATCCCGCCCTGCGGGTAGCGACGAAACGTGTGTTGGCATTATAAAAATTCAAACATAACTTCGGAAAAATAGAATGAGAAAATGAGTAGAATAAGTGATTTAGATAAAGTACTCGTCGATGTTAGGCATCTCAGTAAAGATTTAGCCCCTATTCAAGGAACTGAGTTGTCAATGACCGTTGGAATTGAAATAGATTTATTGGATGAATACCTCGAAGAATTGAAAAATAGAGGATACATTACGTATAACAAGAATGGCTCGTATATAACATTACAAGGTCGCATGGCTCTTGAAAATGCAAAAAATGGGAAGCCATTTCAAGAGGAAATTGATAATAACAGGATCAAAAAAGTATGGTCAATCATAAAAATTATTGCTGCCGCAATGAATGCACTTGCAATAATAATCATTGCGATCTGGGCTCATCTAAGCCCCAATGAAAAGACAGACCTTGAGAATGAAGTCAGATTATTAAAGCAAGAACAAAAAAATGAGCAAATAAAACATTCAAATCAGATTGACTCATTAAAGACAATTATAGAAAAGTCATACCACACGCAATATCCAGACGCAACTAAGAAAAGTATGATCAAAAATAAATAACGCTCGAAAATAGCAAATTACAAGTCGTGATTCGACGCTTCGTTGACGGGAAATTAGGATTTGAATTGCAACTCTTCGTAGAAAAAAGTTCATCGGCTAAAATCCCGCCCTATGTATATTTGCGGAACGTTTAACGCCAAGCTTAATAAACATACAACCTATGGAAAATCAAGGAATAGCTTTTGTGATAATGCAAATTGGGAATCACGATCTTGACAAAATTTATGCTGACATTTTTGTTCCAGCAATAAAATCAACGGGTCTTGACCCGAAGAGAATTGACCAAGATAATTCTGGTAATTTATTAAAAAAAGAAATCATTGAATACATTGAAAAGGCCGAAATCATTATAGCGGATATCACAAATGAAAGACCCAATTGTTATCTGGAGATAGGTTATGCCATGGGCTTAGACAAATATAAAAATCTAATTTTCACTGTTAGAGAAGACCATTATCCTGAAAGCCTGAACTATATAAAAGGAGGACCTAAAATCCATTTTGATGTAAGCGGGTACGATATTATATTTTGGGATCCTAATAATCTTGACAAATTTAAGACAAGCCTGACTGATAAAATAAATCGAAGATTAGCAACAATAAGTCCAACTTCAAAGGTGTTAAAACAACAGCAACCTTTATGGGATGAGACGTGGTTAAAAGAAAAAAGGAAATACGTTGCTGAGATATATGAGAAATTATCGTTTACGAGAAACATGGAGATTTTAATCTCACTTGTAAGTTACAACCTAAATATTTCTCAAAATGAATTGCTTGACATCACAGATGAATCACAGATTGAGACATTTGGTTGGCCAATTGGAATTGTTTATAAAAATGTTCCAGGTTTAAAACCAATTGCTAAATCAGATGGTATTTTATCAGAGGTTTACGGATATGAAACAAACAAATCTTTAGACTATTCATATTTCAAAAAGAATGGTCAGATATTTATTTCCAAGAACCTATTTGAGGATCATAGTTTTCCGACATCAATAATCCCAGACGTAAGGGTTAAAAGGACTACAGAAATATTTTTATATATTCTTCGCTTTTATTCTAGGTGTAAACTTCCAGTCGATGAGAGAATTGAAGTTGAGATAAAATATTCTGGACTACTAAATAATACCATAAGTTTTGGTGCAAACGGTTATCAGATTAGACCAAAAATATCAAGTGAGAACGAATGGAGTTTGAAAATAGTAACATCATTATCGGATATAGAAAAAAGATTACCTGAGTTGGTTATGGAGTTTACGAATGGACTTTTAGTACTCTTTGATTTTTTCGAATTAGATTTTGGAAATATTAATTCTATTGTAGACGACTATGTTAAAAATACAAATAAAGTCAGGCGTTAATATTAGCTATCTGCAAATTCGGCAGCCGTGGTTTTCGGTGTGCATCTTTCCGCTCAGGCAGTTTTTCGGTTTGACAGGACATCGACTACAATCTGCCACCGCATGTTGCTTACAATATTATGCCAGTAACCACAAAAAATCTGGTTCTTATGATCACACATCTTTGGTTATTGAATAAACCCTATTGAGAGCAAATATGAAGTGATGCTGTGAAATATCTTCTTTGCCGCCGGGAATGGCTTGTGGCTGCAAAGGATTTAAAAACTGAATCGTAGGGAAATTACGAAGCAACGGTTTATGGTTGAATAATATATTGTTTGCACGTTAAATAAAAACGTACATTCGCAGAGCTATTGCATATATATCAGTAAGATTGACCCGTTATTAAAAACAATTTATACACATCTGTTTAACCGCAGATAAGAAAAGAAGCATCTATAATGAATAAACAACAACTGGCAGCAAAAATTTGGGAATCGGCCAACCAAATGCGATCAAAAATTGAAGCAAATGAATACAAAGATTATATTTTGGGATTCATCTTCTATAAATACCTATCTGATAAAGAACTACAGTTTGTAAAAAAAGAAGATTTTACCGATGAAGAGATAAAAGCGCTTTCGGAAGAAGATGCTGAAACGGTGGAACACATCAAAAGTAATATCGGCTATTTTATTGCCTATAAAGACCTCTTTTCCACCTGGGTTAAAATGGGTAAGGATTTCGATGTCTCCAATGTGAGGGACGCATTGTCGGCTTTTAACCGTTTGATTAGTCCCGCACACAAAAAATTATTCGACGGCATTTTTGATACCTTACAGACCGGCTTGAGTAAACTGGGCGAAAGCGCCGCGTCGCAGACAAAGGCTATCAGTGACCTGATTCATTTGATTAAAAACATACCAATGGATGGTAGGCAGGATTACGACGTGCTTGGCTTCATTTATGAATACCTGATCAGTATGTTTGCCGCCAATGCCGGAAAAAAAGCGGGTGAGTTTTATACCCCTCACGAAGTTTCCCTGTTGATATCTGAAATTGTGGCCTGGCATTTAAGGGGCAAAAAAGAAATTCAGATTTTAGACCCCACAAGTGGTTCAGGCTCCTTACTGATCAACATAGGCAGCAGTGTCGCGAAGCATATCGATGATCAGGATAATATCAAATACTATGCGCAGGAACTGAAACAGAACACCTATAACCTTACGCGTATGAATCTGGTAATGCGCGGAATCATACCCAATAATATTGTGACCCGTAACGGCGATACGTTGGAGGTCGATTGGCCATATTTCGATGAAAACGATCCGATCATGTCCTATAATCCGCTGTATGTCGATGCGGTTGTTTCGAACCCGCCCTACTCTCAGCAATGGGATTCGGCCAACAAAGAGACCGATCCCCGTTATGCCCGGTTTGGTCTTGCACCCAAAACCAAAGCGGACTATGCTTTTCTGCTGCACGACCTGTTTCACATCAAGCCCGATGGCATCATGTGCATAGTGTTGCCGCATGGGGTACTGTTCCGCGGCGGTGAAGAAGGACAAATTCGTAAAAACCTGATTGAAGGGAATCATATCGATGCCATCATTGGGCTTCCTGCCAATATCTTCTTTGGTACAGGTATACCTACTGTCGTCATGGTGTTGAAACAAAAACGGGCGAATACCGATGTGTTGATTGTGGATGCATCGAAAGGCTTTATTAAAGTGGGCAAAAACAACAAGCTCAAGGCTTCGGATATCAAAAGAACTGCAGATACAGTAATAAACAGGCAAACGATCCCCAACTATTCAAAAGTGGTAAGCAGGGATGCCATTCGTGCGAATGACTACAACTTGAATATACCGCGATATGTCGATTCGAGCGAAAATGCCGAAAGCTGGGATATCTATGCGTCTATGTTTGGTGGTATTCCTGAAAAAGAAATTAATGACCTCGCGAAATACTGGCAGGCCTTCCCAGAGTTGCGTAATGCTTTATTCTCAAAAACCTCCGCCGCTTATGCCGAATTGAACGTGGAAGAGGTAAAGAATGCTATTACCGAACACGCCAATGTAAAAGAATTTGCAAAAACGTTTACGACGGCATTTGGCGATTTTCACCGGTTTCTTCAAACAGAACTACTTACCAATATGGAGGCGGTGCCTGTTTCAAAGGAAGAAACCATCCTGAGTGCAGATATATTTGAAAGGTTGAAAAAGCTTCCACTGATCGACAAATACGAGGCGTATCAGTTGCTCGACGATGACTGGAGGAAGATAGAGGTTGATTTGGAAATCATCCAGACCGAAGGGTTTGAAGCTATTAAAAAAGTGGACCCCAACCTGGTGATGAAGAAGAAAGACGGCAAAGAGCACGAAGTGCAGGAGGGTTGGATCGGACACATTATGCCCTTTGAACTGGTGCAGGAGACTTACCTGCAAGACAAGTTGCAGCAATTGAAGAAGAAAGAAAAGCGCCTTATTGAAATCACCTCCGAATACGAGGAGACACTCGACTCTCTTACGGAGGAAGAAAAAGAATCGGATACCGTAAACGATGCGAAAGATGGTTTTGTAAACGCGGCGGTGATCAAAGAAGCCAGGCAGATAAAGGCGGATTTGAAGAAAAATGCTGTTTTGCCTGAAGATTCGTACGAAGCTAAAATAGTAAAGGTGGCTGAGTTGCTAACCGAAGAAAAAGAGCTCAAAGCATTGGTCAAAACCGAAGCGGCAAAGTTGCATCTGCTGACAAAAGCAACGATCGAAACCCTTACGGATCAGCAAGTGGTTGATTTGCTCGAACTCAAATGGATCAGCCCATTGGTTGCCTCCCTGAACAAACTTCCTGAAGTGCTTATCAACGAACTGACGGCTAAAGTGCAGGCGCTTGCCGAAAAATACGCTGTCACCTACTCCCACCTGACCGAAGAGATACGCGAAACAGAGACAGTATTAGCGTCACTGATCGATGAGCTGGCGGGCAACGAATTTGATGTAAAAGGTCTTAGCGAGTTCAAATCATTGCTAAAGGGGGAATAAGATGGCTGAGAAAAAGAATAAACCGGAGATCCGATTTAAGGGGTTTGATGGGGAATGGGAAGTGAAAGAGTTGGGGGAAATAGTCAAAATTACCATGGGGCAATCCCCAAATGGTGTAAATTACACAGATAATCCTGAAGACTATATCCTAGTTCAGGGTAATGCAGATATGAAAAATGGTAATGTTGTACCTCGGGTTTGGACAAAGCAAGTAACCAAAATTGCGGATGCTGAAGATTTAATAATGAGTGTACGTGCGCCAGTCGGTGAAATAGGAAAAACCGCATATAATGTAGTAATAGGGCGAGGAGTAGCTGCAATTAAAGCCAACGAATTTATCTTTCAGTCACTAAAAAGAATGAATGAGAATAATTATTGGAAACAGTTTTCTGCAGGTTCAACATTTGACTCGATTAATTCTAATGATTTATCAAAAGCCTTAATTTCAACGACAAAAGATGATGAACAATCACAAATCGGAACCTTTTTAAAACACCTCGACCACCTTATCACCCTACATCAACGTAAGTATTACAAGCTGGTAACGGTAAAAAAAGCAATGCTCGAAAAAATGTTCCCACAAAATGGAGCGGTTGTCCCTGAAATTCGTTTCAAGGGGTTTAATGAGAGTTGGGAAGAGAAGGAATTTAAAGGAATTTGTTGGTTTCAAGAAGGTCCCGGTTTAAGATACTGGCAATTCACAAACCTTGGTATCAAAGTAATTAATATTACAAACCTTGAAAATGGAATTTTGAATTTAGAACGGACTGATAGACACATTTCATTAAAGGAATTTCATAATATGTATGAACATTTTGAAATTCAAGAGAATGATATTGTTGTCGCAAGTTCTGGGAATAGTTATGGTAAGGTTGCAATTGTTAGAAAACAGGATTTACCATTATTGATGAATACAAGTGTAATCAGATTTAAACCTTTAAGTAGTTTAGATTATGACTATTTACTTGTATTTTTAAAGTCAAACCAATTCAAAAATCAAATTGATCTTTTAATTACTGGTGGAGCACAGCCTAATTTTGGCCCTGTACATTTAAATAAAATTCAAACCAATCTACCGCCCAATATTTTAGAACAGTCCAAAATCGGTAAGTATTTCAAAAACCTTGACAATCTTATAACCCTTCAGCAGAGCGAGTTAGAAAAACTGAAAAATATTAAAAAAGCCTGTCTTGAAAAAATGTTTGTTTAATATTTTTTCAAAGAATACAAATAAAGAAATTCATATACCATGCCATTTACCACCGAAGCCGAATTTGAAGAAGCCTTAACAGAAATACTTTCAAAAAAAGGATGGGAGGAAACGATTTTAAAGCATCCTACCGAAGAAGATTTGCTCAGGAACTGGGCACAGATCCTATTTGATAACAACCGTGGCATCGACCGGCTGAACGATTACCCGCTCACAGAGGGTGAAATGCAGCAGATTATCGAGCAGATTATAAAGCTGAGAACCCCGCTCAAATTGAATGGCTTCATCAATGGTAAAACCGTTGCTATTACCCGCGATAATCCTGCCGACACGCTGCACTTTGGGAGGGAAGTCAGCCTTAAAATATACGACCGCCGCGAGATCGCAGCAGGGCAAAGCCGTTACCAGGTTGCGCTACAACCAAAATTCAAGAGTAAGTCAAAAATCCTGAACGATCGCCGTGGCGATATCATGCTCCTAATCAACGGTATGCCCGTAATACATGTGGAGTTGAAAAAAAGCGGCGTGTCAGTGAGTCAGGCATACAATCAGGTAGAAAAATATTCCGGTGAAGGTATTTTTACAGGTTTATTTTCGATGGTTCAGATATTTGTTGCGATGGAACCCGACGAAACGGTTTACTTTGCCAATCCAGGTATCGATGGTAAGTTCAATAAGGATTTTTATTTTCACTGGGCCGACTTTTATAACGAACCAATCAATAATTGGAAAGAAATAGCTACTTGGCTATTATCTATTCCAATGGCACATCAGTTAATTGGCTTCTACACCGTTGCCGATGGTTCAGACGGAGTGCTTAAAGTAATGCGCAGCTATCAGTATTATGCGGCCAATGCCATATCCGACAAGGTTTCGAAAACCGACTGGAAGATCAAACATCTGTTGGGTGGTTTTATTTGGCATACAACAGGCTCGGGCAAAACCATGACCAGTTTTAAGTCGGCGCAACTGATTGCCAACTCGAAAGATGCCGACAAAGTAATCTTTTTAATGGACCGCATCGAACTGGGTACACAGTCGTTGAAAGAGTATCGTGCTTTTGCCGACGAAAACGAAGATGTTCAGGCAACCGAAAATACAGCTGTTTTGGTTACAAAACTGAAAAGCTCCAACCCGGCCAACACATTAATTGTTACCTCTATTCAGAAGATGAGCAACATCAAAGACGAAGAGGACGGGCTTAATGCGGATGATATTCAGCAGATGAATGCCAAAAGAATTGTATTTATCGTGGATGAATGCCACCGTTCCACTTTTGGTGATATGCTTAGGATAATAAAAGAAACATTTTCTACGGCTATATTTTTTGGGTTTACCGGTACACCCATCCATGAAGAAAACCAAAGGAGGATGAATACTACTTCTACGGTGTTTGGGGATGAATTGCACCGGTACAGCATTGCCGATGGTATACGCGACAAGAACGTACTGGGCTTTGACCCTTATAAAGTATTGACTTATAAGGATCGGGATTTAAGGATTGCGGTTGCACTTGAAAAAGCGAAGGCAAATGATGAAAGTGAGGCATTGTCCGATCCAAAGAAAAAAGAGATCTTCAATAAATACATGAAGCTGGTCAAAATGGCCGGTTATATTGCCAGTAATGGGAAGTACGTGAAAGGTATTGAAGATGAATTGCCGATATCGCAATATGAGCGGACCGAACATCATCAAATGGTGGTAAACGATCTGTCGGAAAACTGGTTAACGCTTAGCCAGAATGGGAAGTTTCACGCCCTATTTGCAACAAGCAGCATTCACGAAGCTATTGAATATTACAGGCTGATAAAAAGCAAAAAACCTGAATTGAAAATTACCGCCCTTTTCGATCCAAATATTGACAACAACGGCGGTGTACAATATAAAGAAGATGGCCTGGTCGAAATTATAGATGACTACAACAAACGTTACGAACAGGATTTTACGTTCGCTACTCATGCAAAATTTAAAAAAGATATTGCCGCAAGGCTTGCACATAAAGAGCCATATACAAGAATAGAAAGAACACCCGATAAACAACTTGACCTGTTGATAGTGGTAGATCAGATGCTCACCGGTTTTGATTCGAAGTGGCTAAATACGATCTATATGGACAAGGTGCTCCGATATGAAAATATCATTCAAGCGTTTTCGCGAACAAACCGGCTCTTTGGCCCTGACAAGCCTTTTGGTACGATTCGCTATTACAGAATGCCTCATACAATGGAACAGAATATTATCAAAGCGGTCAAACTATATTCCGGCGATAAAGATTTCGGACTATTTGTAGAGCATTTGGATTACAACCTGGACAGAATGAATTCCGTATTTGATGAGATATCCCAATTGTTCAAAAGTGCGGGTATTCCGAATTTCGAGAAGTTACCCGAAGATCGTTCGGAACGCGGCAGGTTCGCCATTCTTTTCAAATCGTTCAATAACTTTTTAGAAGCTGCTAAAATTCAAGGCTTTAAATGGAGCCAATTAAAATATGAGTTTGGTAAAGGGAAGCAAAAATCGGTAATAGAGATGAAACTTGATGAAAATACTTACCTGATTTTGGCGCTTCGTTACAAAGAGTTATTTAATGGCGGCGGTGGCGGCGGCGGTATGGATGATGTTCCTTATGAAATTGATGGTTATCTGACCCAAATTGATACCGGTGTCATTGATGCTGATTATATGAATTCCCGGTATGAAAAATACCTGAAGACGCTTAAACAGGCAGGAGTTGATAACGACCAAATTCAGCAGGCGCTGGATGAGTTGCATAAATCATTCGCTTCTCTGACACAGGATGAGCAAAAATTTGCCAATATTTATCTTCACGATGTTCAAAGCGGGAATGCAACGATTGAAGGCGGTAATCTTCAGGAAAGAATAACAGCATATCAATTCAAAGCTAAGAATGCAGAAATCAATCACATTTCACAACTTCTCGGATTAGATGAAACCAAACTTAGAAATATGATGAATTCAGGCATCAGTGAGGCAAATATAAATGGCTATGGTCACTTCGATGATCTTAAGAACACGGTTGATAGAAACAAGGCAAAGGAGTATTTTGAAAAATTGGAGGGAAAAACCATACCAGCATCCAAGATAAATATAAAAGTGCACAACTTGCTTCAAAAATTTATCATCAGTGGTGGTTTTGATATCTATGATGTCTTATGAGAAATATGATTAAAAGAGAAAACAGTGGATAAGATAAAAATAAGGGTGCATAAAATCCAACCGATTTCATAGGCTATATGCCATTAAAACGGTATAAAGCCTCCACCGTTAAACCAGAAACCGCAAAAAAAGAGCCAAATTATCATATACGCTTAGTTTATAAACATTTTAGTAAATAAAAGGCTACTCCGATTAGGGAAACTGCCTGGAGTACGAAAATAAAGATCCTGGCCTCATCTGTTCGCTTACGATTGTGGATTTCATATTTTATGATAGAATGGGCGTTATTTTCCTCGTTTGTCATAGGACTTATTTGGAAATATGCCTGAACAAGGATCAAGCCGGAAAGTCTCTTATAAACCAGTCCACAAATGAATTAATGAGACGTAAGGTTAAGAATTTGTGTTGAATCCATCAGCTGTCTTTAGTTTGTCGTTGACCGTTTGAAAATTTAGCCATTTCGTCTCGGGCCAAGATATATATGCACACTTGAGTGAGATCGTTGGTTTTCCCAAGAAAGTACGGCAAGAATGGAAGCAATTTGACCACCGTTAACACGCTTGATTAAAGCATGATATACATACTTCCTATAATTTCGGCCAACATTACCTGTTAGGTTGGATCTTACCCTATTCCAGTTCCCCTCCTGTTAGTTTACAGCACATAGATCGCGATACTAATGTGAAGGTGGCACAAGGCAATACCGTCATGCATAAGGAAAAGCCACCAACTGGAAGTTCCAAAAAAATTATTGTACCCAGATGGTACTATGTTTTGTTAACAGGAAAGAGTATATTTGAAGTGCAGTTCTTCATAGAAGGTTCATTGTTAAAAATCCCGGACTGCGAGTATCTGAGGAACATTATCGGCAACCTTGAGTGCTAGACCAAACATTATGAAAGACTATAAACCGCTTTTGCTATTTTCAATCCCATATCTGACAGTTAGTGCAGGACTTTATCACCTCACTTTCTGGTCTACATTTGGCATTAATGGACTTGCATATGTTGGATTGCAAGATATAATTAAAACATTTGTATTCCCATTCATTTCGTTATTCATCCTTTTTATCTTTGGGGCATCATTAAACGAGATATTTTTCGGATTTGACAAAAATCTTCAACCAGGTGGTGGAAGGAATATCAATATAGGAAAAAAGCTTAATTCAAAAATAGGCATTTCAATTGCTTTTATTTTTTGGTTAATAATAGTCCTTATTCTTTACAACATTAACAATGTTCAACGATGGTATTTATGGGCTGGCGTCACAGGTTTAGTTCCGATAACCTTTTTTGACAGGATTGAAATATTTCACGATTCTATTGAAAATGCTAGAATCAGAAAATACGCAATTTGGTTACTAGTTTACATTCCAATTTTCTCTTTTGCATCTGGAAAATATCAAAGTCAACTTATTCAACAAAACATAAAATATAAATATACAATCCGGCAAAAAGCAATACCTAATTCTAATTCATATATAATTGACACACTTAAATTCATTGGTAATACCGACAAACAAGTTTTTCTTACCGATTTAAATAATTCAACAATTTTTATTTTGCGTGCAGACAATATTGATACTCTTATTCTTAAGCGACATGATTAATATTTCACATTTTACTGATAAAGAAATAGAAAGGCAGCCGATAGCAGCAAGGTACAAGTCGGGTTTTTGGCACGCGGTTGAAAGGAAAGTGTATATTTGAAGTGCAGTTCTTCGTAAGAGGTTCTGCGGTTAAAATCCCGGCATGTATGTAGCTAAGGAAAATATTGCACAAATTACAAAACGAAATAGACATGAATTTTTTAATAACACTTATAGGACTATTTTTTGCATCTACCGGGGCATTTGCTATTATTTCTGCATTGAATCAAATGGGGAGCAAATCACAATCAGATTCCACACTTGACACTAAATTTTTCAAGTTTAATGCTCCGGTTGGATTTACTTATGGCATAGTTGCACTCGGACTAGTTTTCGGCATTATTAGATTCTATGATATCGGCTCACAAATGAGTCTAATAAAATCGTTAAATGAAAAAATTATCAATTTGGAAAAAATTAATAGTCAATTACCTTTGAACCAAACCCCAAATACTACGAACTTAATTCGGGAGACATTTTCTTACTTTGAACCTAAATCAATTTTTGGAGGAAAAGTGTTAGTTGAAGCCCATAACGCTGGAGAAAAAGAAGTGCGGTCACTAAAATTTACAGGCATAATTGGAACATGCGAAAATAAACAAGGACCGTTCACTTCAATGAAAGTTGAGACCGATAAAGGTAAGAGATTCTATTTTATGACATCTGACAGTTTAATATGGGGTGTTAATACAATAAATGGTGGCGGTGGATTGACTGTAGAAATATATAACGAAAATTAACTTGTGCATAACAGCAAACAACCCGGCAAATAGAGTTTCAGTTTTTTGATAACAGGAAATTAGTAAATTGAAATGCAACTTTTCGTAGGAAGTTTATCGGGAAACTCCCGTCTTGCGGATAGCTGCTGAACATTAGGGGGCAACACATATGGAAGACAAAATAGATATTTTCGGCAAACATTCAGATATCATTTATGATGCACCTAATCGTATTCCGAAACAGACTGTTATAAATTTAGAGGTGTTCTTAAAAAGGACCTTCCCAGATTCAAATCTTTTTACTCGAGACTTTGACTTGACGGTTATTAGAAATTCTCTTCAAAACACATATGGAAATTATGAAAATTGCTTTCAAGAATGTGGACGACGGATTGACATTGAATGCGAGAGGTTAAAATATTTTCAACCAGACGTTGGAATAAGTGGTCCTAAGCATAGTAAAAGTGAAGACCCAGTGCATGTCGTAAAATATAAAGGAGAAGACATTTTATTCAATGGTTATCACAGGACTTTTTATAACCTTTTGAATGGACAGAGGACCATTAAAGCCTATTGCTTGACAATATAAATGTGCACCTCCTAATGGAGTGGACTGCCCTGAGATGTAATCATCACAGGAAGAGGGTCGCATATCCTTATAACTTCAGTTCTCATATACAGATTTTCATTAAGATGCGGCGCAATTTACTCGCATAAGTAAGCATCGACTCGTAGCCTCTTTAACGCAGGTGTTCTAAGGTAATCGCAGCAACAAGAATAAAACTTCGGCCAATAGCCAATCATTTCAATTAGTTTTAAACCGATGTTGGGTTACCCTTTTGAGATTTTGATAATTATATCACTGGAACGGCCATATCCCTTCCAATTCACTTTTAGTTTTTCGATAAGACAGACCACAAAAAAAGCCTTGAAAACAAGGCTTTTTTTGGTTTTTCAGAAAGGAAGATCATCTCCTTCTTTACCGGCAGGTTCCAATTCCCTTTTGGATTTCTTTGCCTTTTTGGAAGCTTTTTTTGATTCTCTTTCAGCTTCTTCAGATTCTTCCTTTTTGGAAACGTAGAGGGTGTAGTCGCGACCGAAATTATCGGCTTGTTTCATTTTAGCCACTTCGAATGTGACGTATTTGACGCCGTCGTATTCGTAGCTGAATTGTTCGAGATCTTCCAGGCGACAGGTACATTTTGCAATGTTCAGACCTTCAACTTGCTTTCCTTTTCCGATGTAAAATTTCTTAAAAGTTTTCATGGTATTGATTTTTAGATAAAAATTATATGCAAGTGATCAGCGGACCATGGAGGGGCTGTCAAGAAACCGTGGAATACCGGACTGA
>Ga0209539_1000346_pt1 | contig 27781 bp, 26 predicted proteins | sample BarGraNGADG00312_2_FD_184499 | JGI IMG/M metagenome (GOLD analysis project Ga0209539, IMG submission 184499) | Arctic peat soil microbial communities from Barrow, Alaska - Barrow Graham LP Ref core NGADG0011-312 (SPAdes) (version 2) | ecosystem: Environmental > Terrestrial > Soil > Wetlands >...
CGGAACAGATGGACAATTCTCTTTTATAAAATTAACCGCATCCATGATACGCTCATAATGATCCATGAAGCCTCCTTATATCCTTGTGGAAAAAATTTCACCCATAAAACTTTGCCCGGGAAATTTATGCTCAAATCCGAATATATCCAGAATGGAAACGCCTACATCGGCGAAGTTACCGCGCACGCCCAAAGGCCTTGCCGGCAGGCCCAAGCCGTAAACCAGGAGCGGAACATATTCCCGAGTGTGGTCAGTGCCCGGATAGGTAGGGTCGCAGCCGTGGTCGGCGGTAATGATCAAGAGGTCGGCAGAACCAAGTAGCGGCACAAAAGAACCAAGTTCACGGTCGAAAATTTCCAAAGCCGCCCCGTAGCCGGCGGCGTCATTACGGTGGCCGTAAAGCATGTCGAAATCGACCAGGTTGGCAAAGATCAACCCCCGGCGCGTGGCCGACAACTCCTCCGCCAGCAGGCTCATGCCCTCGGAATTGCTATGGCTGGGCCGCGAGCGGCCGATGCCCTGCCCGGCAAAGATATTTTCGATCTTGCCGATGGCAGTCACTTCCAGTCCGTTTTTCCTCATGATGTCCAGGACCGTTTGCCGGGGCGGGAGCATGGGGAAATCGCGGCGGTTGGTGGTGCGGCTGAAATTTCTGGCGCTGCCGATGAACGGCCGGGCAATGACCCGGCCGATCCGCCAAACATCACATATCTTCCGGGATTGGCGGCAAATTTCATATAATTTTTCCAGGGGAATGATCTCTTCATGAGCGGCGATCTGCAGCACGCTGTCGGCCGAAGTGTAGACGATAGGAAAACCGCTGCGCATATGTTCGCTTCCAAGTTCGGCAATGATCTCGGTCCCCGAGGCGGCTTTATTGCCCAATATACCCTTGACTCCGGTCCGCTGCTTGAAATCGTCGAGCAGTTCGGGCGGAAACCCTTGCGGAAAAAGCGCAAACGCCTGGTCCAGGATGATGCCCATCATTTCCCAGTGGCCGGCGATGGTGTCCTTGCCATGCGCCATTTCGGCCATGCGCCCCCAGGAGGCTAACGGATCGGGCTGAGCAGCCACTCCCTTGATGGAGATGATATTTCCCAATCCCAGTTTTTGCAAATTGGGGAGTGACAACCCGCCGCACAACTCGGCTACATGGCCCAGGGTGTTGGCTCCTTCATCGCCGTAGGCGGCGGCGTCAGGCAAGCTGCCTGTACCCACAGAGTCCAAGACGATCAGGATTACCCGTTCGATATTTTTTTTAGCCATCCTTTAAAAATTAACACAGCGCCCGGAGTTTGTCAAAAATTACGAAGGCTGGTTCTTCACCTGGATGATCTCCGCCGCTATACTGACCGCGATCTCCTCCGGCGTATGGCTATTGATGGGCAGGCCGACCGGGGCATGGACCTTTTTCAAGCTGGCGGCGCCGACGCCCTTCTTTTTCAGGCGCGCGAATATTTGGGCGATCTTGGCCGGGCTGCCCATCAGCCCAAGATAACGCAGTTTTTTCCCGGCCAGCTGCTCAAGAACCCGCTCGTCACCCTGATGGCCGAAAGTCATGATCACCACATAGCTTTCTTTGCCTTCGCTTATGTGCTTGCCGATGCTTTTGTAACTGACCACCTGTTTTTCCTGGACGTAGGTGTTGGCGGCCATGGTTGCCACTCGGGCCCGGTCATCCAGGACCACGATATGGAAATTAAGATCGGCCATAACCCGCGACAGGGCCAGGCCTACGTGACCGCCACCGATGATGGTCACGGTCGGACGCTGGCCCGCTTCCTCCTGGTACAACCAATCTTCAGCTGATTTTGACGTAAAGGCAATGGCGGCAGTCGGCTTTTCCCGCGGCTGGAACTCCATTCCTCCCGGGGAAAATTTCAGCCGGCCGGGGCGGTTCCGTTTCAGGGCGAAAATGAGTGAGCCAACGGCGTCGCTGTCGCTGCCGGCCAGCGGCAGCATGGCCAGTCGCTGCCAACCCGAGCAGATCATGCCCGAACGTTTTCCGACTCCGCCCCACGAGGGGACGGACGTGGCCGTCCTGCCTTCATGGTGCAGGAGTTTTAGCAGCTGCGGCCGCCCCGGGCCGCGGGCAAGAAGTTTGCCGGCCGTGTCGGCCAATTCCTTTTCCATGATCCCGCCGCCGATGGTACCATGGATGCGGCCGTCAATAGTCACCGCCATTTTAAATCCTGGTTTGCCCGGCGACGATCCGCCGCTTTCCACCACCAACAGCAGCATGACCGGTTCATCATCCTGCAGGCACGCGCGGACAAATTCCCAGAATTGAATTTTATTCATTTTTTCCCCTGGCACGCAGCAAGGCGTCTATTTTTTTTTTATCGTTCTTGTTATCCAGATCGGTAAAAATTTCCGAGTCATCGACCTCAACGGTCTCGAAGCCGCGGCGAGCGATGAACCGCTCCAAACTGGATTGGAGCGGTTCAATCAACAGTTCGGGGATCAGGCGGCTGGCCAACAGCACCGGGTGGCCGCGACGACCCCTATGCGCCGGCACGGCTATTTCAGCGCCGCAGGCCAGCAGTTTCCGATAGACCTCGGCCTTGACCATGGGCATGTCGCCGGGGAGGAGGAAAAAACGGGGGGCGCGCACCAGGCGAATGCCGGTTTGAATCGATGTCAGCATGCCGTCGGCAAAATTTTCGTTGACCGTTACCTCGATCCCGGGCCGGCCTTGCACCAGCCGGCGGATCTTTTCCGGGGCAAATCCGGCCACTACGATGATCCGTTCGCAAACCACGGCCATGGCCTCCAGGCTCCAAACCAGTAAAGGTTTTCCGGCCAATTCCAATTCCATTTTGAAAGTGCCAGCCCGGCTGGAACGACCGGCGGCCAGCAGCACCCCTTCAACGCCTGAGCCCATCGTTGCCCCGTCCCCAATCCCGGGCCAGGTAATTTCCCCGGTCAGGATCGGCTTGGATCTTGCCATTTTCAAAAACCGCCAGGCCTCTGCTGAAAACTAGGCTCGGCGCGCCTTGAAGCTGCAGCCCCTGGTAAACCGTATGGTCGCAGCGCTGCCATTGCCGGACTGCCGAGATCGTGCTCTTGCTTTGCGGATCCCAGACCACCAGGTCGGCATCGCTGCCGGCGCGGATGGCGCCCTTACGCGGATACAGGCCAAATATTTTCGCCGGCCGGGTGGAAACCAAATCGACGAATCGGGTCAGGGGAATTTTTCCACTCTTGACCCCGAAATTGTAGAGCAGGGACATGCGATATTCGATGCCGCCGCAGCCATTGGGGATCCTGGTGAAATCAGTGACAGCGAATTTCTTTTTCTCTGCCAGGGTGAACGGGCAATGGTCGGTGGCCAGCGTTTGGATAATTCCCTGCGCCAACGCCTCCCACAGGGCCGTTTGGTGTTCCCTGGCGCGTAGCGGCGGGCTCATGACAAAAGCGGCCACATCGTCAGTTTCACCTTGGTAGCGACTTTCGTCCAGCAGCAGATACTGCGGGCAGGTTTCGCCGATCACGGTCTGCCCGGCCTGCCGGGCGGCGGCCATGGCTTCCACTCCCTGGCGGCTGGACACGTGGACAATATAAAGGGGCACACCGGCCAGGCGGGCCATGAGCAGGGCCCGGCTCGCGGTTTCTCCCTCCACTTCGGGGGGACGGGAAAGGGGATGGTATTCAGCTGCTGTTTTTCCTTGGGCCAGCAATTTTTTCTGCAGGTAAGAGACCATGTCCCCGGATTCTGCATGGACCATGACCAGGAGGTTGAGCTGGCGGGCCAAATCCAGGACAGCCAGGAATTCGTCGTCATCCAGGCCAATGGTCTCCTTGTAAGCCAGGTACGTTTTAACCGAAACAATCCCTTCCTGGCGGCGGCACGCGGCCAACTCAGCAGCCAGGCCGCCGTCCATAGCGGTCACGCTCATATGCAGTCCGTAATCGCACAGTGACTTGCGCGCCACCGCTTTCCTCGCGGCCAGGGCGGCAAGCAGCGACTCGCCATGCCCGGGAGTGACGAAATCCAAAATGGTGGTAGTGCCCCCGGCCAGGGCGGCCCGGCTGCCCGAGGCGAAATCGTCACCGGAAATTCCCGCCGGGGTCTCCAGTTCCAGGTGGACGTGGGGATCGACGCCGCCGGGAAAAATTTCATATCCTTCGGCATCAATGACCCGGTCTACCCCAGCCGCTTTGGCTATTTTTTTATCGACCGCGGCGATCTTTTCATTCTCGATCAGGATGTCACCCTGGAAACTCCGGCCGTCGGAAACGATCTGCCCGGCACGGATCAATATCCTGGACATGTCAGGAAAGTTTTTTCAGCAGGCCGGTCTGCTCGTTGAATTGGCGGATCATTTCGTCCCAGCGCGCCACCTGGCCGAAGATTTGCGGCCAAATCTGCCGGTCCTGCCAGAGCTGGTTCAGGTCGGCGATCTCCTTGCCCTGCTGCTCGACCCAGGTGAAATATTTCAGGTTGTGGATGGCCTTGCGGTCGTTATATGTCAACTCCTTGAAAAAATCCTCGCCTTGCCCCCACAAACAGCGTTCCAGGTCGCAGGCCGCCTGCAACGGAGTGTAAGCGCCCCGTTCGGCCGTGAGTTCTTCCAGGCGCGACGCGTACAAGGAGGACGAATCGGTGGCCGGAGCGACAATGACGTCATCGCCGGTCATTTCGAAATGCTTGGCGGCCTTTATCGCGGCCAGGACGTTGGCGATACCGGAAATTCCCAAAAGCCGCAGTTGCTCGATCTGCGGCCCCTCCATGCCCAGGGCAGCCAGGTGCTCCCGGCCAGCAGGCTCGTTAAAAAGGCGGAAGAGACGCATGCAATCTTCATCGTCGATAGCCGCCACGGCATCGGTGTTGCGTACGTTGTGCACCCAGGGCACATGTTTGTCACCAATGCCCTCGATGCGGTGGGCGCCAAAACCATTACGCAGCAGGGTCGGACACTGCTGCGCCTCGGCTGCCACAACCTTGAGGAACGGGAAGCGGCCGCGCAAATAATCACCAGCGGCGATGGTGCCGGCCGAACCGGTGGAGGAGACGTAAGCTGCCAGGGTCGAGCCGGAGTTCGCGATTTTTCCGAAAACCTCTTCGACGGCGGCGCCGGTTGAGAAGTAGTGCCAGCAGGAGTTGCCGAATTCGTCGAACTGGTTGAAAATGACGCAGTCTGGCCGGGTTTTGCGGATTTCCCAGCACTTATCGTATATCTCCTTGACGTTGGATTCGCTGCCCGGGGTGGCGATAACCTCGGCCCCGATCTCCTTAAGCCAGTCGAAACGCTCGCGGCTCATCCCCTCGGGCAGGATGGCCACGGCCGTGCAGCCCATGAGATAGGAATCGAAGGCCCCGCCCCGGCAGTAGTTGCCAGTGGACGGCCAGACGGCCTTGTGAAAAGTCGGATCGAACTGGCCGCTGACCAGGCGCGGCACCAGACAGCCGTAGGCGGCCCCGACCTTGTGGGCGCCGGTGGGAAACCACTTGCCGATGAGCAGCACAATGCGCGCCTTGACCCCGGTCAGGGCCTGCGGCAGTTCCAGAAAATTGACGCCGCCAAAGAGGCCGCCTTTCTCCTTTGGTTCGTTTTTCCAGGTGATGCGAAAAAGGTTGAGCGGGTGCAAATCCCAGAGGCCGATATGACGCAATTTATCACGGATGGCGGCGGGGATCAATTCCGGATTACGCTGCTCGGCGAAGGTGGGCAGGATGATGCCCTTGGCGCGGAAATGGGCGACGGCTTTGTTTAAAACGGTCTGGTCGAGAACCCGGTCAATAATGGGGATCATAGTGTACTCCTGTTTTCATATCCGCAATTTTCCCGCTTATGGGCGGCTATGTCAAGAGCATTTCAGTGATAGTGTTAATGTTCGTAAAGAACAGATCAAGTATAAAGTATAAAGGAAAAAGTAAAAAGTGAAGAGCAGAGAAAAAAGTGAGCAAATATATTTTTTTTGATTTTATCTTACTTTTACCTTTTTACTTTTACCTTTTACCTTTTTACTTTGTCTTTTTCTTCTCTTGTTACTTGCCACTCGTCACTCGTCACTGATAATGGTATAATAAATTATGCGCAAAATCAGCTTAACTTTGAGCGACGGAGGCGTGATCGTGACCCCCCCCGGCCGCAGCCTGCAGGAGATATCCCGAGACCACGGCAGCAGCGCCCAAGGGTTGGTCCTGGCCGCCAAACTCGACGCCCAACTCTGCCCGCTGGACACTGTCCCGATTCGTGACGCCCGGCTGGAATGGGTGACCTACGCCAACAAGCCTGGTTTAGAAATTTACCAGCGCAGCGCCTCCTTCATCCTGAACATGGCCGTGGCCGAAATGTCCCACAACACCCGCCTGGTCATCGGCCACTCCATTTCCAACGGTTTCTATTACGATTTCTACTGCGGGATCCCCATTACCCAGGAGCTGCTCAACGGCATCACCGCGAAAATGCGGGAGATCATCAACAGCGACCTGCCGTTCAGGCGGCAGCTGCTGCCCCGCGCCGAGGCCATCCGTTATTTCGCCGGCCGTGCCATGAGCGACAGCCAGCGTTTGGTCGAAAATTCGAGCATCGACCAGGTCCAGATCTATGAGAACGGCCGCTTCGCCAACATCGAAATTTATCCGCTGGCCTATTCCACCGGCGCCGTTTCCCGCTTTGAACTGAAAACTTACAGCCCTGGTTTTGTCATCCTCTTCCCGGAGCAGGAGGACTTCTCGGTCACCATCCACATCGGCAAAACACGCAAGCTCTTCCAGATCTATCAGGAAAGCAAGAACTGGGGGAAGATCCTCGGCGTCAGTGACGTGGGCCGTTTGGACCAGATCATCACCAAGGGCGGCATTTCGGAGATCATCAAGGTAGCCGAAGGCCTGCACGAAAAAAAAATCGCCCGCATCGCCGATACCATTACCGCTAAAAAAGAAGACATGCGCCTGGTGCTGATCGCCGGCCCGTCGGCTTCCGGGAAAACCACATTTTCCAAGCGCCTGGCCACCCAGCTGCAAGTCAACGGCATCCGGCCGCTGGCGCTCTCCATGGACAACTATTTCATCAACCGCGAATCCTGTCCCCGCGACGAACGCGGCGAACTCGATTTCGAAGCTCTGGACGCCCTGGACCTGGACCTGTTCAACCACCACCTGGCCGACCTGCTCGAAGGCCGCGAAGTGGCAGTCCCCAGGTTCCATTTCGAAACGGGAAGCCGTAAAAGCGAACGCCACAACCTGTGGCTGGAAGATGACCAGATCCTGGTGGTGGAAGGCATCCACGCCCTGAACCCGAAGATCAGCGCCTCGGTGCCGGAGCGCAACAAGTTCCGTATCTACGTGTCGGCCCTGACCCAGCTCACCATCAACGACCACAGCCGCATCTCCACCACCGACACCCGCATCCTGCGCCGCCTGATCCGCGACAGCAGCTTCCGCAACTACAATGCCGACCAGACCCTGATGCGCTTCCCGTCAGTCATCCGCGGCGAACAGCGCAACACCTTCCCTTTCCAGGAGAACGCCGATGTGATGTTCAATTCGGCCCTGGTTTACGAGTTGGCGGTGCTCAAAAACCTGGCTGTGCCGCTGCTCGAGAAAATCCCCGCAGGGGACGAAACCTATACCGAAGCCCGACGCTTGCTGATGTTTTTGATGCTCTTCCAGCCGGTCGCCGCCGACGAAGTCCCCCCCACCTCGATCCTGCGTGAATTCATCGGGGGCTCGAGCTTCCGTTATTAGCCGTTCAGGCCATTTTCCGCCAGAGTTTTCGGGCGCCGGCAAGAATGTTGGCTTTGAAACTTGAGCCGCCGTTCTCTCCGCTTTCTACTTTGATATGGCTGCGGCTGAATTTCAGCGGACGCTAATCGACATGGACAGCATCGCGTAAATAAATGCTTATTTTTTTTTCTCCTGCCTCTTCATGGGCAATTGGAAGCGGCGCACGCCGTCGAATTGATACAGGGCATTGGCTACGGCAGCGGCCGTCGGCACCAGGCCGATCTCGCCCACACCCTTGGCGCCGTAGGGACCGTGCTCGTCGGCGACCTCCACGCCGGTCACCCGGATCGAGGGCACATCGGGCGCTTTAAACAGGCCGAGGTTGGCCAGACGGGAGCTGATGGGCAGACCGGCGCGCAACGGCAGGTCTTCGCTCAAGGCGTAGCCCAGCCCCATGACCACCGCCCCCTGGATCTGGCCTTCGAAGAGGGTGGGATTGACAATCTTGCCAGCGTCGTGGGCGGCATGAACCGAGGCGATCCCGCCCTTTTCGTCGAGCACCACCAACTGGCTGGCGTAGCCGTAGGAATAATGGGTAACGGTCTTGTCTCCTGACTGCGGCGGCGTCGTCCAGTCGCAGCGCCAGCGCCCTTCGTACACCTTGCCGGTGAGTTCCGCCAGCGGCCTTTCACGCAGGTCGCGCTTCAGGGCGGCACAAGCGTCGATCAACGCGTTGCCCACAAGCGAGGTGGCCCGCGAGGCCGTAGTCATGCCGCTGCGCGCCCCGGATGCGGTGTCGACGCGGACCTCCATAATTTTCGGGTCCAGACCGGTTTCCTGGCAGACCACCTGCCGGGCCACGGTGTGCACCCCCTGCCCCATCTCGGTCCAGCCGTGCTGGATGACAAGTTTTGAGGCGGAAACGATCTCGATCTTCACCACCGAATCGTCGACCATGCCGTTGCCGATGCCGGTGTTCTTGATGCCGCAGGCCAATCCGGCATTCTTGGCCCGGTAAAATTCATCTTTCAAGGCCAGCAAAGTGGCGCGCACGCCGACGCCGGCGCGCAGGACCTGGCCGGTAGCGGTCATACGTCCTTCGCTCAAAGCGTTGTCGTAGCGGAACTGCCAGCGGTCGAAACCCCCTTTTTCGCAGAGCATGTCGATGCAGCTTTCCATGGCGAATGTCACCTGGTTGACACCGAAGCCGCGCATGGCGCCGCAAGGCAGGTTGTTGGTATATATCGTCTTGGCCTCGATGTCTGCGGCCGGCACATGGTAGGCGCCACTGGCGTGGCCGGCGGCCCGTTCCAGGACCTTGGTTCCCACCGAGGCGTAGGCGCCGGTGTCGCCGACAATGCGCGCCCGCAGCGCCGTCAGCTTTCCTTCCGCGTCGCAGCCCAGGGCGTATTCCATCACCAGTGGGTGGCGCTTGGGATGCATGCGGATCGACTCGGGCCGGCTCAAACGCACCAGCACCGGCTTCTGCAACAGGAAGGCGAACAGGGCGGCATGGCCCTGCACGGTCATGTCCTCCTTGCCGCCGAAACCGCCGCCGTTGGCCACCTGGATGACCCGCACTTTTCCCAAGGGCAGCCCCAGCAAAGAGGCCACCTGGCGCCGGTCCTCATACACGCCCTGCCCCTGAGAATAAAGGCGCACACCTCCGTCTTCAGGCAGGGCGACCGCCGCCTCGGTCTCTAAAAAAGCATGTTCGATTATCTGGGTGCGGAAAACCCCGGAAGCGACATGTGCTGAATCGGCAAGGAGCTTGTCGACATCACCACCGCGCTGGATCCAGCAGGTCTCCAGCAGGTTGCCCTTTTCATGGACGCGGATGGGACTGTTTTCCGCCTGAAAAACATCAGTCAACGGTTCCAATACTTCATATTCCACATGGATGGTACGGGCAGCGGTGCGGGCAGCGGCTTCGCTCTCCGCGACTACGCCGGCCAAAACATCGGCGCCGCTGCGGCTGGTTTCGCCCGCAGCGATCATCAGCGGCCAGTCGGCGACGATCAGCCCGGTCAGGCGCTCGCCCGGTATATCGGCGGCGGTGAATATTCTCAAGACCCCGGGGATTTTTTCGGCTTTCCTGGTATCGATGTTCAGTATTTTGGCCCGGGCATGGTCACAGAATTTCAAGGCGCCAAAAACCATGCCGGGAATGCGCAGGTCGGCGACAAAGGGCCGGCGGCCGATCGCAGTCTCCCAGGCCTCGTATTTATCCTGGCGGCCGCCAATGCCCTGGTTCGGATCGGCCGCGGCAGGCTTCTCCCCGGTCAATATATGGGCGGCATGCTCGATGGCTTCCACAATTTTGACGTAGCCCGTACAGCGGCACAGGTTCAGCTTCAAAGCTTCCAGTATTTCCTGGCGGTTGGGATGGGGATTGTCCTGCAGCAGGATCTTGGCGCGCATCAAAAAACCGGGAGAGCAGAAACCGCACTGCACGGCCCCTTTTTCCACGAAAGCGTTTCCCAGGATGCGGCGCAATTCGTCAGGCAATCCCTCCAGGGTGGTGACCTGCCCGCCGGCGACTTTTTTCATCCGTGTAATGCAGGCCAGGACCGGCCGGCCGTTCCACTCCACCAGGCAGGCACCGCAGGCACCCTGCCCGGAGCAGCCGTCCTTGGCCGAAAAGATCCCGGCCTCCCCGCGCAGGTAGTCCAACAGGGAGAGTTTTTCGTCGCCGGAATATACGACCTTGCGGCCGTTCAATTCAAATTCGATCATGGTTTATCTTAACAAATCAAGGCCAGCGTTACAATGTCCCAAATAGAATTCGTGATGCGTGATTTTATTAAAAATACTACGTTATGCGTTATGCGAAAAAGGAAGGATCTTTAAAACATTTCGAACTATTGCAGTTTTACATCACGCATTATGCATTGCGAATGGGTCAAATGATCGCTTCGCCGACAGCCCGGCGCAGATTCAGCATGGAACTGACGCATTTGAACAACGCTTCGAGTTTTTGGAATTGCGACATGGAGGACGCCTCGAGGGCGTCGATCAAATCGAGATTGGTGACAGTACCCGCCTCGTAACGCACCCTGGCGAATTCCAGCGCTTTTTTGCTTTCTTCGATATGGATTTCGACCAAATGCAAAGCGCTTTCGCTGGTCCTGGCGTCGGCGATTGCCTGCAGCACGTCAGCGCGGATCAGTTCCTCGGTCTCCTTGGCGCGGTCGGCGAGGACCTTGCCGTTGGCGTTCACTTCGGCCAGCAGTTGGCGCGTGAGCTGCCCGTCGAAGATCGGGATATTGGCCGCCAGCACCAGCGCAAAATTGAGAATTGGCTTGTTGAGATCGGGGATATACCCATTTTTAACCCCAGCCAGAGCATTGACGTTGATGACCGGCTTATCGCGCCGATTGGTCAAATCGTACTGGATTGCATTCGTTTTTACGAGGTTTTTGACGGATTGAACTTCCAGTCGCTGCCGCAATGCCATTTGGACCAATTCATCCGAGTTTTGTGAAACCGCTTTATATGCCAATTCGCCGGCCAGCTGGAGTGGAGCTTGATCCTCGCGTCCCAGCAGGTGCCGCAGCGTGATTATCTGCTTGGCGAGCATATTCTCCAATTCCAGTTTCTGGTTTTGCGCCGTCACGACCCGGACCTGGGTCGAGAGAACTTCGAGCTCGGTCGCCGTGCCACTGGCGAGCCTGCGCCTGGCTACATCCAAATGCTCATCAAGCATCTTGACGTGTTCGTCCTGAATCCGGCAATTCTCCTGCAAAAAAAGAATGGCATAAAACAATTGCGCGGCTTGGAATTCCAGATCGCGCTGCAACAGTTCGCGGCGATCGACGGCACTGTCGACCTGCGTACGCGCCAGGTCGATCATCCTGGCGGTGCGGTGAAAATCGTATAACACATAGCGAGCGCCGATATGAGCGTCATAATTATCCGCTGGAAAGAGTTGAAAGCTGCCCAAAGTGGGGATATCAAACTCGGAGGTCGGCCCGATGCGGGCATAGGACACTTCGGCATGCACGGTCGGCGACAAGTAACTCCGGCTCTGCTCGACTTTGGCCTCGATCACGGCAATGGCATCGATCGCTTCGCGCAGAGTGGAATTGTTCTGCACCACCAGGCGGACTATCTCGCTCACGGTCAGCGGCTCCGCTTCGTTGTTTTGGGCCGCTCCCAAATAGCCGAAACCGGAGCCCATCAGCAGCCATACTATCGCATGTTTTATTTTCATTGTTTATTCACCTTGGGGCGGATTAAAATTGTCTGGTCATTCGTTTTTTTTGTCCGCAAGAACAGGATGACGCCGACACAGATGATGGTGATACAGGCGGCGATAAAAAAATCATCGCCGATCGAGGTGGCAAACGCCTGCTGGGCGATATGCGTTCCCAAGATTGAGCGCGCCCGCGCAGCGGCAACCGCCGTCGTGCCCGCGCCGGCATGCTGGGCGAAATACTGCAGCCTGATGATAGTATTTTTGAAGACCGGCGAATAGGCATCGACGGCACTGCCATAGATCGCCGAGTGAAACAGGACACGCTGGGTCAGGATCGTACCGAAAACAGCCACGCCGACACTGCCGCCGATCTGGCGAATGACATTGAACAATCCCGATGCCTGAGCCATTTTCTGACGCGGGATTTCCTTCAGCGCCATGGTACTGAGCGGGGTGAACAAAAGTCCCATGCCCACTCCGCGGATATAGAGAGACAGCAGGATCCGGGCTTGCTCTGAAAAAAGCGATAAAAAATGATTTTGCTGAAAGCTCAACGCCATCAGGACGACGCCGACAATGGCCGGGACCTTGGGATTGAAGCGATCGGAAATGATCCCGGCGATGGGCGCAAAAAAACCCTGCAATATGCCGACGGGCAAAAACAGCAGCCCGGCCTGGAAAGCGGTGTAACCGAGCGCATTCTGTAGGAATAACGGCAAAAGAAACGTGCTGCCGAACATGCCCAGGCCAAAAATGAACAGCACGATGTTGGCCAGCGTGAAATTGTAATTTTTAAACAGGCTGAGGTCGATCAGCGGATGCTGGACGGTGAATTCGACGATCAAAAAAACCACAAGCCCGACCAAGGCCAGCGCCAGGCAGGTCAGGATATAATTGGATGACCAGCCACCGGTATTCCAGGACGCATTGGCATTGGTCAGCGCCAAAAGCAAAGAGATCAAGAACACGCCCAGGGCCAGGAAACCGGTAAAATCGAATGAACGCGTCTGCTCCGTTTTGTATTCCCGCTGGATCAGGATCGTCGCCAAAACAGCGATAATCCCCACCGGCACATTGACGTCGAAAATGGTATGCCAGGCGAAATTGTCGACCAGGTAGCCGCCGATCATCGGCCCCAGCGACACCGAGGCCGCCGCGGCGATCGACCAGAAGCCAAGGGCCATGCCGCGCTGCTTGACCGGGAATTCGCGCGTGACGATCGCCATGCCGACCGGCATCATCATGCCGGCCCCGCACCCCTGGACCACGCGGAAAAGGATCAGGGCGTTTTCATTCCAGGCCAGCGAACAGAGGAAAGAACCGAGCGTGAACAGGGATAGAGCGGTGAGATATGTCCGCTTGTAGCCGAAATGGTCCGCGATCCAACCCGATGTCGGCAGCATGATGGCGAAGATCAGCATATAGGCGGTGATTACCCATTCCACCCGGTCGATGGTGATGCCAAAGACACCCATGATTTTGGTCAGCGCAACATTCACGATGGTGGCGTCCAGGACGGCCATGAACGTGCCGATCATGACATTGGCCAGCACCCACCAGCGATAAGAAGCGTGCTCGTGGTGCAGCGAAGGGATCTGACCAACCGCCCGATGGCGCAAGGATCTAGCGAAGCGGATGACCATGATCGATTACTGTACTTTGATCTTGATTTCAGCCGACATGCCCGGACGCAGCGGATACCGGGTTTGCTCTTGCGGAGTTTTTTTTTCGTCCAGCAGTATTTTCAACGGCACGCGCTGAGTGATCTTGGTAAAATTTCCGGCGGCATTGTTGGGCGGGATCAGGGAAAACTCCGACGCGGCATAATTGCCGATCAAAACGAGATTCCCCCAGAACGCGACGCCCGGGTAGGTATCCACGTTGACTTCCACGCGATCCTGAAGCTTCAACCTGGCCAGTTTCGTCTCCTCCAGATTGGCGGTGATCCATATTTTTTTAAGATCATATATTGATAAAATCGGCTGTCCGGGTTGTTCCACGTCGCCTTCCAGCAACCAGCGCTTGGCGACAATACCGTCAAAAGGGGCAGTCAGCACCATGTTTTGCATTTGCGTTTCGACTATTCCCAGCTGGGCCTTGGCCACACCGACCCTGGCGACGGCGATCGTCAACTCGGCCCGAGCCGCTTCCAACGTCTTCTGCGCATGGCTGTATTGTTCCTTGGTGATGATGGCTTTCTTGAATTGGACATCGGCGCGCTGAAAATCATCCTGAGATCCGGCCAAATTCACCCTGGCCAGCGGCAGGCTCTCCTGGGCGAAGATCAGATTGGCTTTGGCTTGTTCCAACTGGGCGCGCACATCACTGTCATCCAACTGCACCAGGATATCGCCTTTCTTGACCTCGCTCCCCTCGTCAACCGCAAGCTTGTCGATGCGCCCCAATACTTTGGCGCTGATCGACACGCGGTCGGCGGTGACGAAGGCGTCATCGGTGGAGACAAAGCCGCGCAATTCGTTGTACCAGTACCACGCGCCGGCAAGGACGGCCACGACAAACAACAGGAACGGAATCCAAACCCTTTTCTTGCGATACAGGGGAACCTCGTCGATCTCGTCTTCATCGAGGTCGGGTTCCGTTTTTTTAAGTTCGGCATCCATTCCTGCTACCTCCGTGATGGATTGATCGCCTCATCATTGGATCCAAACGAATTCCTATGAAAGGAGATATTTTACTATAAGTCCGCCGGTTTTACAATGAAACCGGTCGGATTTTTCCCGGCCCGATAAAATACTTTGCATCAAGTCCAGCCTGGCGGCAAGGTACCATACTCCCGGCTGAGAAACTCATTCCACCCAGGTGATGTACTTCTCCAGATCGAAGTCCCTGGCAGCCTCGGGATATTTGGCCGGATAGCCGATGGCGCAGCCATCCAGTGCGAAGCCGCCCTTGGCCAAACCAAGCAATTTTAGAAATCGATCGTTTTTGGCCATGTTGCCGGTCGCGGATATCAATTGGAAACCAAGGCCCAGGTCGGTTGCCGTCAGCCACATATTTTGCATGGCGTGCGCCAGGGATTGTTTTTCTATCGGCGGAAATCCTTTCTTTTCCGCAACAACAATATAATACGCAGCGTCGTTCAATGCCGGTATTCCGTTGCGGCATATGCCATTCAATCTGTCGGCAAACGGCTTGAATTTTTTCTTCAAAAAAGGAAATAGAATCAATAGAACATTCATCTTCATTGAATTCTTTTTTATTTGCGCAAGCAACAATTCTCTGGCCTCTTTCATTTTCCCTGAATTCCGGGCAAAGACAAAGATCTTTCTTATTTCCTGCAGCGGCATACCGGTCGCGCCGCCATAGGGAGCGTAGATGGCAGAGGCCGTGATCTTGTTTACATCTCCCCTGCCGGGAGTTTCACGGTCGAAACTTCGAATCGATCTCCTTGACTTGATAACTTGTTCAAATGTTTTGGGATTCCTTTTGTCTTCGCTCATCATGAACCTCCTGTAAATCGGGGCCCGGTCATCCCTGAAACTCTTTTCACCTCGCCGACCATGCGTATGATCTTTTCTTCGACCTCCTGGGCCACCTGCGTCAGCCCCGCGTCCTTGCACAGCGCCGCCAGCATCTGCACGGGCTTGATTTCATTTTATCAAATCGCAGGCAGCAATAAAAGACCAGGCCCCTGCGTTCCGGCTGCACCGCCGCCTTGGAGCCGCAAACCGGGAAAACGATGTTATTTTGGAACAAAAAGCGCTCCTGGTTCGTATATTAGATAAGCGCGTGAAAAACGGAAATGGAAACATTTCCTGGCCGCGCGCCGTTGTAAAGAAAGTCCAAGCATCTTAGATAAGGAGAACAGGCACATGGCCAACGGAAAAAAAGTGAAGTCACGCAAAAAAATCATCTGGATCATCATCGGCGGCATTATTTTATTGATCATACTGAAAATGGTCGTCTGCGGGAAAAAAGACCCCGGCATCACGGTGCAGACCGAGAAAGCCGCCCGGCGCGACATCACCCAGCTCGTGTCGGCGACCGGCATCATCAACCCCGTCTACCTGGTGGCCATCACCCCGGAAGTGACCGGGGAGATCGTCGAGCTGCCGGTCAAGGAAGGCGACCGCGTAAAGAAAAACCAGCTGCTGATCCGCATCAAGCCCGACTCCTATATCGCCCAGCGCGACCGGTCCAAGGCCAACCTGGAATCAGCCCAGGCCACCCTGGGGATGAAAAAGATCGAGAAGGACTTCATCGAGAGCAACTACAAGCGGACCGAACAGCTCTACCGCGAGGGCATTTCCAACAAGCAGGAGCTGGACAAGATGCAATCGGACCTGGCTTCCAGCATCGCCCAGCTGGATGCCCAGAAAGCTTTTGTCCAGCAGGCGCAAGCGACCTTGAAAGAGTCCGGCGAAAGCCTGAACAAGACCGCCATCTACTCGCCCATGGACGGCACGATCAGCAAACTCAACGTCGAGTTGGGCGAACGCGTTCTGGGCAGTGGTTTCAGCCAGGGCACCGACCTGATGACCGTGGCCGACCTGGGCAAGATGGAGGCCATCGTCGACGTGGACGAAAATGACGTCGTGCTGGTAAAGATCGGCGACACGGCCAAGATCGAGCTCGACGCCTTCAAGAACAAAGTCTACAACGGCGTGGTCACCCAGATCGCCAACTCCGCCAAGACGACCGCGGCCGGCACCCAGGAAGAAGTGGTCAATTTCCCAATCAAGATCGCCCTCAACGAGTTCAACGCCCAGGTGCGGCCGGGCATGTCCTGCAACGCCGACATCGAGGTCGAGACCAAGAACAACGTGCTGACCATCCCCATCCAGAGCGTGACCGCGCGTTCCGCGGAAGCGGCCCCGGCCGAGAAGCCGGCCGCCGGCGGTGAAATGGCCTTCGGCAAGATCAGCAAGAAGAAGCAGTCCAAGCCCAAGGAGGTCGTCTTCGTGCTGGACAAGAAAACCGTGGCCATGAAAGAAGTGAAGATCGGCATCAGCGACAACGAATTCATCGAGGTCATTTCGGGCTTGAAGGCGGGCGACGAAGTGGTCAGCGGCCCCTACCGCGCCATCTCCAGCGAACTCCAGGACAAGAGCAAGGTGGTGCTCGAAGCCAAGCCCCAAGACGGGAAGAACAAGAAACAGAACTGACGGCGCAGGCCAACAAACCATGAACATCATCAATTTGGAAAACATTTCCAAGGTATACCAGGTCGGGTCCGAAGAGGTCCACGCCTTGAATGAGGTATCGCTGAAGATCGAACGCAACGAATACGTGGCCATCATGGGACCGTCGGGCTCCGGGAAATCGACGCTGATGAACATCCTGGGCTGCCTCGACACGCCCACGAGCGGCAGATACGACCTGAAGGGGCTCGACGTCAGCGACATGAGCGACAACGAACTGGCCGAGGTCCGCAACCGCGAGATCGGCTTCGTTTTCCAGACCTTCAACCTCCTGCCCCGCGCCACCGCCTTTCACAACGTCGAGCTGCCCCTGATCTACGCCGGCATTCCCTCCGCCCGCCGCCGCGAACTGGCCGAGGAGGCCCTGACCAGCGTCGGCCTGAAAGAGCGCATGCTGCACAAGCCGAACGAACTTTCCGGCGGCCAGCGGCAGCGCGTGGCCGTGGCCCGGGCGCTGGTGATCGGTCCCTCGATCATCCTGGCAGATGAACCGACCGGCAACCTGGATTCGAAAACCGGCGAGGACATCATGGCCCTGTTTTACGAGATCTATAAAAAAGGCAACACCATCATCCTGGTCACCCACGAGGAATACATCGCCAACCACGCCAAGCGCATTCTCCGCCTGCTGGACGGCCAGATCGAGAGCGACAAGCAGGTGGCGAACCACACGGTTCCCGGCCGGGAGAAATAGCCGTGCGCCGTTACCTGTTCGAATGGAAGGAGGGGCTGCTGATCGCCCTGACGGCCATTCGCGCCAACAAGGCCCGTTCGATCCTGACCATGCTGGGCATCGTCATCGGCATCTGCTCGGTGGCGCTGATGGCCACGGCGATCAACGGCATCGACAAGGCCTTCGTCACCGGCATCAGCTCGCTCGGCGCCGATAACCTCTACATCGACAAGTACGCCTGGTTCAGCGACGAGGACTTCTTCCTGATGCGCAACCGCAAGAACGTGACCATGGACCACTTCGAGCGCTTCCAGAAGCTGGCCAAACTGCCGCTGGCCGTGGCACCGACCATCCTGACCGTACACAAAGTGCTCTACGGCGAAAACTACATCGAAGGGACCCTGATGACCGGGACGACCGACGGCTACGTGCGCACCACCAACTTCAATTTCGCGCGCGGCCGATTTTTCTCGGCTATGGAGAGCAGCGGCGCCCGCAACGTGGCCGTGCTGGGCAGCGAAGTCGCCGCCCACCTTTTTGAGAAGCTGGATCCCCTGGGAAATGAAGTCAAGATCGACAGCATCCCTTTCCGCATCGTCGGCGTGCTGGACAAGCAGGGCAGCAACCTGCTGGGCAACTTCAACCCCGACAACCAGGTCTACATGCCCATCGGGGCGGTCTTCAAGTACTTCCGCCGCAACCGCGACAGCGTGACCATCGTCGTGCGCGCACGCAGGACGGACATGATCGCGGATACCAAGGAAGAAGCCATCGGTATGATGCGGCGCGCGCGCGGCCTGCGCTACGACGAGAAGGACGATTTCTCCGTCAACACGCAAGAGGGGCTGACCGAGAATTACAACAAAGTCGTGGGCGTGATCAAGCTGGTCGGCCTGTTCATCACCGGGCTCTCGCTGCTGGTGGGCGCCATCGGCATCATGAACATCATGTTCGTTTCGGTGAAGGAGCGCACCAAGGAGATCGGCATCCGCAAGGCCATCGGCGCCAAAAAGCGGACGATCATGGGCCAGTTCCTCACCGAGGCCGCGCTGATCTGCTTGATGGGCGGGCTGGTCGGACTGCTGCTGGCTGTCTTCCTGAGCATGCTCATCAACAAGTTCCTGCCCACCAGCGTACAGATGAACACCATCGTGCTGGCCATCTCCATCTCGCTCTTGACCGGTATCGTCTCCGGACTGGCCCCGGCCTGGACGGCGGCCAAGATGAACCCGGTCGAAGCCCTGAGGTATGAATAATGAAATTCTGGGAAGTCCTGAAAGTCGCCTTCGCATCGCTGCGCGGCAACAAGCTGCGCTCCTCCCTGACCATGCTGGGCATCGTCATCGGCATATTCTCCATCATTTCCATCAGCACCGTCATCACCATGCTGCAGAACTCCATCAGCGAAGGGCTGTCGCAGCTGGGCAAGAACACCTTCCAGATCCAGAAATTCCCGGCCATGCAGCAGGGGCGCCTGAGCGACAAGATCCGCAACCGCAAGAACCTGACCGTCGAGGACTACTACCGGCTGCGCGAGATGCTGCAGGAAGCCAAGCTGGTCGGCGCCGAACAGTGGCAGTTCGGCAAGCTCTTCAAGTCACAATGGGATGAGACCAACGCCAATATCCAGATCGCCGGAGCCACCCCCGAAGCCCTGTTGACCAACGATTGGGTGGTCGCCGAGGGCCGGGCCATCAGCCAGGACGACATGGACCACAACCGGCGCATCTGCGTCCTGGGCACCGACGTGGCCAAGAAGCTCTTCCCGCGCATCGACCCGCTCGGCCAGGAGGTCAAGGTCGACGGCCTGCGCCTGACCGTCATCGGCGTTTTTACCTCCAGGGGCGCGATGTTCGGGCAGTCGCGGGACGGCTTCGTGGCCACGCCGCTCTCCACCTTCCAGGCCAAGTACGGCAAGACCAGCCGCAGCATTAGCATCACGGTCATGGCCCAGAGCGTCGTTACCTACAACCGCACCATCGACGCGGCCATCGGCTACATGCGCACCATCCGCAAGGTGGCGCCGGGAGAGGAGAACGACTTTGACATCTTTTCCAACGAGTCGCTGATCGCCCAGGTGGGCCAGATCACCCAGTACGTACGCCTGGGCGCCATCGTGATCGCTTTCATCGCGCTGCTGGCCGCCGGCGTCGGCATCATGAACATCATGCTGGTCTCGGTCACCGAGCGCACGCGCGAAATAGGCATCCGCAAGGCCATCGGGGCCAAGAAGCGCAATATCCTCTTCCAGTTCATCATCGAGGCCATTACCCTGTGCCAGTTCGGCGGCGTCATCGGCATCGTGCTGGGCCTCGGCGCCGGCAACCTGGCCGGCAAATTCCTGAATGCCGCCCCGGCCCTGCCGCTTGACTGGGTGCTGGCCGGCATCGGCCTCTGCGTGCTGGTCGGCGTCGGCTTCGGCACCTACCCGGCCTGGAAGGCCGCCAACCTCGACCCGATCGAAGCGCTGCGCCACGAATAGCGGCCGGCGCGCATTCCTTGATTCGTGATTTGAAGGAAAAAGTATTAAGTACAAAATACAAAGTATAAAGTTTAAAGTAAGAAAAAAAGCATTTTAGCGAACAATCTGTTGTTGCAAATTTGCAGTTTCTTAACTCTTACTTTTCCCTTTTTCCTTTATACTTTATACTTAATTTTTATTTATCAACTACCAGCTTGCCATCCTTGATGCCGCCGCTTTGGTCGATGGCATAGCCTGCCGTTTTAAATAGCGCGATGGCTTGTTCCTTGGTTAAATCTCCCTTGTCGGCAAAGGAAATGATTTTGAATTCAGGACCCGTTTTAGCATTGGCAATTACGAAATCATATTGGTTTTTGCCGTTGCGCAGGAAAATCACTTCATCACATATATCTTCGTCACCTTTGCCATTGATGGTTTGGCCGCTCAAAGCCAGGCAGATCATGCTCCCATCACCAAGCCGTTTGAACTCGGTATAGCTGCGGGATATCTTCCTGCCTGCCCGTTCAGTAAATTCTTCGGATATGTAATACTCTTTATCAAGCGCCAAGGAGCCGTTCTCCACCATGCGGTCGCCGGCTATTGCGGCCGGGCCAAAGCCGTCCTTTTCGAGTTTATGATCGGAACCGAAGGTGATCTTCGCTCCCGCTTTTTCCACAAAACCATCATAGCCGGCAAACATCAGCTTACCCTCGATGCGGCCGTCTTTGTTGTCGCTATTCAGCAGGTCAAATTGCACGGTGGCGATAAAAGTTGTAGGCGGAGTCACCAGGCCCATGATCGGCATGCCGTCGTAGCTGTTGATCACCGCTTCATTTTGCTTATACAAGTCACTCCAGGCGTCAGCCATATCGCCGATCTTTTGCAAGCCTGATTTTGCCGGTGCCGGTGCGGATGGACTATCCGCAGGCTGAGAGGCAGAAGCAGAATCCTCAGCGGGTGCTTGCGGGGCTTTACCGCCGCTGCACGCCGTGAACAATAGCGAAACGCATAAAAACACAGAAAATATCATTATACTTTTTTTCATTTTAAAACTCCTTCTAAACATTTTATTAATTTGTATCCGAAACTTCAATATAAGTCAATAATGAGCCGGGGACGGTGTCCTAAAATTCAACGCGGTGCTGTTGACATTTAATAAATCCCGACTTAAAATGCATTCATAAGCAAAGCTGGTTCTACTGGAAGCTGCCGGGCAAATAGCCATCATGATTTCCGTCTGAATGACAGGCGTGAAACCATTCACTATACAGTAAGGTAAACAAATTATGTCCAAGACCAACGAAGGTAGTACCAGGCGACTGCTGGAACTGTGCGGCTGGTATTTTTTATTCTATGTGATTTATACTGTGGCCACAAAGTATTTAACCGGTCCGGCCGCGAGTGGTTTGCCCGATGTTGACCAGCTGGAATACCTGATCTTCAGCACCATTGGCGGCAGCCTGATCTGTCTGTTGGTGATACTGTTTTTCCACTGGGGAAAGATGGAATCGGCCCATTACATCCACTGGGGAAAATTCAGTTTCCCGGGCGAATTCCTGTACATTGTTCCTTCGGGAATCTGTACGGCGATTGTGATCCCCACGACGACGCTGATGTACACCCTGCTGCGTTCGGTTATGGTGGCGATGCTGATCATGCGGGGCTCGATCATCGTCATCAGCCGCCTGGTCGACGCCATCCAAATCAAGGCCGGCATCTTCCATAAAAAAGTATATAAAGAAGAGGATATGGCGGTCGTGTTTGCCATTATGGCCGTGTGCGTCCAGCTGTTCTTCGTCAAGAGCAAGGGAGGCAGCGACCTTTTCCATAACACCGCCGCCATGTTGGTGCTGGGAGTCTACCTGCTGGGTTATTCATTCCGGATATACATCATGAACTACTACAAGAACACCCGCGGCAGCTGCGCCAAACAGAACAACAAGGCCTTTTTCGCGGTTGAGCAGGTTTCAGCTTCCATCACCCTTTTACTGGTCCTGCTGGTGATCATGTCGCTGCCTGCGGTTCGAAACAGCCTGCTGCATTATCTGCAGCAGTCTTACTTGGCTCCCACCCGGTATTGGCCGGGCGAAATACTGGCCGGAACAGCTTACGGCATCGTGGCCTTCTTCTCGGTGTTCATCTTCATGTTCAAGGGGCGCACCGCGACTTTCGCCGGTCTGGCCAACCGGCTCACCTCACTGGTGGCCGGAACCGCGGCCACCCTGCTGTTCGCCATTTTTTTCAAGGGAAATTTCCCCATGATAGAAGATTGGCTCAGCCTGGTTTTTATCTTCATCGCGGTAGGTTTTATGACCAGAGCCGAAACGAAACGGGCAGCAGAACTGAAAAAGGAAAACGAAGATTGCCAGACCGCCGGTTAAATTTTTGCCGCCCGGAGAATAGAATGGGGACAGTGCTCTGCTTTCGAGAACAGATCCTGAAAACTTAATTTATTTAAAGATGCCGAAATGCCCCAGAAGCCACCATAAAAAAATAAAGATCACGATCGTTGAAAGGCATCCGAAACCCATCTTCTTTGCGCCCCAACCAGCCGCGATTCCGCGTAAAATCTTGCTCATTTTTCCTCCATGTTGTTGGAACCACCCTTTGAACGGGCAGTGCCCGTGTAATGCAAGCGTGACAGGACACAATCGGAAAATCAATTTTCCCCATGATGGGATTTTAAAGAACTTTTATTGAAATAGCAATGGGCGATTGTGAATTATTTGTGAAAATTCAGAAAAAAGAAATTTTTTGGCATGGAAGGTTCAATTTTTTGAAACCCGGATGAAAAATAGCCGTGAAATGTGTGATTTAATCAAAACTAAAACGCTTCTCCACCGTCAATATTCAACGTCATTTTTAATCAGATAATTTCCGCAACAGTTAGTACCTTAAAACAAATTAGCTTGTTAAAAAACAAGTTAATTTGTTTTCTAAGGTAATTATCCTGCGCAGCAGGGTTTGAAATCGAACGGGGAAGCCCGGGCTTCGATGGCGGCAGGCCCTGGGTAAGCGATCGGCCACAGGGCCGGATGTTTTTCCATGATCCCGCAGTCGAGATATTTGCAGATGGTGGCGGTGATGATCTTTCTGAAATAACCGTACTCCTCTTCATACCGCTCCGGATAGACTTTTTCATACTCCTCAAAATGCTGGTAGGTGATTCTATAAAGATCGCTCTTTTCCGGTGTTCGCCTTTTATATACTCCGCCATGCATACCCTGTCTTGGCAATAAGCATGCCAAAGCAGATTTTAGCTAACGGAAACCTCGCAAATTATTTGCCAATCATGGTTACAAGAACTTTTTCTTGATTTATTTGAAAAATCTCATGTAAACTTTTATTTACCCTGGTCATTTTCCTTCAGCCCATGTTTGTGCAACAGGCCTGCATATCGGGTTGAAGAAGTTGGCAAATTACTTTTTTTTGCTGCGCGGATGAAACTGGTCATAAACTTTCTTCACTTGGCCCTTGGCCAGATGGGTATAGATTTCAGTGGTGGCGATTGATGAATGGCCAAGCAGCATTTGCACCGAACGCAAGTCGGCCCCTTTTTCCACCAGATGGGTGGCAAATGAATGACGCAGCATATGGGGAGTCAAGCGGCTGGCCAAGCCAATTTTTTGCCCGTAAGCCCTGATCAATTTCCACAACCCCTGGCGGGTGAATATGGCACCGGCGTAATTTAAAAAAACCTGCGCCGGTTTTGCCCCTTTCAGCAGGGTGGGACGGCTGTTGCTCAGATATTGGGTTTTTTCTTGAATGTGTCCTTGGTGTCTTCGATGAAATCCATGGCCTTTTCACTGATTTTCTCAACATTGTCCTTGACTTCGCTGCTGAGCTTTTCGGAAAAATCCTTGATCTGCTTGCGGGTCTCTTTTCCGGACTGGGGGGCGAAAATGACCGCCAGGCCGGCGCCGATCGCGGCTCCGGTTAAGAAGCTGAAAAACATTTTGCTGCCAGTATTGTTACACATTTATTTACCTCCTTTTATTTTCTTGATCAGATTCCAACCTATTTTGATGGCCGGCAGGAAGGCCAGCAATCCGGCCGACCGCCTGAACACGTTTTGACTGATGAATTGCAATGCGTCACCGGCATTTTCCACGGTGCGACTGGATTGCGCGAGCACCAAGTCAACTTTTTCCAGCCGGTCTTCGGCCATGGCGCTGACCCTTTTCAATTCCCAGGTCAGGTCGCGCACTTCAACCGAGGTTTTTTCAAGATCCAGCAACATGGACTTGAACTGCTGAATGGCCGGAATCAGGGTAAGGACCAGAAGCAGAAAGCCCAGGGAAAAAACCAAGGCCGCTACGAAAACAATAATTAAAACCGCTGTGCTCATTTTCTCCTCTTTATTATTATTGTAATTAATTAAGTCCCGATGTCAATGATTTAGAGCCTTATAATAAATTCTAAAATTTGTTAGCTTTTTAGATCAAATTTTGAATTTACTATCTAAGGCTCTTATCCATCCTGCTGGGTTAGAGCCTTATAATAAATTTTCTGCGAAACACAATAGGAAAATCAATTTTCCCCATGATGGGATTTTAAAGAACTTTTATTGAAATAGCAATAGGCGATTGTGAATTATTTGTGAAAATATAGAAAAAAGAAATTTTTTGGCACGGAAGGTTCAGTTTTTTAAAAGCTGGCTGAAAAAAGGCCATGAAATGTGTGATTTACTCAAAACTAAAACGCTTCTCCACCGTCAGCATTCAACGTCATTAATCAGATAACTTTCGCAACAGTTTGAAATCGAATGGTGAGGCCCGTGCCTCGACCGGGCAAGGTTTAGGATACTCGATTGGCCACATTTGCCGATGTCGCAAAATACGGATGACTTCCTCCCGCTCCAGGATGAAGGCAATGATCTTCATTTGCGATCCACATTAAGAGCCTTATAGCAAATTCTAAAATTTGTTAGCTTTTTAGAACAATTTTTGAATTTGCTATCTAAGGCTCTTATCCAGCTCTGCTGGGTTGGGACATTTCAAGGGATCCACTTCGTAAACCTGATAAACGAGCTGCGCCCATGATTTTCTGCAAACTCTCTTATTCGGGGCATCGTCGATGATTTTAATCTGCAGTTGATCCTCCAGCCCCAATTTCTTCCTTTTGCCCCGGGCAGCGTTAGCATAATGGCCGTAATAGCGGATAAGGGCTTCATAATGTCCGGGGATATGGAGACAAACCCGATGCAGAAACTCGATGGCATCCAGAACCTCGAAGTTCCGTTTCTTCCCCTGGTGCAATTTCGACTTGTACATCACGCAGTCGGTCTTTTCTACGTACCTGATCTTTTCCGACGAAAATGAGGCGTGTACCACATACTGCGCCAGCCTGACCAGAGCTTCCCGATCTTCTTTTTGTATGACGACTTCATTATGAACCGAAAAACCGGAATGATGCCAGTTTCTCATATTTTCCACCAGGCCGTCGCTGATGCGATTGTTTTCCTTCATCATGGCAAAGACCTTTTCACGAAATATGATAGTTGCCTGGTCACTGTCAATTCCCGGAAGCGGATGAAAACTTCCAGCAAGGTCAAACACGCCGTCGGTAACCAAGCAGTGAATGTGCGGATGCCAGATCAACAGTTGGAGCCCCTCACAGGGTTGCCGACGAATTCAGGGCCGGCACCGAGTCCTCGTCGATGCGGGTTCGTTTTTCGATTTGGGACAGGACGACGCCGGCGGTGATAGCCCCGATGACGACGGATGCCAGGACGACCATCGTCACCCAGGCAATGGACGTAAAGGTGGCGGCGCTGATCTGTTGCACGGCCATCGCTTGTCTTCCCGAGTCGGGCGTCGTAAAGAGCGCGGCGATCCAACGCGCGGCCCGTCGCACCACCCAACTGGTAAAGTACAGCGAACCGAGGATTCCCACGGCATTGGCGAGCTGGTCGGCCACCAGAAGCCAGCGCTGTTTCGAACTGCGGCCCCGGCATAGTTCATACAACTCATGCACCGGCATGAGGAACGACAGCAACAAATAATACAATCCGCTGATCCCGACTCCTGGAACTCCTGCCACCATGATTAATGCCCTTTCTCGTAAACGGTAAGACGCTTGCGTACAACCCATTCATCCCAAATCGCGCGGAGCATGAAGAAACCATTGACGGTTCGCAAGACGAAAAAGCTGGGAATGCTGGCGAACGCCTTCCAGAATTCGTGGCGGGAGAGCGCCATGCGCAGTACCGGGAGCATGATGGCGGGCGCATCGATCAGATAGGCCAGCAGAAACCAGGGGCTGACGAAGATCGCCAGGAGCGGAAGAAAAACCATGTAGGCCAACGAGGCAAAGACGGCGTCCCATAGGGCCACCGCTACGAGTGTGCGCAGAACCGGCACTTGTAGGAGGCTTCGCCAATGCACATGGACATTCTGCACAAACCCGTGGGACCAGCGCCGTAATTGCTTGCTCATGAAGGCGTAATCGTGCGGTTCGATGGGATAGCAGACCGCGTCCCCGATAAAACGCACGCCCTGTTCCTGCGCGTGGAAGGTCCAAGTCAGGTCCATGTCCTCCGCCATGGTGCGGGCGGGCCAGCCTCCGACCTCTTTGAGATCGGATGTCTGATAGGCGGAAAAACAGCCCGACGAGATCAGGGGACGCCGATAGTAGTCCTGGATCAGCTTATAGAAGGAAAAGGCGAACAGGTACTCCACGTAGCGTCCGCGTTCCCACACGGTATGCACATGGCGGGGGACCACCATTCCGCAGGCGGCGACCACATCGGGATCGTCGAAGGCCAGCATCAGTTTCTCGATGGCGTCGGGCGCCAGGGTGGTGTCGGCATCGATGGCTATGGTGTACCGGGTATGCACGTGGCTGAGGGCAAAGTTTTGCGCGCCAGCCTTCGTGCCCGTATTGCGCGGCGGTTGGAGCACCGTAACTCCGAAGGAGCGCGCCACCTCGGCGGTGCGGTCACTGGAACAATCGTCCACGACAATGATCTCTTCCGGCAGGAGCGTCTGACGTTGAAGACTGAGGATGGTATCGGCGATGGACTCGGCCTCATTATAGGCTGGCACGATAACGGTCAGATGGCTGGCGGCGGGCATGGCGGCCGATTCGCTTGACGGCTCATAGTGGCGGGACACAATAGGAAAATCAATTTTCCCCATGATGGGATTTTAAAGAACTTTTATTGAAATAGCAATACGCTCCTCTTCATACCGTTCCGGATAGATCTTTTCATATTCTTCAAAATGTTGATAGGCGATTCTATACAGATCACTCTTTTCCGGCGTTCGCCTTCCATATACTCCGCCATGCATACCCTATCTTGGCAATAAGCATGCCAAAGCGGATTTTGGCTAATGGAAACTTCTAAAAGCATTTGCAGATCAAGTTCACAAGAATTTTTACTGAATTTATTTGAAAACTATTACGTAAACTTTTATTTACCCTTGTTTACCCTTGTCATCCAAAACAGAACACGCAACTAATTATTTATTGTGCTTTTTAATCCGCTTCTTTGGTTACTTTTTCTATGGCCACCAGACGATCTCCGGGTTTCAAATTGATTAATTTAACTCCCTGGGTTGCCCGGCCCTTGGAGCGAATTTGTGAAGCGTCCTGTTTATTTAAAATGCCT
>Ga0209539_1000348_pt1 | contig 27691 bp, 34 predicted proteins | sample BarGraNGADG00312_2_FD_184499 | JGI IMG/M metagenome (GOLD analysis project Ga0209539, IMG submission 184499) | Arctic peat soil microbial communities from Barrow, Alaska - Barrow Graham LP Ref core NGADG0011-312 (SPAdes) (version 2) | ecosystem: Environmental > Terrestrial > Soil > Wetlands >...
GCCTTCTTGACAGGAGCCTTCTCAGCAACGACCTTCGCGGTCGCAGCCTTCTTGGCAGGAGCCTTCTCCGCGGTCACGTCGTCCTTCTTCTCGGCCATGGTCACTCGACCTCCTCTACGGCGACGAGGTGCGCCACCGTCGCGACCATGCCACGGATCTCGGGCCGATCCTCCTTGACGACGACGTCGCCAATTCGGTGCAGGCCGAGGGTCCGCAGCGTCTCGCGCTGGTTCTGCTTACCACCGATGCCAGACCTGGTCTGGGTCACTTTGAGACGGGCCATCACGCACTCGCCCCCGCCGCTTGAGCCCGCAGCAACGCGGCCGGAGCCACGTCCTCGACCGGGAGACCGCGGCGCGCAGCCACGGCCTGCGGAAGCTCGAGGGCCCGCAACGCGGCGACGGTGGCGTGCACCACGTTGATCGCGTTGTCGGAGCCGAGCGACTTCGTCAGCACGTCGTGGATTCCGGCGCACTCGAGGACCGCGCGAACCGGGCCGCCGGCGATGACACCGGTACCAGGCGCGGCGGGACGCAAGAAGACGACACCGGCTGCGGCCTCGCCCTGGATCGGGTGTGGGATGGTGCCCTGGATGCGCGGGACCTTGAAGAAGCTCTTCTTGGCTTCCTCGACGCCCTTGGCAATCGCGGCCGGCACCTCCTTGGCCTTCCCGTAGCCGACGCCGACGGTGCCGTCGCCATCGCCCACCACGACGAGCGCGGTGAAGCTGAATCGACGACCGCCCTTGACGACCTTCGCCACCCGGTTGATGGCGACTACCCGCTCGACGAACGCGGACTTCTCGGGGACGTCGCCGCGACGGTTGTCGCGCTCGCGACGATCCCGCCGCTCTCCGCCACCCGCCGGCGCGCCGGCCGTGGTGCGCTGCTGTGCAACCATCAGTGAATCCTTTGCTTCTGTACGGACGTGAGTCGTGGGGTCTGAGCCATCACAGGACCAGACCGCCCTCGCGGGCACCTTCGGCCACCGCCGCAACCCGGCCGTGGTACTTGTTGCCGCCGCGATCGAACACGACGGAGTCGATACCCGCAGCCTTGGCACGCTCAGCGACGAGCTCGCCGACCTTGCGGGCCTTCGCGGTCTTGTCACCGGCCAGCGCGCGTAGGTCGGCCTCAAGCGTCGAGGCCGAGACGAGCGTGCGGCCGACGGTGTCATCGACCACCTGGACCAGGATGTGCCGAGACGAGCGCGTCACCACGAGGCGGGGACGTTCCGTCGTCCCGGCGACCTTCTTGCGAAGGCGCACGTGACGACGTACCCGGGCGATTGCCTTGCCGTGTCCCTTGATTATCAGAGTCATCGGTTACTTACCAGCCTTTCCGACCTTGCGGCGGACCTGCTCGCCGGCGTACCGAACACCCTTGCCCTTGTACGGTTCAGGCTTGCGGATCTTGCGGATGTTTGCGGCGACCTCGCCCACCTGCTGCTTGTCGATGCCGGTGACCGAGAACTTGGTCGGGCCCTCCACGGTGAACGTGATGCCGGCCGGGGCGGGCACCGCGACCGAGTGCGAGAAGCCGAGGGCGAACTCGAGGTCCGAGCCCTTGGCCGTCACGCGGTAACCGGTTCCGACGATCTCGAGCTTCTTCTCGTAGCCCTCCGTGACGCCGGTGACGAGGTTCGCCAACAGGGTCCGGGTGAGGCCGTGCAGTGAACGGGACGCGCGCTCGTCGTTCGGACGGGTCACCACGAGGGCGCCCACCTCGTCGCGCTTGACCTCGATGGGCGACGGGATGGTGTGCTCGAGGGTGCCCTTCGGGCCCTTGACCGTCACCACTGGACCGTCGATCGTGACCTCCACACCGGCCGGGACCGGGACGGGGACTTTGCCGATACGGGACATGGCTATCTCCTTTCCGTCTCGGTTACCAGACGAAGGCGAGGACTTCCCCGCCGACGCCCTTCTTTGCGGCCTGCCGGTCGGTCAGGAGGCCCGAGGACGTGGACAGGATCGCCACTCCGAGTCCGCCGAGAACCCTGGGCAGGTTGGTGGACTTGGCATACACACGCAGACCTGGCTTCGAGATGCGGCGTATCCCCGCGAGCGAGCGCTCTCGGTCCGGGCCGAACTTCAGCTCGATGGTGAGGTACTTGCCCACCGGGGCGTCCTCCACCTTCCAGCTGGCCACGTAACCTTCAGCCTTCAAGATCTCCGCAATGTGCGACTTCAGCTTCGAGTACGGCATGGTGACCGTGTCGTGGTAAGCCGAGTTCGCATTGCGCAGACGCGTCAGCATGTCTGCAATCGGATCGGTCATTGTCATCGGGCTTCTGCCCTTCCTCACCGAGGTTTCCCGCTCCGGCCGCTCGCGCGACGTCGGAGGAGACCTGCGGCGTAGTTGTTACCAGCTGCTCTTGGTCACGCCGGGAAGCTCGCCGCGGTGTGCCATCTCGCGAAGGCAGATGCGGCAGAGCCCGAACTTGCGGTACACCGAGTGCGGACGTCCGCACTTCTGGCACCGCGTATAGCCACGGGAGCTGAACTTGGGCGTCCGGCTCGCCTTGACGACTAGGCCTGTCTTCGCCACGTCAGTTCTCCTTGAACGGGAATCCGAGACGACGGAGCAGGGAGCGGCCCTCGTCGTCGGTGGTGGACGTGGTCACAACGGTGATGTCCATCCCGCGGACCCGGTCGATCTTGTCCTGGTCGATCTCGTAGAACATCGACTGCTCGGTGAGACCGAAGGTGTAGTTCCCGCGGCCGTCGAAGTGCTTCGGCGACAAACCACGGAAGTCACGGATGCGCGGCAGCGCGACGGACAGCAAGCGGTCCAGGAACTCCCACATCCGGTCGCCGCGCAGCGTCACGTGCGCTCCGATCGGCATGCCTTCGCGCAGCTTGAACTGCGCGATCGACTTGCGGGACTTGGTGACCTGCGGCTTCTGACCGGTGATGGCGGCGAGGTCGCGGATCGCTCCGTCGATGAGCTTGGAGTCGCGAGCCGCCTCGCCGACACCCATGTTCACCACGATCTTGGTCAGGCGCGGGACCTCGTTGACGTTCGAGTGGTGGAACTCCTCGCGCAGCGCCGGGACGATCTCACTCGCGTAGCGGGCCTTGAGCCGCGCCTTGGCTGGGGTCTCAGTACTCATCAGACGTCCTTACCGGAGCGCTTCGCGACGCGGACCCGGGTGTTCCGGTTGTGGCCGTCGCGCTCGATCGTCTCGATGCGGAAGCCGACCCGGGTGCCCTTCTTGGACTCCGGGTCGACGAGCATCACGTTGCTCACGTGGATCGGTGCCTCGACCGTCTCGATACCGCCGGTGCGGACACCGCGGGTGGTCTGACTGACCTTGACGTGCTTGGTCGCGCGTTGCACACCCTCGACCACGAGCCGGTCGGAGTCCTTGAGGACCTCGAGCACGCGCCCCTGCTTGCCACGGTCACGGCCGGCAATCACGATGACGAGGTCGCCCTTCTTGATCTTCGCCATGTCAGACCACCTCCGGTGCCAGCGAGATGATCTTCATGAACTTGCGGTCGCGCAGCTCGCGGCCCACCGGGCCGAAGATGCGGGTACCGCGCGGCTCGCCGTCACTCTTGAGGATCACGGCAGCGTTCTCGTCGAACCGGATGTACGAACCGTCCGGACGGCGACGCTCCTTCGTGGTGCGCACGACGACCGCCTTGACGACTTCGCCCTTCTTGACTGCGCCACCCGGGATCGCGTCCTTGACGGCAGCGACGATCACGTCGCCGATGCCGGCGTAGCGGCGGCCGGAGCCACCGAGAACGCGGATGCAGAGGATCTCCTTCGCACCCGTGTTGTCGGCGACTCGAAGCCGCGACTCCTGCTGGATCATTTCCTGAACTCCTGTCGTCGAGCCGGTTCTCGCGAACGAGCCTGGCCGAACGGATACGGTCTGTCACCGGGCTTGAGCAGCGGAGCCGATCGCTGCCCGGTGGCGCTGTGGTGGACTACTTGGCCTTCTCGACGATCTCGATGAGGCGCCAGCGCTTGGTCGCCGACAACGGGCGGGTCTCCATGATGAGGACCAGGTCGCCGATACCGGCCGCGTTTGCCTCGTCGTGCACCTTCACCTTGCTGGTGCGGCGCATGACCTTGCCGTAGAGGGGGTGCTTGACCCGGTCCTCGACGGCGACCACGACGGTCTTGTCCATCTTGTCGCCGACCACGTAGCCGCGCCGCGTCTTGCGGTGCGAACGGTGCCCCGCGACGACGGCCTCGGTCGTCGGGACGTCAGATGTCGTCTTGCTCATAGTTGACCTCTCGCTCACTGTGCCGACTCGCTCGGAGCCGTACGGATGCCGAGCTCGCGCTCACGCAGGATCGTGTAGATTCGCGCGATGTCGCGGCGCACGGCCTTGAGGCGCCCGTGGCTCTCCAGCTGGCCGGTGGCCGACTGGAACCGGAGGTTGAAGAGCTCCTCCTTGGCCTTGCGGAGCTCAGCCTGCAGTCGGTCGTCGTCGAACGCGTCCAGGTCGCTCGGAGCCAAGTCCTTGGTACCGATAGCCATTACGCTTCACCACCCTCGCGCCGCATGAAGCGGCACTTCATCGGGAGCTTGTGCATCGCACGTCGGATGGCCTCACGGGCGAGCGGCTCGGGAACCCCGGCGAGCTCGAACATGACACGGCCGGGCTTGACGTTGGCGATCCACCACTCGGGGGAACCCTTGCCGGAACCCATCCGGGTCTCCGCCGGCTTCTTGGTCAACGGCCGGTCGGGGTAGACGTTGATCCAGACCTTGCCACCACGCTTGATGTGGCGGGTCATGGCGATACGGGCCGCCTCGATCTGCCGGTTGGTGACGTAGGCAGGCTCGAGAGCCTGGATGCCGAAGTCGCCGAATGCGATCGTCGTGCCACCGCTGGCTGCGCCATGGCGCCCCGGGTGGTGCTGCTTGCGGTGCTTGAGCCTGCGCGGGACCAGCATCGCTCAGGCCCCCGTTCCGGTCTCAGGGGCGGCCGAGACCTCCGCGGGCTGCTCAGCAGCCGCGGTGTCCGGAGCGCCAGGACGATCGTTGCGACGCGGACCACGTGCAGCCGGACGCTCGACGCGAGGGCCACGGGGACCGCGGGGGCCCGCCGTCGCCTGCTCGCGAGCGAACTCCTTCTCGGTCATGTCGCCCTTGTAGATCCACACCTTCACGCCGATCCGGCCGAAGGTGGTGCGGGCCTCGAAGAAGCCGTAGTCGATGTTCGCGCGCAGCGTGTGCAGCGGGACGCGACCCTCTCGGTAGAACTCGCTCCGGCTCATCTCCGCGCCGCCGAGGCGGCCCGAGCACTGGACCCGGATCCCCTTGGCACCCGCGCGCTGGGCGGACTGCATGCCCTTGCGCATGGCGCGACGGAACGAGACGCGGCTGGCGAGCTGCTCGGCGATGCCCTGGGCGACCAGCTGGGAGTCGATCTCGGCGTTCTTGACCTCGAGGATGTTCAGCTGCACCTGCTTGCCCGTGAGCTTCTCGAGGTCGCCGCGGATGCGGTCGGCCTCAGCGCCACGGCGCCCGATGACGATACCCGGGCGGGCGGTGTAGATGTCGACGCGAACGCGGTCGCGCGTGCGTTCGATCTCGACCTTGGAGATGCCGGCCCGCTCGAGGCCGGTGGCCATGAGCTTGCGGATCTCGACGTCCTCACGCACGTAGTCGCGGTAACGCTGTCCCACCGTGGTGGAGTCCGCGAACCACCGAGAACGGTGATCCGTGGTGATCCCCAGTCGGTACCCGTGCGGGTTGACCTTCTGTCCCACTATCGGGTCCTTCCCTTCGTGATCTCCTTCGGAGCGACCACCACGGTGATGTGGCTGGTGCGCTTGAGGATCTGGTTGGCCCGACCCTGCGCCCGCGGACGGAACCGCTTGAGCGTGGGGCCTTCGTCGACAAACGCCTCAGAGACGACGAGCTCCTGCTCGTTGAACGCCTCGCTCGCGCGGTCCGCCTTCACCCGGGCGTTGGCGATCGCGCTCTCGACCACCTTGAGGATGGTTTCGCTCGCGGCCTGGGGTGCAAACTTCAGCACCGCCACGGCCTCGCTCGCTTGCTTGCCACGGATGAGGTCCACGACGCGTCGGGCCTTCTGGGGCGTGACACGGACGAACCGCGCCTGCGCCTTGGCTTCCATCGCTGTCCTGCCTTCTTCTCTCGTCTGTTCCTGGGATGACCGGGTTCGTCGCCGCGTCAGCGGCGACGGCCCTTGCGGTCGTCCTTGTCGTGGCCGCGGAAGGTCCGCGTGGGGGCGAACTCGCCCAGCTTGTGGCCGACCATCGACTCGGTGACGAACACCGGGACGTGCTTGCGGCCGTCGTGCACGGCAAGGGTGTGACCAAGGAAGTCGGGGGTGATGACCGACCGACGGGACCAGGTCTTGATGACGGTCTTGGTCCCCTTCTCGTTCTGGGCATCCACCTTCTTCTGAAGGTGGTCGTCCACGAAGGGGCCCTTCTTGAGGCTGCGTGGCATCTGTCAGGCTCCTATCAGCGCTTCTTGCCGGTACGACGACGACGCACGATGAGCTTGTCGCTGTCCTTGTTCGGGTGCCGGGTTCGGCCTTCCGACTGTCCCCACGGGCTGACCGGGTGGCGACCACCGGAGGTCTTGCCCTCGCCACCGCCGTGCGGGTGGTCGATCGGGTTCATGGCGACGCCGCGGACGGTCGGGCGCTTTCCCTTCCAGCGCATCCGCCCGGCCTTGCCCCAGTTGATGTTCGACTGCTCGGCGTTGCCGACCTCACCGATGGTCGCGCGGCAGCGCAGGTCGACGTTGCGGATCTCGCCGGACGGCATCCGCAGCTGAGCGAGCGGGCCATCCTTCGCGACGAGTTGCACCGAGGCACCGGCCGACCGCGCGATCTTGGCGCCGCCACCGGGCTTGAGCTCGATCGCGTGGATCGTCGTGCCGACCGGGATGTTGCGCAGCGGCAGGCTGTTGCCCGGCTTGATGTCCGCGCTCGGACCGTTCTCGATCCGGTCGCCCTGGCTGAGCTTCATCGGCGCGAGGATGTAGCGCTTCTCGCCGTCGGCATAGTGCAGCAGGGCGATTCGCGCCGTGCGGTTCGGGTCGTACTCGATGTGCGCGACCTTGGCCGGCACGCCGTCTTTGTCGTGCCGACGGAAGTCGATCACGCGGAACGCACGCTTGTGCCCACCACCTTGGTGCCGGACGGTGATGCGGCCGGCGCTGTTGCGTCCGCCGTTCTTGGGCAGCGGGCGGACCAGCGACTTCTCCGGCTCGGAGCGCGTGATCTCGACGAAGTCGGCAACGCTCGAGCCACGACGGCCCGGAGTCGTCGGCTTGTACTTACGGATTCCCATGGAGGTCAGTCCTCAATCTGCTCTCGTCGCCCGGCCTCAGCCGACCGGTCCGCCGAAGATGTCGATGGTGCCTTCACGCAGCGTCACGATCGCGCGCTTGGTGTCCTTGCGCTTGCCCAGACCGGACTTCGTCCGGCGAACCTTGCCCTTGCGGTTGATGGTGTTGACCGAGGCGACCTTGACCTTGAAGACCTGCTCCACAGCGATCTTGATCTCGGTCTTGTTCGCCCGCGGGTCGACGATGAAGGTGTACTTACCCTCGTCGAGCAGCCCGTAGCTCTTCTCGGAGACGACCGGAGAGATCAGGATGTCGCGCGGGTTCTTGGCGATGACGCTCACTTGCCCTCCTCCTCGGCCTTGAGCTCGGCTGAGCTCGCCACGGCCTTCGCGGAGCGGCCGACGGCCGGCCCAGCGAGGAACACGTCGAGCGCCGCCTGGGTGAACACCACATCGTCGCTGATCAGGACGTCGTAGGTGTTGAGCTGGTCAGGGACGAGCAGGTGGACCTGCTCGGCGTTGCGGAGCGACTTCCAGGTCAGCTCGTCCTGCCGGTCCACGATCACGAGCACGTGGCGCGAGCCGGCGATGCCCGCGAGGACCTCGAGGGCGTTCTTGGTGGACGGCTTGTCCCCGGGGACGAAACTGCTCAGGACGTGCACGCGGCCGGCGCGGGCCCGGTCCGAGAGCGCGCCGCGCAGGGCGGCCGCCTTCATCTTCTTCGGCGTCCGCTGCGAGTAGTCGCGCGGTGTCGGGCCGTGCACGACGCCACCACCGGTGAACTGCGGGGCGCGGGTGGAGCCCTGACGAGCCCGGCCGGTGCCCTTCTGCTTGTACGGCTTCTTGCCACCACCGCGGACGTCGCCACGGTTCTTGGTGCTGTGGGTGCCCTGCCGCGCGGCGGCGAGCTGAGCCACGACGACCTGGTGGATGAGCGGCACGTTCGTCTGGACGTCGAACACCTCGGCCGGCAGCTCGGTGGTCCCGGCCTTCTTGCCTTCGGCGTCGATCACGTCGACGGTCAGCGTGTCAGCCATGATGAGCTCACGCTCCCTTCGCGGCGGTACGCACGAGGACGACGCCGCCCTTGGGACCCGGAACGGCGCCCTTGACGAGCACCAGGCCCTTCGCGGCATCGACCGCGTGAACGGTCAGGTTCTGGGTGGTCTGACGCTCGTTGCCCATCCGACCGGCCATCTTGACGCCCTTGAACACCCGGGAGGGGGTCGAGGCGGCGCCGATGGAGCCCGGCTTGCGGTGGTTGCGGTGCGCACCGTGGGAGGCGCTGTCGCCGTGGAAGCCGTGGCGCTTCATCACGCCCGCGAAGCCCTTGCCCTTGGTGGTGCCGGAGACGTCGATCAGCTGGCCGGCCTCGAAGGCCGCCGCGGTGATCTCCTGCCCGAGCGCGTACTCGGCTGCGTCCGCGATCCGGACCTCGGCCACGTGACGGCGGGGCGTGACCCCGGCCTTCTCGAAGTGGCCCTTGAGCGGCTGGGAGACCTTGCGCGGGTCGATCTGGCCGTAGGCGAGCTGGACCGCGGTGTAGCCGTCGGTCTCGACCGTGCGCACCTGGGTGACCACGTTGGTACCGACGGCGACGACGGTGACCGGGATGAGGCGACCGGCCTCGTCCCACACCTGCGTCATGCCGAGCTTGGTACCGAGCAGTGCGACCACGGGCCTGGTCTGCTGGGGAAGCGATGTCATCGTGAGCGTCCTTCGCAGCGTCAGAGCTTGATCTCGATGTTCACGTCTGCCGGCAGGTCGAGACGCATGAGCGAGTCGACAGCCTTGGGCGTGGGATCGATGATGTCGATGAGCCGCTTGTGGGTGCGCATCTCGAAGTGTTCGCGGCTGTCCTTGTACTTGTGGGGCGACCGGATGACGCAGAAGACGTTCTTCTCGGTCGGCAGCGGCACCGGGCCCACGACCGTCGCGCCCGCGCGGGTCACCGTGTCGACGATCTTGCGCGCCGAGCTGTCGATGACTTCGTGGTCGTACGACTTGAGCCGGATGCGGATCTTCTGTCCCGCCATGGCGTCTTCTGACTCTCTCTCTTGTACCGCTGTCTGTCCGACCCCCGTGCTCGGGCGTGTCGCATCTCGCGACACACCGTCGCGCTGCGCACCGAAGTGATGCGAGGTCGATGGATGTCTGGCGGACCGCACCCGAGGGGCGCTGCTGGTCCTCATCGTCTGTCGTGCCTGACCGGGCGCGTTCTCACGCGTCACCCACGCAAGGCAACCCGGCAAGTGTGCCAGAGACCCGCGGCCCAGTCCAATCCGGTCCGGGCCACCGACCCCGGGCGTCCACCGCCTGGCCGACGCCGCGATCCAGGCCGCGTCGACACGCTGGCGTGGGGGCGTGCCGTGGGCCCGGACGCTTTCGCAGCCGGGCCCACGTTCACCTCACCTCAGGATCTTGGTGACCTTGCCCGAGCCGACGGTGCGGCCACCCTCGCGGATGGCGAAACCGAGGCCCTCCTCCATGGCGATCGGCTGGATCAGCTGAACAGTCATCTCGGTGTTGTCACCCGGCATGACCATCTCGGTGCCCTCGGGCAGCGTGATGACGCCGGTGACGTCGGTGGTCCGGAAGTAGAACTGCGGACGGTAGTTCGAGTAGAACGGGTTGTGACGACCGCCCTCGTCCTTGGCCAGGACGTAGACCTGAGCCTCGAACTCCGTGTGCGGCGTGATCGAACCCGGCTTCACGACGACCTGGCCACGCTCGACGTCCTCGCGCTTGGTGCCACGAAGGAGCAGGCCGACGTTGTCACCGGCCTGGCAGAAGTCGAGCAGCTTCCGGAACATCTCGACACCGGTGACGGTGGTCTTGATCGCCTTCTCGCGGATGCCGACGACCTCGACCTCCTCGTTCACCTTGAGCGTGCCGCGCTCGACGCGACCGGTGACGACCGTGCCACGGCCGGTGATCGTGAAAACGTCCTCGATCGGCATCAGGAACGGCTTCTCGTTCTCGCGGACCGGGTCCGGGACACTCTCGTCGACGGCGTCGAGCAGCTCCTCGATGGACTTGACCCACTTCGGGTCGCCCTCGAGCGCCTTCAACGCAGAGACGCGAATCACCGGGACGTTGTCGCCGTCGAACCCCTGAGCGGAGAGCAGCTCGCGGACCTCGACCTCGACCAGCTCGAGGATCTCCTCGTCATCGACGGCGTCGGCCTTGTTCAGTGCGACCAACAGGTAGGGCACGCCGATCTGACGAGCCAGCAGCACGTGCTCGCGGGTCTGCGCCATCGGGCCGTCGGTCGCGGCGACCACCAGGATCGCGCCGTCCATCTGGGCGGCACCGGTGATCATGTTCTTGATGTAGTCCGCGTGACCGGGGGCGTCGACGTGCGCGTAGTGGCGCTTGTCGGTCTGGTACTCGACGTGCGCGATGTTGATCGTGATACCGCGCTGCCTCTCCTCGGGCGCCTTGTCGATCTCATCGAAAGACGTGTAAGGGTTCAGCTCGGGGTGCTTGTCGTGCAGCACCTTCGAGATCGCAGCCGTCAGCGTCGTCTTGCCGTGGTCAACGTGACCGATGGTGCCGATGTTGACGTGCGGCTTGGTCCGCTCGAACTTGGCCTTTCCCACTGTGTCCTCCTGAGGACTTGGGTAGTTGTGCCGGACGGTGCAGGTCCTCGGACGGTCCTGCGGGTCGTGCGGGTCGCTACGGGTCGGTTATCTGATTCTGCGGGGTCGACCTGTGGGACTCACTCGCCCCGGGTCTTCTTGATGATCTCCTCGGCAACACTACGAGGAACCTCGGCATAGCTGTCGAACTGCATCGAGTACACCGCACGGCCCTGGGTCTTGGATCGCAGGTCGCCGACATACCCGAACATCTCTGACAGCGGGACAAGAGCGCTCACGACCTTGACGCCGCTCGCGTCCTGCATCTGGTGGATCTGGCCACGGCGGGAGTTCAGGTCGCCGATGACGTCGCCCATGTACTCCTCGGGCGTGCGCACCTCGACGGCCATGACCGGTTCCAGCAGCACAGGGTCGGCTCGCCTCAGGCCCTCTTTGAGGACCATCGAGCCGGCAATCTTGAAGGCCATCTCCGAAGAGTCGACCTCGTGGTACGCGCCGTCGAGCAGCGTCGCCTTGACTCCGACCAGCGGGTAGCCCGCAAGGATTCCGAGCCGCATCGCGTCCTGCATACCGGCGTCGATGCTCGGGATGTACTCGCGCGGGATGCGACCACCGGTGACCGCGTTCACGAACTCGTACTGCTCGCCCTCGGCCGAGACCAGCGGCTCGAAGGTGACCTGCACCTTCGCGAACTGGCCGGAGCCTCCGGTCTGCTTCTTGTGCGTGTAGTCGACCTTCTCCACCTTGCGGCGGATGGTCTCCCGGTAGGCGACCTGCGGCTTGCCGACGTTCGCCTCGACGTGGAACTCGCGGCGCATCCGGTCGACCAGGATGTCCAGGTGCAGCTCGCCCATGCCGTGGATGATGGTCTGGCCGCTGTCCGGGTCGAGGTTGACCCGGAAGGTCGGGTCCTCATCGGCGAGCTTCTGGATCGAGAGCGACAGCTTCTCCTGGTCGCCCTTCGTCTTCGGCTCGATCGCCACCGAGATGACCGGCTCCGGGAACGTCATCGACTCGAGGATGATCTGGTTGGCCGGGTCGCACAGGGTGTCACCCGTGGTGGTGTCCTTCAGACCGATGACCGCGTAGATGTGGCCGACGGACGCCTCGTCGACGGGGTTCTCCTTGTTGGCGTGCATCTGGAAGAGCTTCCCGATGCGCTCCTTCTTGCCCTTGGTGGAGTTGATCACCTGGGCGCCCGCCGAGACCTTGCCGGAGTACACCCGGACATAGGTCAGCTTGCCGAAGAACGGGTGCGAGGCGATCTTGAAGGCGAGCGCCGAGAACGGCTCCGGTCGACTTCGGGGCACGGGTCAGGATCTCGGACTCGTGACCGACGCGATGACCCTCGACGTCCGGGACGTCGATCGGGGACGGCAGGTAGGCGATCACCGCGTCGAGCATGGGCTGGACGCCCTTGTTCTTGAACGCCGAGCCGCACAGCACCGGGTAGATCTCGCTCGCGATGGTGAGCTTGCGGATCCCGGCCTTGATCTCGGCGACGGTGAATTCCTCGCCCGACAGGTACTTCTCGAGCATCTGCTCGTCCGCATCGGCGACCGTCTCGACGAGCTTCGCGCGGTACTCCGCGGCCTTCTCGACCAGGTCGGCCGGGATCTCCTCGATGGAGAACTCCTCGCCCTTGCCGGTGTTCTCGCGCCACACGAGCGCGCGCTGCTCGACCAGGTCGACAACGCCGATGAAGCTGCTCTCCGAACCGATCGGCAGCTGCAGCGGCACCGGCTTGGCCTTGAGCCGGTCGATGATGGACTGCACGGTGTAGTAGAAGTCCGCGCCGAGCTTGTCCATCTTGTTGACGAAGCAGATGCGCGGCACGACGTACTTGTCGGCCTGGCGCCACACGGTCTCGGACTGCGGCTCGACGCCCTCCTTGCCATCGAAGACGGCAAGCGCGCCGTCCAGGACGCGGAGCGAGCGCTCCACCTCGACCGTGAAGTCGACGTGACCGGGCGTGTCGATGATGTTGATCTGGTTGCCGTCCCAGAAGCACGTCGTCGCGGCAGACGTGATCGTGATGCCGCGCTCCTGCTCCTGCTCCATCCAGTCCATCGTGGCAGCGCCGTCGTGCACCTCACCGATCTTGTAGTTGATACCGGTGTAGTACAGGACGCGCTCGGTCGTCGTCGTCTTGCCGGCGTCGATGTGCGCCATGATGCCGATGTTGCGGACCTTGGTGAGGTCCGTCAGCACGTCGAGTGCCACGAGTGGTGCTCCCTTAAGTCTGTGTCAGCCAGGACCTTCGCGACTACCAGCGGTAGTGCGCGAACGCCTTGTTGGACTCGGCCATCTTGTGCATGTCCTCGCGACGCTTCACGGCAGCACCCAGGCCGTTGCTGGCGTCGAGGATCTCGTTCATCAACCGCTCGGTCATCGTCTTCTCACGACGAGCCCGCGAGTAGTCGACGAGCCAGCGCAGGGCGAGCGTCGTCTGGCGGATCGGACGGACCTCGACCGGGACCTGGTACGTCGCGCCACCGACGCGGCGGGAGCGGACCTCGAGCGACGGGCGAACGTTCTCGAGCGCACGCTTCAGGACGACGACGGGGTCGCCGCCGGTCTTGTCACGCGCACCCTCGAGAGCGCCGTACACGATGCTCTCCGCGACCGACTTCTTGCCGTCGAGCAGCACCTTGTTGATCAGCTGCGTCACGACGGGCGAGCCGTAGACGGGGTCGATGATGAGCGGCCGCTTCGGGGCCGGGCCCTTGCGAGGCATCAGTGCTTCTCCTTCTTCGCGCCGTACCGGCTGCGAGCCTGCTTGCGGCCCTTGACACCCTGGGTGTCGAGAGCACCGCGGACGATCTTGTAACGGACACCGGGGAGGTCCTTCACGCGACCACCGCGAACAAGCACGATGGAGTGCTCCTGCAGGTTGTGGCCCACGCCCGGGATGTAGGCGGTGACCTCGACCCCACTCGAGAGCTTGACGCGGGCAACCTTGCGAAGCGCCGAGTTCGGCTTCTTCGGGGTGGTCGTGTACACCCGTGTGCACACCCCGCGGCGCTGAGGGCTGCCCTTCAGTGCCGGCGTCTTGGTCTTGCCGGCCTTCGCCGTCCGACCTTTGCGAACGAGCTGCTGGATCGTGGGCACTGCGTCTCCGTGTCTGCTCGACGTTCTCTGCTGTGTCGGTCGGCTGTCACCGACCGGGTGGGCTGGCGGACGCCAGACCTATTCTCGTACTCAAACACCCGACCCCCGCGCCCGGGCGTGTCGCACTGGATGCCCGCGGCGCTCGTCCGTCAGAAAAGCCTGGACGGTGTGGCCGCGCGCTCCGGTGGGAATCCACTCGGCACGTCCGACGATGACCATCACACCAGCCATCGATCAGAGTGCACGCGCAAGGGCCCGACAGTGCGGGCACGGGGACCTAGGCTACCTGCTGGGGCGCCGAAGCGTCAAAGCGGTTGCCCGGGTCCCCGCGTCCCTCAGCGGTAGTCCCCCAGGCCGAAGTTGTCCAGCGGAATCGCCTCGCCGGTTCCGTTCCCGAAGGCCGAGAAGTCGATCTCGTCGTAGCCGAAGCTCGGGTAGAGCTCAGCCTTGGCGGCGTCCGTCGGCTCGACCGTGACGTTCCGGTAGCGAGGCAGGCCGGTGCCGGCCGGGATCAGCTTTCCGATGATCACGTTCTCCTTGAGGCCGAGGAGCGGGTCGCTCCGGCCGCTCATCGCCGCCTCGGTCAGCACCCGGGTGGTCTCCTGGAAGGAGGCGGCCGAGAGCCACGAGTCGGTCGCGAGCGACGCCTTCGTGATCCCCATCAGCTCGGGCCGACCCGACGCCGGAGCGCCGCCCTCGGCCACGGCCCGTCGGTTCGCGTCCTCGAACCGTCCCCGCTCGGCGAGCTCGCCGGGCAGCAGGCCGGAGTCGCCCGAGTCCAGGACGGTCACCCGACGCAGCATTTGACGGACGATGACCTCGATGTGCTTGTCGTGGATGTCCACGCCCTGGGAGCGGTAGACCTCCTGGACCTCGTCCACCAGGTGCTTCTGGGTGGCCCGGGGACCGAGGATCCGGAGCACCTTCTTCGGGTCGACCGCGCCGGCGATGAGCTGCATGCCCACCTCGACCCGATCGCCGTCGGCCACCAGCAGGCGAGACCGCTTGGTGATCGGGTAGGCGATCTCCTCGCTGCCGTCGTCTGGAGTGATGACCATCCGCCGGGTGCGGTCCGACTCGTCGATCGAGAGGCGCCCGGTGACCTCCGCGATCGGCGCCTCACCCTTGGGGGTGCGGGCCTCGAAGAGCTCCTGGACCCGGGGAAGACCCTGGGTGATGTCATCCGCGGATGCCACACCACCGGTGTGGAAGGTACGCATCGTGAGCTGCGTGCCGGGCTCGCCGATGGACTGAGCGGCGATGATGCCGACGGCCTCACCGATGTCCACCAGTTTGCCGGTGGCCAGCGAGCGGCCGTAGCACAGTGCGCAGGTCCCGACGCGCGACTCGCACGTGAGTACCGAGCGCACCTTGACCTCGGTCACCCCGGCCTTGATCACCTCGGCGATGAGCACGTCGCCCAGATCCGAACCGGCCTTCGCGAGGACCGCGCCGTTCTTCGCCGTCACGTCCGCGGCGAGGGTGCGAGCGTAGATGCTCGTCTCGACGCGCTCGTGCAGGTGCAGCGCGCCATCCGCACCGACCACAGCAACCGGCAGGGTCAGGCCGCGCTCGGTCCCGCAGTCCTCCTCGCGGACGATGACGTCCTGCGAGACGTCCACCAGACGACGGGTCAGGTAACCCGAGTCGGCGGTGCGCAGTGCCGTGTCGGCGAGACCCTTGCGGGCGCCGTGGGTCGCGATGAAGTACTCGAGGACGGAGAGGCCCTCGCGGTAGTTGGACTTGATCGGGCGTGGGATGATCTCGCCCTTCGGGTTGGCGACCAGGCCCCGCATACCGGCGATCTGGCGAACCTGCATCCAGTTACCACGAGCACCCGAACCGACCATCCGGAACACGGTGTTGCGCTCCGGGAAGTTGGCGCGCATCGCGTCGTCGACGTCGTTCGTCGCCTGGGTCCAGATCTCGATGAGCTCCTGACGGCGCTCGTCGTCGGTGATCAGGCCCTTCTCGTACTGCTGCTGGACCTTCTCGGCCTTCGCCTCGTAGCGGTCCAGGATGACCCGCTTCTCCTCGCGCGGCGTGGCAACGTCGGAGATGCCGATCGTGACGCCCGAGCGGGTGGCCCAGCGGAAGCCGGCCTCCTTGAGCGCGTCCAGGCTCGCGGCGACCTCGACCTTGGGGTAGCGCTCGGCGAGGTCGTTGACGATCGACGAGAGGCGGCGCTTGTCCACCACCTCGTTGACGAACGGGTAGTCCACCGGGAGCAGGTCGTTGAAAAGCGTGCGACCGAGCGACGTCACCAGGATGATCGGCGCGCCCGGGGTCCAGCGGTCCGGCCCGACGTAGCCCTCCGGCGCGACGAAGTCGTCCAGCCGGATCTTCACCTCGGCGTTCAGGTCCAGACTGCCGGCGTCGAACGCCATGATCGCCTCGGAGGGCGAGCTGAAGGCGCGCCCCTCGCCGACCGCACCCGGGCGAGCCGAGGTCAGGTGGAACAGCCCGATGATCATGTCCTGCGAGGGCATGGTCACCGGACGCCCGTCCGACGGCTTGAGGATGTTGTTGCTCGAGAGCATCAGGATGCGCGCCTCGGCCTGTGCCTCGGTCGAGAGCGGCAGGTGGACGGCCATCTGGTCGCCGTCGAAGTCCGCGTTGAACGCGGCGCAGACGAGCGGGTGCAGGTGGATCGCCTTGCCCTCGACGAGCTGAGGCTCGAAGGCCTGGATGCCGAGGCGGTGCAGCGTCGGCGCCCGGTTGAGCAGCACGGGGTGCTCCGTGATGACTTCCTCGAGCACGTCCCACACGACCGGACGGGCCCGCTCGACCATGCGCTTCGCACTCTTGATGTTCTGCGCGTGGTTGAGGTCGACGAGGCGCTTCATCACGAACGGCTTGAAGAGCTCGAGCGCCATCTGCTTGGGCAGACCGCACTGGTGAAGTTTGAGCTGGGGGCCGACGACGATGACCGAACGGCCCGAGTAGTCGACGCGCTTGCCGAGCAGGTTCTGACGGAACCGACCCTGCTTGCCCTTGAGCATGTCCGAGATCGACTTGAGCGGCCGGTTGCCCGGGCCGGTCACCGGGCGACCACGACGACCGTTGTCGAACAACGCGTCCACGGCTTCCTGGAGCATCCGCTTCTCGTTGTTGACGATGATCTCGGGCGCGCCCAGGTCGAGCAGCCGCTTGAGCCGGTTGTTCCGGTTGATCACACGGCGGTAGAGGTCGTTCAGGTCCGAGGTCGCGAACCGACCACCGTCGAGCTGCACCATCGGGCGCAGGTCCGGCGGGATGACCGGAACGCAGTCGAGGACCATCCCGAGCGGCGAGTTGCTCGTGGTCAGGAACGCGTTGACTACCTTGAGCCGCTTGAGGGCGCGGGTCTTGCGCTGACCCTTACCGGTCGCGATCGTCTCGCGCAGCGACTCGGCCTCCCCCTCGAGGTCGAACAGCTCGAGACGCTTCTGGATCGCCGCAGCGCCCATCGCGCCCTTGAAGTAGTTGCCGTAGCGAGCGCCCAGCTCGCGGTACAGCATCTCGTCGCCCTCGAGGTCGGCGACCTTGAGGTTCTTGAACCGGTCCCAGACCGCATCCAGGCGCTCCAGGTCGAGCTCGGAACGCTTGCGGATCTGGGCCATCTCACGCTCGGCCGAGTCACGCACCTTGCGCCGCGCGTCGGCCTTGGCACCTTCGGCCTCGAGCTCGGCCAGGTCGGCCTCGAGCTTCTGGGCGCGTGCCTCGATCTCGGCGTCGCGACGGTTCGAGAGCTCCTGCTTCTCCAGGTCGATCTCGTTCTGCAGGTTCGGCAGGTCCTCGCGCCGGCCCTCCTCGTCCACCTCGGTGATCATGTACGCGGCGAAGTAGATGACCTTCTCGAGGTCCTTCGGAGCAAGGTCGAGCAGATAGCCGAGCCGTGACGGCACGCCCTTGAAGTACCAGATGTGCGTCACCGGTGCGGCAAGCTCGATGTGGCCCATCCGCTCACGGCGCACCTTCGAGCGCGTCACCTCGACGCCGCAGCGCTCGCAGATGATGCCCTTGAAGCGCACCCGCTTGTACTTGCCGCAGTAGCACTCCCAGTCCCGGGTGGGACCGAAGATCTTCTCGCAGAACAGACCGTCCTTCTCCGGTTTGAGGGTCCGGTAGTTGATGGTCTCTGGCTTCTTGACCTCGCCGTGCGACCAAGCGCGGATCTCGTCGGCCGATGCGAGGCCGATGCGCAACTCGTCGAAGACGTTGACATCGAGCAAGGTGTCCTACTTCCTTCGTCTGTCCGTGTTCACCGATGACGGCTGGTGATGGCCGTGGTCGTGTCCCGGCGCCGTTCCGCATGCGCGGTGCGGCGTCGGGGCACGGAGTCAGATCTCTTCGATGCTGCTGGCGTTGGGTCGGCGGGAAAGGTCGATGCCGAGCTCCTCGGCGGCGCGGTACACGTCGTCGTCGGTCTCGCGGAGCTCGATCAGCGAGCCGTCACTGTTGAGCACCTCGACGTTCAGGCACAGCGACTGCATCTCTTTGATGAGCACCTTGAAGGACTCAGGGATGCCGGGCTCGGGGATGTTCTCGCCCTTGACGATGGCCTCGTACACCTTGACGCGACCCAGGACGTCGTCGGACTTGATGGTCAGGAGCTCCTGCAGCGCGTAGGCCGCGCCATAGGCCTCGAGCGCCCAGACCTCCATCTCGCCGAATCGCTGGCCACCGAACTGCGCCTTACCACCCAGCGGCTGCTGCGTGATCATCGAGTACGGGCCGGTGGAGCGCGCGTGGATCTTGTCGTCCACCAAGTGGTGCAGCTTCAGGATGTACATGTAGCCGACGGCGATCGGCTCCGGGAACGGCTCACCGGAGCGACCGTCGAAGAGCTGAGCCTTGCCGTCACCATTGACCATCCGCTGGCCGTCGCGGTTCGGCAGGGTAGCCGTGAGAAGGCCGGTCAGGGCCTCCTCCTGGACACCGTCGAAGACCGGGGTCGCCACCAGGCTGCCGCCCTCGCTCGTCTGCAGGTACCCGGGCAGCTTCTTCGCCCACTCGGCCGGTCCCTCCACGAGGGAAGTGTCCCAGCCCTGGTGCGCGACCCACCCGAGGTGCATCTCGAGCACCTGGCCGACGTTCATCCGACCGGGCACACCGAGCGGGTTGAGGACGATGTCGACCGGGGTCCCGTCGGCTAGGAACGGCATGTCCTCGATCGGGAGAATCTTGGAGATGACGCCCTTGTTGCCGTGCCGACCGGCGAGCTTGTCGCCGTCGGTGATCTTGCGGCGCTGGGCAATGTAGACGCGAACCAGCTGGTTCACGCCTGGCGGCAGCTCGTCGCCGTCCTCGCGGTTGAACTCGCGGACGCCGATGACGGTGCCGGACTCGCCGTGCGGGACCTTGAGCGAGGTGTCGCGCACCTCGCGCGCCTTCTCACCGAAGATCGCGCGGAGCAGGCGCTCCTCGGGCGTGAGCTCGGTCTCGCCCTTGGGGGTCACCTTGCCGACCAGGACATCGCCGGCCGCCACCTCGGCGCCGATCCGGATGATTCCGCGCTCGTCGAGATCGGCGAGCACGTCCTCGGAGACGTTCGGGATGTCCCGGGTGATCTCCTCCGGGCCGAGCTTCGTGTCCCGGGCGTCGACCTCGTGCTCCTCGATGTGGATCGAGGAGAGGACGTCGTCCTGGACGAGGCGCTGCGAGAGGATGATCGCGTCCTCGTAGTTGTGGCCCTCCCACGACATGAACGCGACCAGGAGGTTGCGGCCGAGGGCCAGCTCACCGTTGTCGGTGGCCGGGCCGTCGGCGAGGACGGAGCCGACCTCGACCCGCGCGCCCTCCTCGACCACGACCCGCTGGTTGTAGGACGTGCCCTGGTTGGAGCGACGGAACTTGGCCACCCGGTAGTTCTGGGTGGAGCCGTCGTCGCACGCGACCACGATGATGTCGGCGGAGACCTCGGTCACCACGCCAGGCTTCGCGGCGACGATGACGTCACCCGCGTCGATCGCGGCGCGACGCTCCATGCCGGTCCCCACGATCGGCGCCTCGCTGCGAACAAGAGGCACCGCCTGGCGCTGCATGTTCGCGCCCATCAAGGCGCGGTTGGCGTCGTCGTGCTCGAGAAACGGGATCAACGCGGTTGCGACCGAGACCATCTGCCGTGGGGAGACGTCCATGTAGTCGACCGCCTCGGCAGTCACGTACTCGATCTCGCCACCCTTGGTCCGGACCAGCACGCGGTCCTCGGCGAAGGCACCGTTCGGCTTGAGCGGAGCGTTCGCCTGCGCGATGACGTGGCGGTCCTCGTCGTCGGCGGTGAGGTAGTGGACGTCGTCCGTGACCCTGCCCTTGAGGACCTTGCGGTACGGGGTCTCGATGAATCCGAACGGGTTGATCCGACCGTAGGTCGCGAGCGAACCGATCAGGCCGATGTTCGGGCCTTCCGGCGTCTCGATCGGGCACATCCGGCCGTAGTGCGAGGGGTGGACGTCACGGACCTCCATGCCGGCCCGGTCACGCGAGAGGCCGCCGGGGCCGAGCGCGGACAGTCGGCGCTTGTGCGTCAGCCCGGCCAGCGGGTTGTTCTGGTCCATGAACTGGGACAGCTGGCTGGTCCCGAAGAACTCCTTGATCGACGCCACCACGGGGCGAATGTTGATCAGGGTCTGCGGGGTGATCGCCTCGACGTCCTGCGTCGTCATGCGCTCGCGCACGACGCGCTCCATCCGAGACAGGCCCGTCCGGACCTGGTTCTCGATGAGCTCGCCGACGGCGCGGATGCGGCGGTTGCCGAAGTGGTCGATGTCGTCGGTCTCGACTCGGACCTCGAACGGCTTGCCGTCACGGTGGCCCTGGATCGACGGGACCTCGGCGTGCAGCGCCGCGAGGTACTTGATCGCGGCGACGATGTCGGTGACGCCGAGCACGGAGTCGGACAGCACCGCGTCGACGCCGAGCTTCTTGTTCAGCTTGTAGCGGCCGACCTTCGCGAGGTCATACCGCTTCGGGTTGAAGTAGAAGTTGTCGAGCAGGTTGCGGCCGGCCTCGACCGTCGGCGGCTCGCCCGGGCGGATCTTCCGGTAGATGTCGAGGAGCGACTCGTTCTCGGTCTGGACGTGGTCCTTCTCGAGCGTGTCGATGACCGCCGGGAACTCGGCGAACTCCTCGCGGATCTGCGCGTCGTTCATGCCGAGCGCCTTGAGCAGCACCGTCACCGACTGCTTGCGCTTGCGGTCGATGCGGACGCCGACGGCGTCGCGCTTGTCGATCTCGAACTCGAGCCAGGCACCACGCGAGGGGATCATCTTCGCGGTGAAGATGTCCTTGTCGGACGTCTTGTCCGGGGTGCGCTCGAAGTAGACCCCGGGCGAGCGCACCAGCTGCGAGACGACGACGCGCTCGGTGCCGTTGATGATGAAGGTGCCGCGCTCGGTCATCAGCGGGAACTCGCCCATGAAGACTGTCTGGCTCTTGATCTCACCGGTCGTGTAGTTGACGAACTCGGCCGTCACGAACAGCGGCGCCGAGTAGGTGAAGTCCTTCTCCTTGCACTCCTCCGGGGAATACTTGGCCGGCTCGAAGCGGTGCTCGCGGAAGGACAGCGACATCGAGCCGCCGAAGTCCTCGATCGGCGAGATCTCCTCGAAGATGTCCTCGAGCCCCGACTTCGCCGGGACGTCGGTGCGACCCTCGGTCTGGGCGGCCGCTACCCGCGCCTGCCACTTCTCGTTCCCGAGCAACCAGTCGAAGCTCTCGGTCTGCAGACCGAGCAGGTCTGGGACCTCGAGTGGTTCGTGGATCTTGGCGAAGGAAACGCGCCGGGAAGCGGTGCGATTCGCAATGGCATGAGCGGACGGGGCAGAAGGGGTGCGCGAGGCAGCCAAGAGGGGTCCTTCCCTGCGTATCGAGTTCACGCTGCGCGGCCCTCAAGCCCGCGATCCCGGGGTCCAAGCACGCCCGACGAGACACGGCCCATGGCAATGTCGTAGGGGCGGGGGAACGAGGGGTTCGGGCACAGGACAGCGCAAAGCGCTAGCATAGCCGTGTGGACGAGCGATGTCCACCTGGCAACCGGTGGCCAGACCTGGGCACCGGGAAGAACTCGACGGCGGAAGCCCGTGCTCCCGTGGGTAGGGGCACGGGCTTCGTCGCCGAATGCGTCCGTCAGGACGCGGGCGTCACTTGAGAGTGACGGTGGCGCCGGCACCCTCGAGGGCGGCGACTCCCTTGTCCGCAGCTTCCTTGTTGACACCCTCCAGGACGACGCTCGGAGCGGCGTCGACCAGGTCCTTGGCCTCCTTGAGACCGAGGGACGTGAGCGCGCGCACCTCCTTGATGACCTGGATCTTCTTCTCGCCGACGGTCTCGAGGACGACGTCGAAGGTGTCCTTCTCCTCGACCTCCTCGACCTCACCGGCGGCGGGAGCGGCCACGGCGACGGCTGCCGGCGCGGCGGCGGTGACATCGAAGGTCACCTCGAACTTCTTCACGAAGTCGGAGAGCTCGATGAGGGTGAGGCCCTTGAACTGGTCGAGCAGCTCGTCGATGCTGAGCTTCGCCATGATGGCGTGTCCTTCCTGGTTGTCCTGCTGGAAGCAGAAGGTTGACTGACTGGGCCGCGACCGTCAGGCCGCGTTCGCCTGCTTCTCGCGCAGGGCATCGATGGTGCGCACGGCCTTGACCGTGGGCGCCTGGAACACATACGCCGCTTGGAACAGCGACGCCTTGAGTGCGCCGGCCAGCTTGGCCAGCAGCACATCACGCGGCTCGATGTCCGCGAGCTTGACGATGTCCGCAGCGGTCATCGGGTGTCCTTCGAACACACCACCCTTGATGACCAGGTGCGGGTTTGCCTTGGCGAAGTCACGCAGACCCTTCGCCACCGCGACCGGGTCACCGGTCACGAAGGCGATCGCGGACGGACCAGCAAGCTGCGCATCGAGACCTTCGACGCCCGCCTGCTTGGCCGCGATGGCGGTCAGCGTGTTCTTCACCACGGCATAACTTGCGTGAGCGGCGAGCAACCGACGCAGCTGCTTGAGCTGCGCGACAGTGAGCCCGCGGTACTCGGTCAGCACGGCGGCATTGGAGACGCGGAACTTCTCCGCCAGCTCCGCAACAGCGGCTGCCTTGTCCGGCCTCGCCATGGCATTCCTTCCGGTGGTGGTACCGCCGGGCGTCACACCGAGCCCCGACAGACGAAAGAGCCCCGCGCAGGCGCGGGGCTCACAGGCACCGGACTGATCCGGCACTCGATCACTCTCTCCTGCGCTGGTCTCCGCAGCTGCGGAACTTCGGTCAGCCACCACCACGAGGGCGGGGCCGGACGACCGGCGGTCTTGGGCTCGATCACTCTACGGCACGCCCCGAGGAGGGCCAAATCCCCTCGGTCGGACGGTGCGACGGGCCCCGGCCGCATCAGCCGCCGGGGCCCGTCAACGCCTCGCTGCGGGTCAGGCGACCTCGGCGTCCTCGACCGTCAGGTACTTCTGACGGTTCGGGTCGACCGGGATGCCCGGGCCCATCGTCGTCGCGAACGTGGCCTTCTCGAGGTAGCGGCCCTTGGCCGCCGAGGGCTTGAGGCGCATCACCTCGTCGAGGGCCGACGCGTAGTTCTCCACCAGCTGGATGTCCGTGAAGGACACCTTGCCGATGATGAAGTGGAGGTTGCCGTGCTTGTCGACCCGGAACTCGATCTTGCCGCCCTTGATCTCGGTGACCGCTTTGGCCACGTCCATCGTGACGGTGCCGGTCTTCGGGTTCGGCATCAGTCCGCGCGGACCGAGCACCTTCCCGAGCCGCCCGACCTTGCCCATCAGGTCCGGGGTGGCGACCGCGGCGTCGAAGTCCGTGAAGCCCCCCGCCACCTTGTCGATCAGCTCATCGCCGCCGACGATGTCGGCCCCGGCCGCACGAGCCTGCTCGGCACGCTCACCGGTGGCGAAGACCAGGACCCGAACGGTCTTGCCGGTGCCGTGCGGCAGGTTGACGGTGCCGCGGATCGCCTGATCCGCCTTGCGGGGGTCGACGCCGAGCCGGAACGCGACCTCGACGGTCGCGTCGTACTTGGTGGGCGACGTGTGCTGAGCCAGTCGGACCGCCTCGAGCGGGCTGTACAGCCGGCTGCGGTTGATCGTGCTGTCTGCGGCCCGGTAGGCCTTGCTGCGCTTCGTCATCTGCTCTGTTCTCCTTGATCAGCAGTCGTGGTCGTCGGGCCGGCGCTGGCCCTGCCACTGGGGTTGGTTTCTAGCCCTCGACCTTGATGCCCATGGAACGGGCCGTGCCGGCGATGATCTTCGCCGCAGCGTCGATGTCGTTGGCGTTGAGGTCTTCGAGCTTGGTCGAGGCAATCTCGCGCACCTGTGCTCCGGTGAGCGTCGCGACCTTGACCGTGTGCGGCGTCGGCGAGCCCTTGGCTACACCGGCGGCCTTCTTGATCAGCTCTGCGGCCGGCGGCGTCTTCGTGATGAAGGTGAAGGAACGGTCCTCGTAGACCGTGATCTCCACCGGGATCACGTTGCCACGCTGCGACTCGGTCGCGGCGTTGTACGCCTTGCAGAACTCCATGATGTTGACGCCGTGCTGACCGAGCGCGGGGCCGATCGGCGGCGCCGGGGTGGCGGCACCGGCCTGGATCTGGAGCTTGATCAGGCCGGTGATCTTCTTCTTCTTGGGTGGCATCTCGGGTCCTTCTTACCTGGTTACTTCCTCGAGGGCGCCGTCGCGCGACGACGCCCGGGCTCAGCTCAGATCTTGGCGACCTGGCCGAACGACAGCTCGACCGGGGTCTCCCGGCCGAAGATCGACACCAGCACCTTGAGCTTCTGCGACTCGGCGTTGATCTCGGAAATGGTGGCGGGGAGCGTGTCGAACGGACCGTCGGTGACGGTCACGGACTCGCCGACCGTGAAGTCGACCTTGATCTCCTGGGAGGCCTTGGCCTTGGCCTGCTCGGTCTTGGGAGCGAGGCTCGGGGCGAGCATCGAGAAGACCTCGTCCGCCGTCAGCGGCACCGGCTGGTGGGTGTGCCCGACGAACCCGGTCACACCAGGAGTGTGCCGGACGGCGCCCCACGACTCGTCCGTGAGGTCCATCCGGACCAGGACGTAGCCGGGCACCCGAACGCGGCGGACGACCTTCCGCTGAGCGTTCCGAACCTCGATGACCTCTTCCATCGGAACCTCGACCTGGAAGATGAAGTCCTCCATGTTCAGGCTCTGCGTGCGGTTCTCGAGGTTGGCCTTGACCCGGTTCTCGTAACCGGCGTAGGAGTGGATGACGTACCACCGACCAGGCCTCGAGCGGAGCTCGGCCCTGAACTCCTCCACCGGGTCCAGCTCGACCTCGGGTACGAGCTCAGCGGCGTCAGCGGCGTCAGCGGCGTCAGCGGCGTCAGCGGCGTCAGCGGCGTCAATGGCCTCTGCTTCAGCGACGGGCTCCGCCTCGCCCGGAACGTCGACGGCAACGCCGGCATCCGCAACGTCCGCGTCGGACGCGGCGTCCACGGCGTCGTGCTCAGTCGACTCGAGCGACTCCTCTGACACAGTGCCAACCTGCTTTCTCAGTACCGATGTGACCTTGATGGAACGAACCCTGCGGCTCGCGCGCGGTGAGTGGGGTTCAGCCGCCGAACGCCCAGAGGACGAGTCGCCCGATCCCCACGTCGAGCAGCGCGACGAATGCCATGACGGTCCCGACGAACGCCAGCACCACACCCGTGTAGGTGATCAGCTCTTGGCGCGTCGGGCGCACCACCTTCTTGAGCTCCGCGACCACCTGGCGGACGAACAGGGCGATGCGGCCCGACAGGCTGAGCTTCACGACACGCTTGCTGCCGGCCTTCTTCGCACCCGCGCCGGTCGTGCGCTCGGCGCCGGCCGCCGCAGCGGACGCGGATTCGCTCACCGTCATGTCCTCACTCGTCGGTCGTCATGTCGCTGCGGTCGGGATGACCTTCAGGCCGTTCGCACCACCCGGATGCGCCGTCCTCACGCGCAGGGCAGGAGGGACTCGAACCCACAACCGCCGGTTTTGGAGACCGGTGCGCTACCAATTGCGCCACTGCCCTACAGGGATAACAACCGCTGCGCTGAGCACGACCCTTCCGGCGCGAGGCGCCTTCCGGGCATGACTCATCATGGCGGTTGTCAACCACCAGGGGTCGAGTGTACGTGGTCGCGACGCTTGGGTCGAACCCATCCGTCGACCCGAAGCTCGCGGCCAGATTCGGTCGCCCGGGAGCACCAACCGCTTACCCGACGTACGCGCGAATCTGCCACGATGTGCGCGTGACCGAACTCCAAGAGCCACAGATCCCGCACTCCCGCGTCTCGGCCCGCCTCGGCGCCATCGCGGAGTCCGCCACCCTCGCCGTGGACGCCAAGGCCAAAGCGCTCAAGGCCGCCGGCCGGCCGGTGATCGGTTTCGGCGCCGGCGAGCCGGACTTCCCGACGCCGCAGTACATCGTCGATGCCGCGATCGCAGCGTGCTCGGACCCGGTGAACCACCACTACACGCCGGCCGCGGGCCTGCCCGTGCTTCGGGAGGCGATCGCCGCCAAGACGCTTCGGGACTCTGGGTACCAGGTCTCGGCGGGTCAGGTGCTGGTCACCAACGGCGGCAAGCAAGCCGTGTACCAAGCCTTCGCTGCCATCGTCGACCCGGGCGACGAGGTGCTTCTCCCGACGCCGTACTGGACCACCTACCCCGAGGCCATCAAGCTCGCCGGCGGCATCCCGGTCGACGTCTTCGCCGGTGCCGACGCCGGTTACCTGGTGACGGTCGAGCAGCTCGAAGCGGCCCGGACGCCGCGGACCAAGGCGCTCCTCTTCTGCTCGCCGTCGAACCCCACCGGCGCCGTCTACTCCGCCGACCAGACCCGCGCGATCGGCCAGTGGGCGCTCGAGCACGGGATCTGGGTGATCACCGACGAGATCTACGAGCACCTCACCTACGACGACGCCGTCTTCGCGCCGATCGTCGGCCAGGTACCCGAGCTGGCGGACACCACGATCGTCCTCAACGGCGTCGCGAAGACCTACGCGATGACCGGCTGGCGGGTCGGTTGGATGATCGGTCCGAGCGACGTGATCAAGGCGGCCACGAACCTCCAGTCGCACCTCACGTCCAATGTCGCGAACGTCTCGCAGCGCGCGGCTCTCGCGGCCGTGACCGGCGACCTGTCCGCCGTGGCCGAGATGCGCACCGCCTTCGACCGTCGACGCCGCACGATGGTGAAGATGCTGAACGAGATCGACGGCGTCGTCTGCCCGGCTCCGACCGGCGCGTTCTACGCCTACCCGAGCGTCGAAGGGGTGCTGGGCCGGAACATCCGGGGCACCACGGTGCGGACCTCGGCCGAGCTCGCGACACTCATCCTCGAGCAGGTCGAGGTGGCGGTCGTCCCGGGCGAGGCCTTCGGCCCGAGCGGGTTCATCCGGCTGTCCTACGCGCTCGGCGACGCCGACCTCGTCGAGGGCGTGGCCCGGATCCAGGGGCTGCTCGGCGATTCGGAGCCGGGGCGGTGACCGGGGCAGCCGTCGTCGTCCGCGGTCTGCACAAGCACTATGGCGAGACGCGCGCGGTCGACGGTCTGGACCTCCAGGTCGAGCCGGGCGAGGTCTTCGCGGTGCTCGGCCCGAACGGTGCCGGCAAGACCACGACGGTCGAGATCCTCGAGGGACACCGCCATCGCGACAGCGGCGAGGTGAGCGTGCTCGGCGTCGACCCGGCCCGCGC
>Ga0209539_1000352_pt1 | contig 27563 bp, 22 predicted proteins | sample BarGraNGADG00312_2_FD_184499 | JGI IMG/M metagenome (GOLD analysis project Ga0209539, IMG submission 184499) | Arctic peat soil microbial communities from Barrow, Alaska - Barrow Graham LP Ref core NGADG0011-312 (SPAdes) (version 2) | ecosystem: Environmental > Terrestrial > Soil > Wetlands >...
TGTTGAACAAGGTACAATTTCAATATCATCATAATTAAAGTACTGCCTCGCGGCAACCTCATGAAAACATCCTGTTTCTCCCTGAATTGCTATCTTCATTTTCCGAAAAGTATTAAAAAAAGAAGGGCCCCTCTGTGGGACCCTTGCTTTCATATAATTAATATTATCTGTATACAAAAATCCCTTTATCTGTTTTTAAAATAAAAATAGAAGTAAAAAAAGGAGATAAAATATTTGTATACAATATTCATTTGGTCGCGTTACTGGCTTACAAAAGTAATTGAATTTTTAAAAAAACAAGCAAAAAGCAATAAAAAGTGTGAGATTGGTTAAAAATTATCAGATTATACTAAATACGATCCCACAGAAAGGCTCTGAAAGAGCCGCAGATGAATAACCCCCGGTGAAACAGGTGCACTAAACTCACCCTCCCTTTTGATTCCCTGGTTTTAAGTGCAATTTTACTAAGAACCAATGTTTTAGCCCCCCTTTAAGGGGTTGGAGGGTCATGCCTTTTTTTCAAAACCTCTTCAATATTTTGCAGATTAACACCTTTTGCTTTCAGTAAAATAAGCAGATGATAAAGCAGGTCAGCTGCCTCATTCCTGAATAAATCAATATTATTATCCTTGGCTTCGATAATTAATTCAACGGCTTCTTCACCGACTTTCTGTGCAACCTTATTAATACCCTTTTTATAAAGCTTGTTGGTGTACGATTCATCAATGTTATTTTCAATACGCTGGTATATAATATGTTCCAACTCGTAAATAAATCCTTTTGCAGTTTCATCACCAAAACAGGCAGTACTTCCTGTATGGCAAACCGGGCCTACAGGATTGACTTTGATAAGAATTGAGTCATTATCGCAATCAGAAAGGATCTCTTCTACGTATAGATAATTACCGGAGGTTTCTCCTTTGGTCCAGAGACGGTTCTTACTTCTGCTGAAAAAGGTTACCTTTTTTTCCCTTTTGGTTTTTTTGAAAGCCTCCTCATTCATATATCCAACCATCAATACCTGGAGCGTGTTAATATTCTGAATAACAACCGGTACAAGTCCGTTTCCTTTGGTAAAATCAATATTCATTATGCAAGTTTTAATTATTATCTTATTGCAATACCTTCATGTTTAAGATATTTTTTCAATTCCCGTATATCAATCTCTCCGAAATGGAATATACTTGCTGCCAGAGCAGCACTGCAGCCCGTATTAAAAAAGACTTCCTTGAAGTGTTTCATAGTACCTGCTCCTCCTGATGCAATGACAGGGATGTTGCCATTTCTGCTCACCTCCCCGGTAATGTCCAAAGAAAATCCTGTTTTTGTTCCGTCATTATTCATTGAGGTTAGCATAATCTCACCTGCTCCCAGTTCTTCTACTTTTCTTGCCCAACTGACCGTTTTTAATCCGGTGACAGTCCGGCCGCCATCAACAACTACAATCCATTCGTCATTAATTAGTTTTGTGTCAATCGCAATTACCACGCACTGACTTCCAAATTGGCCGGCGATCTCAGAGATTAGTTCCGGCCTTCGTACTGCTGATGAATTTATGGTTATTTTATCTGCTCCGGCTTTAATAAGATTTGAAACATCATTAACCGTATCTATTCCTCCTCCTACAGTAAATGGTATATTTATTTCAGCTGCAATTCTTTCAACCAGTCCGGCAAGCGCTTTCCTGTTTTCAATTGTAGCAGTTATATCCAGGAAAACAAGTTCATCAGCTCCCTGTTTCATGTAGACTTTTGCCAGTTCCACAGGATCTCCGGCATCAATCAGATTTAAAAAATTCACTCCTTTGACTGTTCGTCCGTCCTTTATATCGAGACATGGAATAATTCGTCTTTTTAACATAGCTTTCCCAACTCTTTTAAAGTTATTTTTCCCTCATAAACAGCTTTACCAACAATTGCTCCTTCGCAACCGGCTTCCCTGATATCTTCAATATCCTTAATTGATGAGATACCTCCACTTGCAATAAGCTTGATTTTTACTGAACTCAATATTTCTTTATACAGAGCTGTTGAAGGTCCTTGAAGCATCCCATCTTTCTGAATATCAGTACATATTGTATATTTTATACCTTTTGACTTATAATCAGAAATAAAATTTATAATTTCTTTATCAGAGTTTTCGAGCCAGCCACCTGTTGAGACTCTTCTGTTAATGCAATCTGCACCGAGTATTAATTTTTCCTGTCCTAATTTTGTCAGCCATTCAATGAATAAATGTGGAGCAGTAACAGCAATACTTCCGGCAGTAACCTGTCTCGCCCCGGCGTTAAATACTGTTATCAGGTCCTCATATTTTCTTAATCCGCCACCAAAGTCAATTTTTAGTTTTGTCTTCCACGCAATTTTTTCAAGGACCTTAATATTTTCCAGCTTATTATTCTTGGCTCCTTCAAGATCAACCAGATGTATAAAGCTGATACCATTATTTTCGATCTTTAAAGCCACTTCGAGGGGATCTTCATTATAAATTTTCTTTGTATTGAAATCGCCCCTGGTAAGACGTACGCACTTTCCTCCAATAATATCAATTGCAACAATTATTCTCATAGCTCCAGAAAATTTCTTAATATTTTTTCACCGGTCTCTGCCGATTTCTCAGGATGAAACTGAGTTGCGTAAAAATTATCCTTTTGCATGGCTGCACTGAAAGGCAGGATATAATCGCATGTTGCCAGGGTACATGCTGAAATTTCGGGATAATAGCTGTGGACATAATAGAGATCGTCTTCAATAGTCAGTCCCTTGAATAAATCTCCTTTCATTGTCAGAAAATTATTCCAACCCATATGTGGGATCTTGTCGACAGGAGGAAACAGCTTTACAACGGTATCAAATATTCCCAGACATTTTGTATCACCTTCCTCCGAACGGCTGCACATCAATTGTAAGCCCAGACAAATTCCGAGTACAGGTTGTCTCAAAGAAGAGATAGTTTTATCGAGTCCTCTCTCCTTCAGATAGATCATTGCCGAACTGGCCTCTCCAACACCTGGGAAAATGACTTTATCGGCATTAATTAACTCTGACGGATCATCAGTAATAATGCTGGCGTAACCCAGACGGGTAAGTGCATTCTTCACAGATTTGATATTACCTGCATTATATTTTACAATTGCGATCATAGACTACCTTTTGTAGTAGGTAAATTGAAGTTATCTGTTTGTCTAACTGCCAGTTTTATGGCTTTTGCGAACGCCTTGAATATTGCTTCGATCTTGTGATGTTCATTCTGGCCTTCAGCCTTTATATTCAAATTACATTTTGCATTGTCACTGAATGACTTAAAGAAATGGAAAAACAATTCAGTGGGCACTTCTCCGACTTTCTCACGTGAAAATATTACTTCCCATACCAGCCAGGCCCTGCCACCAAAATCAAGTGCCACTTGTGCAAGACAATCATCCATTGGCAGAATAAAACTGTACCTTTCAATCCCTTTTTTCCCTCCCAGGGCTTTCAGAAATGCATCACCCAGTGCTATAGCAACATCTTCAACAGTATGGTGTTCGTCAATGTGAAGATCACCTTTCACCTGAATACTAAGATCGAGGTTTCCATGCCGGGCAATCTGTTCGAGCATGTGATCAAAGAATCCGATTCCTGTACAAATTGAACTCTTACCTGATCCATCAAGATTGAGTTCGATCTGTATTTCTGTCTCAGATGTTTTCCGGCTTGTCTCTGCTGTCCGGGGTATCTGTTTTAGATACTTATATATATCGTTCCAGTCATTGGTAGTAAATTCAGCTTGTGGACTATTTTCACCACTGATATAAATTGCTTTACAACTGAGATTCATTGCAAGCTCAATATCTGCCCTTCTGTCGCCGATAACGAAAGATGAGTCAAGGTCGATTCCGCCTGAAAGGTACTGAACAAGCATAGCTGTTCCCGGTTTACGGGTCGGAGCTTTTTGTGAAGGAATTGTTTTGTCGATAAATATTTCGGAGAAGACAACACCCTCACCTTTTAGAATTTCCAACATCTTGTTTTGAACCGGACAGAAGGTATCTTCGGGGAATGATTCAGTCCCAAGACCATCCTGGTTTGTAATCATAACAAGTTCAAAATCAGTCTCCTTTGCTATCTTTGATAAGCTTGATATAACTCCGGGGAGAAAAACCAGCTTCTCGAGACTATCTATCTGCTTATCCTCCGGTTCGATGAGGATGGTTCCATCTCTGTCAATAAAGAGTACTTTCTTCATAGAGCAATAGACTTTAATGCTTTTACAAGTTTGTCGTTTTCTGATTTTTTCCCTATTGTAATACGAAGGCAGTTATTTATTATGCTGCTTCGGTTTCTGATAATTATATTCTTATTAACCAATGTTTTATAAATGTAATCAGCATTTTTAACTTTTACAAGTAGAAAATTTGCATCTGACGGAAAAACCTTTTCAGTTATTTTCATTTTTATCAGATTTGATGAAAGCCTTTCTCTTTCCTTTTTTATCTTAATGACCTGAGTCTTATATTCTTCAATTCTTTCCAGTTTACTTAAAACAGCTTTCTGATTAATTGTACTTATGTTATATGGTGGTTTCAACTTGTTGAAATACTGAATGACAGAACGATTTGAAAAGGCCATTCCAATTCTTGCAGCTGCCAGTCCAAATGCTTTGCTGAATGTCTGCATTATTATCAGATTAGGATATCTCTCAATCAGCCTGATAAATGAGGGCTTCTCACTGAAGTCAATATAAGCTTCATCGATCACAACTATACCTTCAAAATTTGAAAGTATTTTTTCAACATCAGGATAATTCATAGCATTTCCGGTGGGATTATTAGGAGAGCAGATAAAAATCAGTTTCAGGTTTTTATCTGAAAACAAAGGACTGACTCTGTTCATATCAATCTGAAAGTTCTCATTCAAAGGAATCCTGATTACTTCAATATCATTTACTGAAGCTGAAACCTGGTACATTCCATAAGTTGGAGTGAAGGTTAATACCTTATCAATTCCAGGATTGCAGAATATCCTGAAACAGAGATCAATGATCTCGTCACTTCCATTCCCAAGGAAAATCTTTTCCTCTTCAACTCCTTTAACTTTTGAAATTGCTTTTTTCAGATCTCTCTGATAGGGATCGGGATAGCGGTTAAGGTTACCATAAGGATTCTCGTTGGCATCCATAAAAATACCCGATTTGCCACTGAATTCATCCCTTGCGCTAGAGTAGGGAGTAAGTCTGATAACATTTCCCCTTACCAGTTTATTTATATCTACCATTCTGTAAACTTTTAAGTCTGATGCTCACTGAATTTTTATGACCATTTAATAATTCGGCCTCAGCCATAATTTCAATTGTGGGTCCAAGGTTTTTGATCCCTTCAGCACTAATTTCCTGGAAAGATATTTTTTTTAGGAAACTGTCTATAGAGACTCCGCTGTAATTCTTTGCAAATCCGTTCGTAGGAAGTGTGTGGTTTGTACCTGAAGCATAATCACCGGCGCTTTCGCAACTGAATCTTCCCAGGAAGACCGAACCTGCATTTGTTACTTTGTCTCCAATTGAACTCGTATCGGAGGTGTTAATAATAAGGTGTTCAGGTGCATACCTATTGCTGAAATCAATGCAATCGTCCAGTGTAGAAAGAAGAATTAACTTACTGTTTTCCAAAGCTTTCAAGGCGATCTCTTTTCTTGGTAACGACTCCACCTGCTTCACAACCTGAGTTCTTACTCTTTCCATAAGTGTCTGATCATTAGTCAACAATATTACCTGGCTGTCAGATCCATGCTCGGCTTGTGAAAGAAGATCAGAAGCAACAAATTCAGGGCTTGCCAGGCTATCTGCAATTACAAGCACTTCACTTGGACCCGCTGGCATATCTATTGAAACACCATCCTGTTGTACCATCTCTTTGGCTCTTGTTACATACTGGTTACCCGGTCCGAATATCTTGCAGACTTTCGGAATTGTTTCAGTGCCATATGCCATCGCAGCAATTGCCTGAGCTCCACCCACTTTAAATATTTTGGAAATCCCAATGAGCTGGGCGGTATATAGAATAAGGGGACTAACTTTTCCATTCTTACCGGGAGGAGTACATACAACTATTTCTTTGCATCCTGCCTGTTGTGCAGGTATGCCAAGCATGAGCAGAGTTGAAAAAAGAGGAGCGCTGCCACCAGGAACGTATAGTCCCACTTTTTCTATCGCTACACTTTTTCTCCAGCATCTTACCCCTTTCATGGTTTCAATAACCGGTTCTTTAGTGAGCTGGGAAGAATGAAACTTTTCAATATTTTTTTTAGCAATTTTTATTGCGTTCTTCAGCTCTTGCGGAATCTGTCCGGATGATTCCTCTATTTCAGTTGAAGATACCTGTAAATTTCCCGGAGGCACACCATCGAATTTATCTGAGTAGTAGTAAATAGCTTTGTCAGCCTCTGATTTAACACGATTTATAATACTTTTGACAATATCCGTAAGATCGCTCCTGTCTATTCCCGGTCTCTCACATAGTGATTCCCAATTCTCTTTTTCAGGAAAAATAATTGATTTCATTACAATATCATTTTTTCGATTGGAATTACCAGTATACCTTCCGCTCCGGCTGCCTTAAGCTGATCAATTCTTTCCCAGAATTCATCCTCTTTTACTACAGAGTGGAGGCTGCACCAACCTTTTTCAACGAGAGGCACTATTGTAGGACTTTTCATTCCGGGAAGTATTGAGCATATTGTTTTTACTGCTGCATCAGGTGCATTCAGCAATATGTATTTATTCTCTTTTGCATTCTTAACTGCCCTTATCCGGAACAATAAACTGTTTAGTATAGCTTGCTTTTCCGGGTTGAGGTTTTTATTCCCGATAATAACGGCCTGACTCTTAAGAATGGTCTCAACTTCATGTAATCCATTGGTAAGCAGGGTACTGCCTGAACTTACTATATCGCAAACTGCGTCTGCAAGCCCTATGCCGGGAGCAATCTCTACGCTGCCGCTGATCTCTTCAATTTCAGCAGTTATTTTATTTTTTTTAAAGAATGCGGAAAGGATATGAGGATAGCTTGTTGCGACCTTCTTATTCATGAAATAGCCCACTCCGGGATATTTCTCCTCTTTTGGAATGGCAAGACTCAGCCGGCATTGTGCAAAGCCAAGCTGTTCTATTATAGTTACTTCTTTATTCTTTTCAAAAACCATGTTTTCTCCAAGAATGCCAATATCGGCGACCTGCTGTTCGACATATTGAGGTATATCGTCATCTCTCAGGAACAGAAGCTCCACCGGAAAGTTTTTGGCAGTGGTTTTAAGGACACTGATACCATTTGAGAATTTAATCCCACATTCCTCAAGCAGTTTTTTCGAATGTTCGCTAAGTCGCCCGCTCTTTTGAATCGCAATTTTCAGTACACTCATTTTACTTTTTCATATGTGTCTGAGCAAACCTGCCGGGAAATAAAAAACCCGTCTGATCTGCTCAGACGGGTTTATAATAATATTATTTGCACACATATCATTATCTTCTCGCCTAAGAGCAAGTATGAAAATGATGATGTGTTAATTTATAACTCATTCCTTAATATTATAAATGCAAAGATAGTAAAAAATTAATAAATATTACAAATTTAATAAAAAATATTGCTAAACTCTTTCAGCTACAAGGTCTCCGACCTGGGTAGTTGAATATCCCATTTTGCCGGCTCCCATATCTTTCAATTTATTAGCTGTTACATCCATTATTGCGTTTTCAATTGCCAGGGCAGCTTTTTCTTCACCAAGATGTTCAAGCATCATACCGCCGCATGCAATGGAAGCCAGTGGATTAATGACATTTTTGCCTGTATATTTCGGAGCAGAACCACCAATAGGCTCAAACATTGAAACACCTTCCGGATTAATATTTCCTCCGGCAGCTATTCCCATTCCTCCCTGTGTAATTGCTCCCAGGTCGGTTATAATATCCCCAAACATATTTGTTGTGACAATAACATCAAACCATTCGGGATTTTTGACCATCCACATACAGGTTGCATCCACGTGATAATATTCCCGTTTAATATCTGGATAATCAGCTTTGCCAATCTCATGGAACGCCCTTTCCCATAGATCAAATACGTAGGTTAATACATTGGTTTTTCCACAAAGAGCCAGGGTATTCTTCTTATTTCTTTTTCTGGTATATTCAAAAGCATATCGCAGACAACGTTCAACCTGCATACGGTTGTAAACCATATTCTGAATTGCGACTTCATGTGGAGTGCCTTTCATTGTAACACCGCCAATACCTGTATATACATCGCCGGTATTTTCCCTCACAACAACATAATCAATATGCTCAGGCCCTTTATCTTTAAGTGGAGTAGCCACTCCCGGATATAGTTTAATCGGACGAAGATTAATATATTGATCCAATTCAAATCGTAGTTTCAGCAGAATACCCTTTTCCAGTATGCCTGGTTTTACATCAGGATGTCCGATAGCACCCAAAAAAATTGAATCGAACTTTTTTAATTGATCAGTTGCCGAATCAGGTAGTATTTCACCTGTTCTCAGATAACGATCTCCACCAAAATCAAATTCCTCGAAATTCAGCTTAAATCCAAATTTTGAAGCCACGGCGCTCAGTACTTTTTTACCTTCCCTGACAACTTCCGGGCCTGTACCATCACCAGGTATAACAGCAATCTTGTATGATTTACTCATAATTATGTTTGTATTTATTATTGTTTATTTCAGGATAAATGTCAGGATATCTGAGGTATATCTATACTTCGGTTAATCTCCTGTCAGCTATTATTTTCATTTCAATATTCTCAACAATGTTCAGCATTCGTTCTGTCGCCTTTATTGCCGATTCAGTCTGGTCTGCATCGAATCCTCTGGTTTTAAATTCTTTTTCATTGTAATTCCAGGTAATAACAGTCTCAACAAAGGCATCGGTTTTACCTCCGGGAGGTATTGATACCTGGTAATCTGTCAATACCGGATATGTTTTCCCAAGTTTGTCATAGATTATATGTAATGCTCTCATAAATGCATCATATTGACCGTCACCTGATGATGTTTCCTGATACAAATTGCCGTCAATCTCGATCTGAACACTGGCAAACGGTTTTAAGCCATATGACAGGGAGAGGGAATAGTTTTTAATAAATATTTTGTAATTGATTTCTTCGCTGCCGAGCACATCAGCTATAATAAATGGCAGATCCTCGGTGGTTACATTTTCTTTTTTATCGCCAAGTTCAATAACCCGCTGAGTCACTTTAGTGAGTGATTCGGGATTAAGAAACAGCCCGAACTCTTCAAGATTCTTTCTGATTGTTGCTTTACCCGATTGTTTACCCAAAGCGTATTTTCTTTTTCTTCCGAACCTTTCAGGGAGCAGATTATTATAATATAGGTTGTCTTTGCTATCTCCATCTGCATGCACTCCGGATGTCTGTGTAAAAACGTTCTCGCCAATAACAGGTTTGTTCACCGGTATGCGTATTCCGCTGAATGTCTCAACTATTTTACTCGCTTTGGTTATCTCGAATTCATTTATTCCTGTCTCAATATGAATCAGATCGCGAAGAACACCAATTACACTTGACAAAGGGGCATTTCCCGCTCTTTCTCCGAGTCCGTTAATAGTGGTATGAATTCCGGAAATCCCTGCTTTAACCGCTGAAAAGACATTGGCAACAGCCAGGTCGTAATCATTATGTGCGTGAAAATCAAAGTGAAGTGAAGGATAACTGTCTATAATTTTTTTACAGAAATTGAAAGTCTGCTCAGGATTAAGTATCCCGAGTGTGTCGGGAAGCATGAATCTTTTGATATTCTCACTCTTCAAAGAATCAAGCAGATAGATTACATAAGATTCGGAATGTATCATACCGTTCGACCAGTCTTCAAGATAGATGTTTACCTCCATATCGCGGCATTCAGCCTTTTTGAGTATTTCTTTTATATCACTCACATGCTGCTCGGGTGTTTTTCTTAATTGCTTTTCGAGATGTCTGAGCGACCCTTTGCAGAGAAGATTTATGACCTTTCCTCCTGCGTCATTTATCCACTTAATCGAAATATCTCCGTCGACGAATCCCAAAACTTCTACTTTCCGCTGGAGATTATTATGGCGTGCCCAGTCAGTTATTTGCCTGATAGCCTCAAATTCACCTGAAGAAACACGCGCTGAAGCCACTTCAATACGGTCGACTTTCAGATCTTTCAGGAGAAGCTTTGCTATATGGAGTTTTTCGAGGGGTGAGTATGACACACCCTGTGTCTGTTCTCCGTCACGGAGTGTAGTATCCATTATTTCAACTCTCATTTCACAAGACTTTTGTTGTTTTCATAACTTATAATCAGATCCTTCATACTCAAAATAAAGTCAATATCGTCGAGGCCTTTAAGCAAACATTCTTTCTTGTATGGATTGATCGCGAATTTAACAGAATCGCCCGTGGATAATATTGTGAAAGTCTGTTTAGCCAGATCAATTCTGACTTTGGTACCAGGATCGTTCTGTACCATGTCGTGAAGTTTTTTCAAAAGATTTTCGGAGATTACTATTGGAAGTAAACCGTTATTCAGGGCATTGTTCATGAAAATATCTGCGAAAAAGCTCGAAACGACTGCCCTGAATCCATAATCAAAGATTGCCCAGACAGCATGTTCGCGGCTTGATCCGCTTCCGAAATTTTTACCGGCAACAAGTACTTTACCGTTGTAGATAGTTTTATTCAGAACAAAGTCATTGTTTTTCTCGCCGGTCTTTGTATACCTCCAGTCGCGGAAAAGATTATCACCAAATCCCTGCCGTGTCGTAGCACTTAAGAACCTTGCAGGTATAATCTGATCGGTATCAATATTTTCAAATGGAAGGGGGACGCAGGTTGACTCAAGAATATCAAATTTAACTTTTGGCATATCAGATTATTTTTTGATTTTATTTTCTGCAGTTATGAATTCCCTTGGATCTGTTATCCTGCCTGTTATTGCAGCGGCAGCAGCAGTATACGGACTAGCCAACAGGGTTCTGGCACCCGGACCCTGTCGTCCTTCAAAGTTCCTGTTTGATGTTGAAACCGCATATTTCCCCTGCGGAATTTTATCTTCGTTCATGGCCAGACAGGACGAACAACCAGGTTGCCTTACCTCGAATCCGGCTTCTTTGTATATTTCGACAAGACCTTCAGCAACCATCTGCTTTTCTACCTCTTTTGAACCAGGTACTATCAGTGCGGTTATATTATTTGCCTTTTTTCTTCCGCTTATTATCTGTGCAAATGCTCTGAAATCTTCAATCCGTCCATTTGTACAGCTTCCGATAAAGACATAGTCTACTGGATGACCAAGGAGTTTCATCCCGGGTATAAAACCCATATAATCCAGTGACTTTATAAATGACGAAGAGGCATTTTTTCCAATTTCATCTGATAAAGGAATTGTATCATCGACAGCCATTCCCATCCCGGGATTTGTGCCATATGTGATCATTGGTTTTATTAAGCTGGCATCAAATTCAAGTTCACTGTCAAATGATGCGTCAGCATCGCTCTTGAGTTTTCTCCACTCGCTGACAGATGAATTGATATCTTTAATTCCGGATATTGAAGGAAGCTTTTTCAGGTAATCAAATGTCACTTCATCCGGTTCAATTAACCCTCCGCGTGCACCCATCTCAATGCTCATATTACAAACAGTCATTCTTGCCTCCATACTGAGACTTTTAATTGCAGGTCCACAGTATTCGACAAAATATCCTGTTGCCCCGCTGGCTGAAATTTGCGAAATGATGTACATGATTATATCTTTGGAAGACACGCCGTTATGAAGTTTTCCTTTCAAAGTGATCCTCATCTTTTTTGGTTTTGGCTGAAGAATGCACTGTGTTGCGAGAACCATCTCAACTTCACTTGTTCCTATACCGAATGCTATTGTTCCAAATGCTCCATGGGTTGATGTATGACTATCACCACAGACTATTGTCATACCAGGCAGTGTATATCCCAGTTCCGGACCAATAACATGTACTATCCCGTTTTTTGGATGGTTGAGACCAAACAATTCAATACCATATTTTTGGCAATTTTCACTCAATCTTTCAACCTGGGTACGCGATAATTCGTCCCGGATTTGGAGATGCTGGTCCTTAGTTGGTATGTTATGGTCGGCAGTGGCGATAGTTCTATCCGGTCTGAATACGGAAATGCCGCGTTCTTTCAGACCATTAAATGCCTGTGGACTGGTTACTTCGTGGATATAGTGCCTGTCGATGTAGAGAACATCAGGTCCGTCTTCAATAGATTTTACCACATGTTCATCCCAGATTTTGTCGAAAAGTGTTTTTGCTTTCAAAATTGTATTTTTTTAGTTTTTCTTCGTTTTTTGCTCCCCTGCCCTTTTTTACCTCTCCCTAAATCCCTCTCCCAGGGGAGAGGGACTTAATGATTCTTTTTCTTGCTCCCCTTCTCCCCATGGGATTGGGGAAAAGTCAAGCCCCCCTTGGGGGGTTTGGGGGTCACTTTATTTTTGAAAGAGCGTCAATAAAAGCTTCTACGGAAGCAGTAATGATGTCGGTATTCGCGGAAAATCCATAATAGATTTTTCCCTGGTGTTCAACCTGGATGTGCACCTTACCGAGGTCATCACTCCCTTTGGTAATAGCCTGGATCAAAAATTCCTCGAGATGCACTGTTTTACTTATCAGCTGTTTAACGGCTGTAAATGCTGCATCGATAGGCCCATTGCCGGAAGCAGTTGAGAAATGCACCTCTCCATTAATTTTTACTCCTACCGTAGCAACCGGAATCAATGATTTTCCACATGAAACCTGAAGGAGATCAAGTTTGAGAGATTTCTCTCCCTGGAAAACAACGCCGGCAAGAATTCTTATATCTTCATCGTTGATATCTTTCTTCTTATCTGCGAGCAGAAGGAAGCGATAGTAAATATCATCAATCTCCTCTTTTCCAAAGTTGAATCCGAGTAATTCAAGGCGGTGATTTAGAGCAGCCCTGCCACTGCGGGCTGTCAGGATTATTGAAGACTCTCTGATACCAACTTCTACCGGATCTATGATTTCATAGTTTTCCCTGTTCTTAAGAACGCCATCCTGATGAATACCAGAGGAGTGTGCAAATGCGTTTCTTCCAACTATTGCTTTATTGGCCTGAACAGGCATGCTCATAAGAGTTGAAACAAGCCGGCTTGTGCTAAAGATGAGTTTTGAATTGATATCGGTTACCAGGTTAAGGTCATGATGACTTTTTATAATCATAGCAATCTCTTCAAGAGAAGTATTGCCGGCTCTCTCTCCGATTCCATTAATTGTCACTTCAACTTGTCGTGCTCCGTTAATTATACCCATCATTGTATTGGCAGTTGCCATACCCAGATCGTTGTGACAGTGTGTCGAAATGATAGCTTTATCTATATTCGGAACATTCTCTTTCAGATATTTTATCTTCTGACCGTATTCTTCAGGAAGACAGTAACCAGTTGTGTCAGGTATATTTACTACTGTAGCTCCGGCTTTTATTACGGCTTCGATAACTTTTGCCAGGTATTCATTTTCACTTCTGCCGGCATCTTCAGCATAAAACTCAACATCGTCGACAAATTTTCTTGCATATTTGACTGCATCTGATGCTCTTTTAATTATCTCTTCCGGAGTTGTTTTGATTTTGTATTTTATATGGAAAGGAGACGTGCCGATACCGGTATGTATTCTCTTTCTTTTTGCATACTGAAGCGCATCAGCTGCGACTTCGATATCTTTTTTAACAGCCCGTGTCAGTGCACAGATCACAGGATTTGTAACAGCCTTTGATATTTCAACCACTGATTTGAAATCACCCGGGCTTGAAATAGGGAAACCAGCTTCAATTATATCAACACCAAGAGCTTCCAGAGCCTGGGCAACTTCAATTTTTTCAATTGTATTTAACTGGCAACCGGGCACCTGTTCTCCATCCCTTAGGGTGGTATCGAAAATAATGACCTTATCTTCCATAATAATAAATTATTTGTAAAAGATTTTTATTTCACGGGTCTTAGTTTTCTCACTGCAGCACCTGCTCTCCACATTTCTGAATTACCAAGTTCATTAAGCTCGGCATCCAGTACCTGTTTATAATTGGCAGCGCCGGTTGACTTGAGGACTCTCACACATTCTTCTCCTGATTTTACCTTTTTATACAAGTCGGTGAAGACAGGAAGGGTTGCTGCTTTAAACTTTGGACGCCAGTCCAGCGCTCCACGTTGTGCTGTTGCACTACAGTTAGCATACATCCAGTCCATTCCTTTTTCATCAACCAGTCTGATTAAGCTCTGCGTCAATTCCTCCACGGTTTCATTGAATGCCTCAGAAGGGCTGTGTCCATTTTCCCTTAAAACCTGGTACTGTGCATCCATAATTCCTGCAAGAGCACCCATCAAAACCCCGCGCTCTCCGGTCAGATCGCTGTAGACCTCTTGTTCAAAAGTCGTTGGGAAAAGATAACCTGAACCAATCGCAATGCCTAATGCAATTGTCCGTTCTTCTGCTTTCCCGGTAAAATTCTGAAAAACTGAATAGCTTGAGTTTATACCGGAACCTGCAAGGAAATTACGTCTTACACTTGTTCCTGATCCCTTTGGCGCAACAAGTATAACATCAACAAAGGAAGGAGGGATAACGCCAGTATGTTCCTTATAGGTAATAGAAAACCCATGGGAGAAATAAAGTGCATCTCCTTTTTTAAGACATGGTTTTAGTTTTGGCCAGAGTATACGTTGGGCAGCATCCGATACGAGATATTGAATAATAGTACCCTTCTTCGCGGCTTCCTCAATAGGAAACAAAGTTTTCCCGGGTATGAAACCATCAGCAACAGCTTTGTCCCAATCGGCTTTAAACTCGGGAGCCTGTCCGATAATTACATTAATACCATTATCCTTCATGTTCATTGCCTGAGCAGGACCCTGAACGCCATAACCAATAACTGCGACTACTTCATTTTTAAGTACTTCGCGGGCTTTTGAAAGTGAAAATTCTTCTCTTGTAACTACATTCTCGACGACACCGCCAAAATCAATTTTTGCCATTTTCTTAAATATTAAATATGTATTAATAAAGCATTTCTATTGTTTCTGTTTTAAAACGGTTAGCTTCATCCATCTCTTTAAGATATGCATTTAACTCCTTAACCTGTTTGGTTATTGCAACTCTGCCTGATTTTGCAAACTGCAATAACCCAAAGGGTTCAAGTTGAGCAAGCAATTCAGCTATTTCTGTCTTATGGCCTGTTTTTTCAATTACCATGTATTCAGGAGAAACCTCCAGAATTCTTGCATTATGGCCCCTTACTATATGATCGATAACATTACCGGACATCATTCCGTTTGTAGTAACCTTGAACAAAGCAATCTCCTGATAAATAATCTGGTCGGATGAATGAACAAAAACTTTTAATACGTCTATAAGCTTTTCCATTTGTCGTGCCACTTTCTGGACCATCTCGCTTGTTGTCTTTACAACTATTGTAAGGAGATAAACTCCTTTTACTGCAGATTCCGAAGCTGTGAAACTGTCAATATTGATCTGTCTTCTTGTTAGTATTATTGTTATCTGACCAAGGATGCCTATATGGTCCTCAGTGAATATCGATATTGTAAATTCCTGTTTCATATTATTAATATTAATAAGTCAATCTTACTTCGGAAACTGATGATCCGGGTTCAACCATTGGGAAAACATTTCCTTCCTTCTCAATTGCAATTTCGAGCACGAATGGCCCGTCAGCAGCCAGCATTTCTTCAAGAGAACCCATAAGATCTTCTCTCTTCGAAACTTTTTTAGCAGGGATATTAAATGCACTGGAAATCATTACAAAATCAGGATTTATCATCTGGGTCGAAGCATATCTCTTATCAAAAAACATATCCTGCCATTGACGTACCATACCCAGATAATTATTGTTGAGCACAATGATTTTAAGAGGAACATTATATTGCATTATTGTACCCAATTCCTGTATTGTCATCTGGAAACCTCCATCTCCGACAAAGGCAATGACGGGTTTATCGGGCCTCCCTATTTTAGCGCCTATTCCTGCCGGAACTCCGAATCCCATAGTTCCCATTCCGCCTGATGTAACAAAACTGTTTGGATTGATGAACTTGTAATATCTTGCAGCATACATCTGATTTTGTCCGACATCCGTTACAATTATTGCTTCCCCTTTCGTCAGCTCTGATATGCGGCTGACGACCTCACCCATTTTTAAATCCCCTTTTTCAGGTCTTGTTTCTGGTATTATAACTTTCTCGTATTCAGTCTTGTCACAGATCCTGAATTCTCTGATCCATTTTTCAAAAGAGTTTGCATTGACAAGGGTTGTAAGGTAACAGAGTGCATCTTTCGCATCATTGTGTATTTCAACATCGACCATTACATTTTTATTTATCTCAGCCTCATCGATCTCAATGTGTATTATCGTTGCCTTTTTAGCATATTTCTTAAGATTTCCGGTAACACGGTCATCGAATCGCATACCTATTGCTATAATAAGGTCGGCTTCATTTGTAAGAAGATTTGGTCCGTAATTGCCATGCATACCAAGTAACCCGGTGAACAAGCGATGATCGGAAGGGAATCCGGAGAGGCCAAGCAGGGTCAATGCAACTGGTATTCCCGTTTTTTCAGAAAATGCCTTCAGCTCTTTTTCAGCTCCTGACATAAGCACTCCGTGTCCGGCCAGTATAAGAGGTCTCTCAGCATGGTTAATCATGATAGCGGCAGATTCTATTGCTTTTGTATGCAATGGAATATGAGGATTATAGCTTCTGATATAGTCGCATTTTTTATATTTGAAATTAAGTTTTTCAAGCTGGGCATCTTTTGTTATATCAATAAGAACAGGTCCCGGACGTCCTGATTTAGCTATATAAAATGCTTTTGCAATCACATCAGGTATATCCTGTGGTTTTTTAACCTGGCAGTTCCATTTTGTAACCGGCATAGAAACTCCAATAATATCGGTTTCCTGAAATGCATCTGTGCCTATAAGTCCTGATACTACCTGGGCCGTTATGAATACAACCGGAACTGAATCAAGAAATGCATTGGCAATCCCGGTTACCAGGTTTGTAGCGCCCGGCCCGGAAGTGGCAAAGCATATTCCCGGTTTACCTGTAACCATCGAATAAGCCTGAGCGGCATGTGCAGCTCCCTGTTCATGACGGGTAAGAATATGGTGAAGCTTATCCTCGTAATCCATAAGTTTGTCATAGACAGGCATAATTGCTCCACCGGGGTAACCAAAAATAGTATCCACTCCCTCCTCAACCAAACAATTCAGAAGAGCTTCAGCTCCAGTAATTTGTTCCTGTCCATTGATTCGTTCTGTAACTTGTTCTGTTTCCTTTTCAGTCTTCATATACATTATTGTCTAATTGTCTAGTTGTCTTGTTTTTGCCCCCCATCCCCCATAAAGGGGGGCTAATTCTCTCTCTATTTGAATATACACTTTTGTCTTTTTACTTTTGTCTTTTATCTTTTAATTGCACCCTGCACTATATTAACCTTATTGCTCCCATATCAGCAGAACTTACATTTGCAGCATAAGCTTTCAATGCAGAAGAAATTTTGCGGTTACGCTTTTCAGGTTTGTATGCTCTTTCTCCTTTTAATTCTTCTTTTTTTTGTCGCTTTTTGAGTTCAACATCAGATAAAAGGACATTTATTTTTCTTGCCTGAATGTCGATTTCTATACGATCACCCGTACTGATCAGAGCAAGTTCACCTTTTGATGCTGCCTCGGGAGATACATGTCCGATTGAAAGACCAGAGGTACCTCCGGAAAACCTTCCATCGGTAATAAGTGCACATTTTTTATCAAGTCCCTTCGATTTCAGGTATGAAGTAGGGTAAAGCATTTCCTGCATGCCCGGACCTCCTTTTGGGCCTTCATATCTTATAACTACCACCTCTCCTTCTTTTACAGTACCCTGAAGGATTCCATCTGCTGCATCCTCCTGTGATTCAAATATCCTCGCAATCCCGGTAAATGAATACAGGGAAGAATCTATTCCTGCAGTTTTAACTATACACCCATTGCGTGCTATATTTCCATAAAGTACCGCCAACCCACCTTCTTTGCTGTATGGGTTTTCAACGGACCGGATGCATCCGTTTTTCCTGTCGCTGTCAAGTTCTTTATATAAAGTGTTATGTGAACCCATCGAAAGGTTTTTTTCCATAGAAGGGGCACTTTTGAATATCTCAAAAGCAGCCGGAAGGGCTTTTCCACTCAGAATATCCCAGTCCGAAACAGCTTCATGAAGGGTCAGATAATCTACCCGTTTAACAGAGGTGTCTAACAGGTTCCCACGTTCAAGTTCTCCCATAATACCTAAAATTCCTCCTGCACGATTAACATCCTGAACATGATATTGTGAACTCGGGGCAACCTTGCATATGTTGGGGATTCTTCTTGAAAGTTTATCGATATCTTTCATTGTGAAATCAACACCAGCCTCCTGAGCTATAGCAAGGAGATGAAGAACAGTATTTGTTGATCCGCCCATAGCAATGTCGAGCGACATTGAATTCTTGAATGCTTCTTTTGTCGCAATCGCACGGGGAAGAACCGAGTCATCACCTTCATTGTAATACCTGTTGGTAAGATCGACAATTAATCCTGCAGCTTTTTCAAAAAGCTTCACTCTGTTCACATGAGTAGCAACAATGGTTCCGTTCCCCGGAAGTGAAAGACCCAATGCCTCCGTAAGACAATTCATCGAGTTGGCGGTAAACATACCTGAACACGATCCACATGTAGGACAGGCCGATTTTTCGATCTCAGACAGATCCGTATCGCTTATTGAATCATCAGCGCCTGCAACCATTGCATCAACCAGATCAAGATACCTGTTTTTAAAACGTCCGGCTTCCATTGGTCCTCCTGATACAAAAACAACCGGAATGTTTATCCTCATGGCAGCCATCAGCATCCCGGGAGTAATCTTATCGCAATTACTTATACAGATCATTCCATCTGCAAGATGGGCATTACAGACATACTCGATGCTGTCAGCTATTAATTCCCTCGAAGGGAGAGAGTAGAGCATTCCTTCATGACCCATAGCAATTCCGTCATCAATGGCAATTGTGTTGAATTCAGCAGCAAAAAAGCCTCTCTTCTCAATCTCCTTTTTAACAATCTGCCCAATCTCATGAAGATGAGCATGGCCGGGTACAAACTGTGAAAATGAATTGACAACAGCAATTATAGGTTTTCCCATTTGAGATTCCTTCATCCCGTTTGCACGCCACAGGCTTCTGGCACCTGCCATATTCCTGCCGGTTGTTGTCTTTGAGCTTCTGAGCTGGTTCTTCATTTGTAAAAAATCAAATTAAAAAAAAAGCTTTCCGGTTTCCCGGAAAGCTTCTGTATGTCTATAGTATCACATATTATTCCCGGGTCATGTGCGCTGAGCAAGAATGAGGATGAGGACAATAATATGGATTAAAGATATTCTCATGGTTTTGTTCTAAATTGACGCACAAATGTACCTATATTTTTAATATATCAAAGGAAAAGTGCTTTTTATTTTCATTTTTGTTAAATTCCTACATAAAAAAGCACAATATTCTCATTTGTATATGCTCTGAAGATTAACAAGTTACGCCTTCTATCTTTTCTATTTAGCTCTATGAAGTAGACTTTTCTGACTACATGTTCCGAATTCTTATAATCCTGATATTAGATCTTCTAAATATTTATTATCTTGTACATAATATTGTAATCTTCATAACAAGCTGAATATGAAAATTATCACTCTTCTGCTTGCAGCTTTTTTTTGCATATCTGGTTCGAATGCACAGATGAAGCCGTCCGGAAATCAGACAGGTCGGAGGCTTGAAAAAGTGATCAATTCACAATGGACATTCAATTATTTTCCGGATGAGACTGCAAATAAAGGTTATGAACTTCCCGGAACCGATGATTCAAAATGGTCTGCCATAAGCCTTCCGTATACATGGAATACCTATGAAACAACTGGTGAGCTTCATCCTTTTATTAAGAACACTGCCGAAAGCGACAACCCATACTGGCGAATAGGATGGGGTTGGTATCGTAAACATTTTTTAATTAACAGGGAATATTCCGACAGGAAAGTATTTATTGAGTTTAAAGGCGTGCAGAAATATTGCAAGGTTTGGCTTAATGGCAAATATGTCGGGGAAGCTAACATCGCGCACAAATCTTTTGATTTTGATATTACTCAATTTATTAAACACGGTGAAGATAATTTACTTGCAGTGGCAGTAAATAATCTTAAAACGGAGGAGTCTGATAAAGCCCCTGAGGGTGAAGTAAATTTTAATGTTTACGGGGGAATTTGTCATGACGTGACTATTGTGCTTAAAAATAGTCTTTATATACCTATACAGGGATCATCAAGCCACGATGGTGGTACTCTTGTCATTACACCGCAGGTAACAGAAAAGGAGGGGATTGTGAGGATTCAAACCTGGGTGAAAAATGATAATCCACAAAAGAAGAACTGTACATTGCAAACTTCTATCTCCGATACCACAAACAGAATTGTACAGGTAATTAAATCTGATGCCATTTTAACTCCCGGGCAATTATTTATGTTTGATCAGACATTTAAACCAATTAAAAACCCTCATCTCTGGTCAGACAAGGTTCCTTATCTCTACAAGATTTATACAGAGGTAATTGATGGAAAGACAGTTACAGATGCCTATGCAAGTCCGCAGGGATTGAAATTTACTTCAACGGGAGATACAACCAGATTGGAGACTGATTCCAGGATTATAAACGATTTAGAAGAAGTTCTTCATAAAAACATGAGTGAAAACCATGTTATTTCTGCAAAGTCGACTGTTTCTGATGAGCCTTCGAAGATAATTCTCACTAGTTCACATCAGAAAATTACGGCTGACCGTGGTTCAGTTGTTATATTATCTGCAGATATTTTTGATTCAAAGGGTAGTCGGGTAAGTGGGGCAACTAACACGATAAAATGGAATGTTTCAGGACCGGCAAAATTAATTGGTCCTATTGTTTATGAATCTGTAGTTAATACGCGTCAGCAGACTGATGGAGTCTGGTATATGAATATGCCGGTTTCGAATGTTATCAGGTCAACAGGAAAAGCAGGTAAGATACACGTTACAGTTTCGGCAAGCGGCCTGGCCTCAGGATCATTAGATATTATTGCAGAAGAATTAGAATCTGACAATACCATTCTTACTGAACCGGTACTGCAGGATGAAGGACGAGTAGCGGTTGCCAGATTATTACTCATTGCCAATAGGTTGGACGATGTACTAGTTGAGATAAAGCCGGCTTCGGATGAATTTAACTTTGGTCTTTCTGAAAAACCCGGATATGCAAGGGTGATCAGAGAGTACATAAAAAAGAATAATTCATCAGTTGATACCACATCAATCGAATTTAAAACCCTGATAGATCTATTTGCCGTCCAACTGTTAAATTCTAACGGTCGGCTTATTGCCGATGATTATAATTTCAGTGTTGATCATTACAATAATTGCCGGTTAATATCCGGGTATATCAACAGTACAAAACTTCCGGTGCTATTTAAGGATGGGTTAAAGAAGTTCTATTCAGACGCAATTATAAAGAAAGGAAGCGAGAAAAATGCAGGTGAAGAGATGAACTGGCTCAACTGGATACCTTCCGGCGGCACAGTGGTAATAGTTCAAAGTGAGAAAACATATACCGACTTGAAAGGTGTTATCTTAACAAAGAATTCAGGACTTACGGAAATAATCAGTGCGGTTTATCCGCAATTTTTCAATTTTTCAGAGGAAGCAAAGGAACGGGCTTTGATATTTATCAGTAAAGTGAATCCATATGTTCATGTTACCTCAACTGTCGGCCAGAGAAGGGAAGGAGATACAGCAAAAAAGACAAATTTATTATATATCGCAGAAAAAGGACAACCAATATTGATTCCTTTGCTAAAATTTATTTCCGAATAGCTTACTCTGTGACTAGCTGTGAAGATTTTATGCCTCATCCCCCTTGCCCCCTTCTCCCAGGAGAGAAGGGGGTAAACTGACATAAATTACTGATTTAAGTCCCTCCCCCCTGGGGGAGAGCCTGCCCCGCTTCGGCGGGGGATTTAGGGAGAGGAAAAAAAACAGAGGAGACACAGAGTTCCGCAGAGATTAAATTATGTTTATCTTAACGTCCTCGTCACAAAAAACTCTTAAAATCAATTCATGATTATTTAACTTTAAGATTATGAAAATAAAGCTATTAATCTTGCTTTTTCTTACCGGAACAGTCAGTAGTGTGTTCCCTCAATTGCCACAGGATGTTTATAAAAAACCTCTTAAAGAAGTACTGATTGACATTGAAAAAAAATATAAAATTAATTTTGAGTACAGTGATAATGATATAAAAGGGGTTGATATTATATATTCTACTTGGCGATATCGGGTTGATATAGAACAAACTCTTACTAATGTTCTTTATCCTGCTGATTTCATTTTTCAGAAGAAAAATGATGTTGTTTACCAGGTAAGTAAATATGAATACTGGCACAAAACTCCTGCCGAAGGTAAGCAGCATCTTGATCAGCTTCTTGCAAGCTATTCTTCACTGTCTGCATGGGGTGAATCGCTGCTTCAGTTTGAAAAAGAGGTACATAAAACCGGACTCGCTCTGACAATGCAGACATTGAATTCAATACGTGTAATTGATTTCCTGACCTCTTTGCCGTATGTTGATCAAAAAAGAATAGGAGTTACAGGGGAATCAGGGGGAGGGACACAAGCGTTTCTTTTAACTGCTCTTGACGAAAGGATAACTGTTAGCGTACCTGTTGTAATGGTTTCTTCTTATTTTTTCGGTGGTTGTCCTTGCGAGAGCGGCCTTCCGATCCACTCATGCTCCGACATGGGAACAAACAACGCTGAAATTGCCGCCATGGCATCACCGCGTCCAATGCTTGTTGTTTCCGATGGCAGTGACTGGACTCAGAATGTTCCGGTTATTGAATTTCCATATCTGCAAAAAGTTTATGCATTATATGGAAAACAGGGCAACGTTGAAAATGTCCATCTTTTGAACGAAGCTCACGATTACGGTATTTCAAAGAGATTGGCTATGTATGATTTTATGGCCAGGAACCTGGGATTAAATATCAATGCAATTAAAGATAAGGCAGGTAAAATTGATGAGTCAGGAGTTAAGATTGAGAAATATGATGCGATGCTGGTATTTGGAAAAGAGGGCAAGATACCTGCCAATGCAGTGAAAGGTCCTGACGCTGTATGGAAGATATTGAAGTCGCTGCAATGACACTTAAATCGCTGTGTGTTTTATATTACTTTACTATCTGATGCCTGGCAATATATTCGGGATCAATTTCGATCCCCAATCCTGCTCCTGTGGGTACCGTCACAACTCCGTTATCGCTTAACAGCGAGGATGTTTTACATTCGAACGGGAGTTCGCTATTGAACCCTTTGAATTCTTGATAGGGACCGGCATTTGGTATAGCTGAAACGAAATGCATCATATAAAGGTAACCTAAACCTGATCCTGAAATATGAGGTGTACACTGCTTTCCAAAAGCCAGGGCCATTCTCGCAACTTTCATCGACCTTATCATTCCGCCGAAGTAAAACATATCAGGCTGAACTATTTGAAGTACATCATTGGCAATGAGCCATCGGAACATATGAATACTTGGTTCCTGTTCGCCACCGGCAACAGGTATTTTTAGAGCACCGGCAACCTCTTTCGTCTCTTCATACCAGTCGAAGGGTACGGGCTCCTCATAAAAGTCAATCATGTATTCTTCCATTATCTTTCCGATCCTTATGGCTTCATCTGCAGAATACGAACCGTTTGAGTCGGCATAGATCACCATTTTGTTTCCAAATGTTTTCCGGACAAGAGGTATAAGTTTTTCTGTTCTGCCCTTTGGCTCTTCAAAATTATTGCTCATTCTGCCGCCAACTTTAAATTTAAGTGCTTTGGCGTGTGTTTCTCCAACCTCTTTTATCAGATGTTCTATTGTCACTTCAGCTGTTATTCCACGTTCGCCATTTGCCTGGTAAACAGCAATTTTAGGGTTATGGATCTCACCAATAAGCTGTCCGATTGATCTATTTTTCATTCGTCCGAGCATATCCAGAATTGCAAATTCAATAGTTGCAAGAGGAACCCATAATGCCAGGTTTTGCATCTTATAGTTACTCTGATATACATATACCTCCCGGAGCAGGGTTTCAAGTTTTCTGGCATCTTTCCCGATGAAAAATGGCTGAAGACGATTTACAAAGACAGGATAGAGTGATTTCATCTGCTCATTATTGGCAACTGATAAACCAACTGCTCCATCTTTTGATCTTACCCTGCAGAGAAAAGTGTTATTATACCTCAGAAGGTCGAGAGTTTCAATAATAACAGGTGTTAAAAACTGATCCGTCTTCAATACCGGTTTTTCAATTATTTCATCGAGGATGACATATTTTTCTTTTACATTTTCCTTTCCTGATGAAAAACCCGGAATAATTGTTGCTATGCTGCCTGCCACAGTTGTTTCAAGGAATTTGCGTCTGTTGGTTTTCATAGATAGTCTATTGTTTACCTGATTATTTTTAAACTTCAAATATCGTGAAGAATAACAAAGGCAGCAAGGAAAAAGTTATCTCTTGTATCCGTTGTGTCTGCCATATGGAAGGCGATATTCCGAAAACCTGACCGAGTGATGGATCTAATGACTAATCACATCAGACTTATTATCAGTCAGGGGGGGCTCTGCTTAGTTAAGATTTATCAATATTTAAGAATTACAAATTTCCATTTGGAAAAAAGTAAATAATTTCTACTTTTACCTTATAAGTTCTTTGATTTTTATTAAAGATCAGGAGCTTGAATATATGAGATTAATTAACCTGAGAAATTTAAAATCTAAACCTGACTAAAATGAAGAAAATAAGTACTATTTCAATTGTGCTGTTAATGGCTGTCATCGGCATTTTCTTTTCAACCTTTAATTCATGTAAAATGGAACGACAGAAAAACATTGGATTGCAGTTGTATTCAATTCGTGACTCTATTATGAAAGACGTGCCTGCTGCGATTGCCAAAGTAGGTAAAATGGGTTATAAATTTGTTGAGCCGGCAGGTTATTCCAATGGAAAATTTTATAAAATGGAACCTGCAGCTTTTAAAGCTTTATGTAAATCAAACGGTTTAAAGATTTTAAGTTCTCATACGGGTCAGGCTCTACCCGATTCTGCCAACCTGGTGAAAACAATGGCATGGTGGGATACGTGTATCGATGCTCATGTTGCCATCGGTGCAAAATTCCTCGTTCAGCCATTTATGGGAGGAGAAGCTTATCGAAGTCTCGACACTTTGAAACGTTATTGTGACTATTTCAATGCGATAGGGGAAAAATGCAAAGCCAGGGGTATCCGGTTCGGTTACCATAACCACGATAAGGAATTATCTACCAAACTGGAAGGACAAACTATTTACGATTTTATGCTCGCAAATACTGATCCCGGAAAAGTCTTTTTCGAGATGGATCTTTACTGGGTTGTTATGGGTGGTGCTAACCCTGTTGACTATTTTAATAAATATCCTGGTCGTTTTGTACTCTGGCACATCAAAGATGAAGCAGAGATCGGTGCCAGCGGAAAGATGGATTTTGTTTCCATATGGGGCTCATCTGCCAAATCCGGAATGAAATATGGTATTGTTGAAGTTGAAAGATATAATTTCGATGAGTTTACAAGCTGCAAGATAAGTCTTGATACTCTTAATGCTGCACCATTTGTTGTAATGCCTAAATAGGGATTTTTCATACCAATAATATCCGGAATTGTGACTTCCAGGAGAGTTTATATGAACATGGATAAAAGCAGGGCCGCAAGGAGTCCTACTATACCGACAATGCTTTCCATTACTGTCCAGATAAGAAAAGTCTGTTTAATACTGACATTATAATATTCTTTAAACATCCAGAAACCGATATCGTTAAAATGAGAAAACATAAGGCTCCCTGAACCGGTTGCAAGTACCATAAGTTCAGGAGACATGCCAGTCTGTATAGCAATCGGTACCATAATTGGAGCTGCTGTCATTGTTGCAACTGTTGCTGATCCTACTGCCAGTCGGAGCAGGGCAGCAACACAAAACGCCAGTATCAAAGGATTAAAATGTAATCCGCCGGCAATAGAGCGGATAAAATCATTTACTTGGCTGTCTTTTAATACCTGGGAAAAGGCGCCACCTGCTGCAATAATAAGTATGATCATGGCAATTGAACCAACTGCTTTTACCATGCTTTTCATCACATCATCCATCTTCTTCCCATTACGCAGGCCCAAAGTAAGAATTCCAATAAAGACGGCCATCATCAGAGCAATGTTGGCATCACTCAGAAACTTGATCAAAGTGATTACCCATGAAAATAGTTGAGAAACTCCCGGACTAAATCCTTTCGAATCCAATACCTGTAGATAAAAAGCACTGAGCGTAGGTAAGCCTCTTGATAGTAGTTCTTCTTTAGGAGGAGCAGGTCCTAAAATCATGTCAACCACAGCCCCAATCAGCATTAGTACCACTGGTGTTAATGCAGCAATTACACTCACTCCCAAACCAGGCAATTCCTCTTTTTTAAACACATGTTCCTGATGCAAATCTGCTGGAGGTGTTACTTTCAGTTTTTTAAAGAATTTTGACAATAAAATTCCTGCAAGCAGACAGGCAGGTATTACAGGAACTAATCCTATAAGTAATACATAATTGATATTTGCACCGTAAATCAAGGAGACATATGTTGGCGCAGGATGGGGAGGTAAATATGCGTGAGCGATGGATAGAGAGGCAGATAATGGAATACCAAGATATAGTAATGGCACTTTTGCTGTTGTAGAAAAGGTATATATCAGGGGAATAAGAACGAGGAAACTGGCATTGTACATCATTGGTAGGCCAACCAGAAAACCCGTGATAAGTATAGCATACTGAACATTCTTTAATCCCATAAGGTCGGTAAGCCTGTATGTAATAGTATGTGCTGCTCCGCTTTCCTCAATCAGCTTCCCAAGCATGGCACCAAAAGCGAGAATCAGTATGATTTTCCCCAATGTACCTCCAATCCCTGTCAGTATTGAATCGAGTACCTGCATCAGATTCATACCGTTAACCAATCCAACAACTAATGAGGTAACCAGCAGCGCGAAAAACGCATTCCATTTGAATTTTACTATCAGGATCAGTAATAAGACTATGCCTAATCCGACAATTAACAGTGGCATGGGTTATCGTAATTTGCTGGTTTGTGATTAAATTGATATTCTTCCATCGAAATCCTTTTTAAACTCCGGTTTAAGAGGCCACTTTATTGGTTTATTATCACGGGTTGAACGGTAAATTGCTGTAAATATTTCAACGGTAACCCTTCCGTCTTCCCCGGTTATATAAGGCTTCCGGTCTTCAATCAAGGCTTTTAAAAAGTCTTCAATTTGCCTTTCATGAAAGTATTCCATAGGGTTTTTAAGAGACAGGAAAAAATCTGAAT
>Ga0209539_1000355_pt1 | contig 27406 bp, 35 predicted proteins | sample BarGraNGADG00312_2_FD_184499 | JGI IMG/M metagenome (GOLD analysis project Ga0209539, IMG submission 184499) | Arctic peat soil microbial communities from Barrow, Alaska - Barrow Graham LP Ref core NGADG0011-312 (SPAdes) (version 2) | ecosystem: Environmental > Terrestrial > Soil > Wetlands >...
GCGCGCGACTACGCCGCCCACTCGGCCGCGCAGCAGGAATGGGCGCGGGAGCTGATGGCGAAGCTGCGGCCGCGCGTCGGCGGTGATGATCGCATCAATTATGGTTCACTCCGCACATGACATCGGCGGGACCCGACAGCCGAGCAAGGTCAAGCTGGGGCGGTACGCGCTCAGCCAACGCGGCTACGTGTCAGACACGGCGCAGAACCGCGTCGACGACCTGCACGACATGTTCCTCGACCCCGCGGTACCGCTGATCGTGGCGGCGATCGACGGAGATCACTCGTGCCACTTGCTCCCATTGCTGGACTTCGACCTGATCGCGGCGCACCCGACGCTGTTCATGGGCTACTCCGACATCACCGTGCTGAACGTCGCCATCTCGCAGCGGACGGGGTTGATCACCTTCAACGGGCCGAAGCTGATCACGGACTTCGCCGAGTCCCCGCAGATGCTCGAGTACACGCCATCCTCGTTCCTGACAGCAGTCTGCGACCCCGATCCCATAGGCTCCGTCACTCCCTCGCCGTGGTGGACCGAGGAGTTCCTCGGCTGGGGTAGAGGCAGGACCTCGAGCGTCCTCGGCGACAGGAGCCCTCGGAGGGCTGGACCTGGCTCCACGGGGACGTCGCCGAGGGCGTTCTCATCGGGGGATGCCTGGAGTCCTTGCAGCATCTGAGAGGGACTCCATACTGGCCGGATTGGGACGGCGCGATCCTCTTCTTCGAGACCTCGGAGGAAGTACCGTCGCCGGCCGAGGTCGACGGCATCCTGACGGACTACGAGAACATGGGCGTGTCGAGCCAGCTGCGGGGGATGCTCGTCGGTCGTCCGATGGGGTACTCCGCAGTCGACAAGGAGCAGCTGCGCCGCGCTATCCTTGAGCGAACCGCTGCCTACGGCTTCCCCGTGGTCACCGACATGGACTTCGGTCACACTGCGCCGCAGTTCACCTTGGCGGTCGGCTGCCGGGCGAGGATCGATGTGAGGCGCCGGCGCTTCAAGATCCTCGAAGGAGCCGTGGTTGCGAGAGACGCTATCTAGCAGGTTGCGCGAGCGACTCGCCTATGCCATCACCCGCGAGCGGTGGGGATAGCATCCAGGCCAGTAGCCGTCCATCCAGCCAGCGGCCGGAGCGGACTTGCAGGAGCCGGCCGCTCAGCCGAAAGACGCCCAGCGTATGGAGGATCATGAACAGACCACACCTCATAGTCCACGCCGTCGCCTTGGTCGACGGGCGGGTGTCACTCGGTGCCGATCGAACCGGATTCGAAGACATCGGCGACGACAGATGGCAGGCGATCTGGGCGTTCGGCACGAGTCTGGACGAGAGCGTCCGCGATCTCGTTTCCCTTCACGACCCGAATGTGATGCTGGAAGGTAGCGGGTCGTTCGTGAGCAAGGGGGAGACAGAGCAGCCGCTTCCGCCCTCGGAGTACGACCTGGGCGAGTTGCGGTAGGACTATCTGCCGGAGGGGATGGCCCACAGACCGGGTCATCGCGGGTGGTTCGCGGTGGTGGACGGCCGGGGGCGCGTGCGAGCCGGAATGAAGCAGTTCCCGGGCTGGGAGGGGTGGCACACGCTTCATCTCGTCTCCAGCGCGACTCCACCCGAGTACCTGGCATTCCTGAGGCGCTCGGATATCCCGTATCTGCTTGCCGGTGCCGGTCACGTGGACTTGGTCGAAGTGACGGGCAAGCTGAAGACGCTGCTCGAGGTAGAGCGCGTCGTCTGCACCGCGGGAAGCCGGCTCAACGGCGCGCTGCTGCGCGCGGGACTTGTCGATGAGTTCAGCCTCGTGCTTCTGCCGGCGCTCATCGGTGGTTCGGAAACGCCGAACCTGTTCCGCTCGCCGGACCTCGGGCCGACGGAGTGTCCGGCCCGGCTGAAGCTCCTGTCGGTCGATTGCGAGCCGGCCGGGCGCGTCAATCTGCGCTACCAGGTCCTCCACGCCGCGCCGAGGCGCTCGCCGAGTACTGGGTGAAATCCGTCGATTCGTCTGCGGCGTGACCGGGGACAGCAGGATCATGAGCGCTCCACCGAACATGCGCATCGAGATCGTGGAGAACGAAGTCGTGTACACGCGCGTCTTCGCGGCGCCGCGAGACCTCGTCTTCATGGCGTCGCCCAGGCCTGAGCACGTGCGGCAGTGGTGGGGCCCGAACAGGTACACCATGACCCTGTGCGAGATCAACCTCCGCCCCGGCGGCCGCTATCGTTTCGTCCACCGGGGCCCCGACGGCAACGAGTACCCGTTCAAGGGCGTGTATCGCCAGATCGTGCCGCCCGAACGGCTCGTGTACACGCAGATCTTCGACGTCCCGGGGATGTCGGGCCACGAGCTCCTCGTGACCGGGACCCTCGACGAGCGTGACGGCGGGACGCTGTTCACGGGCCGGCTGCTCTTCGAGTCGACCGAGGATCGGATCGCGGCCATGGAGACGGGGATGGCGGAGGGCATGGCCGAGACTCTGGACCGCCTCGAGGAGCACCCGGCGGCTCTCGCAAGCGGGTGACGAGCCGATGATCGCCGGAGGGTTGTCAGAGGCGCGGCTCGGCCGCATGCACGACGTCGTGGCCGGGCACGTCGAGGGCGGCCACGCCCCCGGCCTCGTCACGCTGGTCAGCCGGCGCGGCGAGGTGCACGTCGACGCGATCGGGACGACGGCGGTCGGCGGCAACGAGCCGATGCGGCGCGACACGATCTTCCGCATCTCGTCGATGACCAAGCCCGTCACGGCCGCGGCGGCGATGATCCTCGTCGAGGAGTGCAAGCTGCGCCTGGACGAGCCAGTGGACCGGCTGCTGCCCGAGCTGGCCGACCGCAAGGTCCTGAAGCGGCTCGACGGGCCGCTCCACGACACCGTGCCGGCGATACGGCCGATCACCGTGCGCGACCTCTTCGCCTTCACGATGGGCTTCGGCATCGTCATGGCGCCGCCGGACACGTATCCCATCCAGAAGGCGATGAGCGACCTGTCGCTCGGCCAAGGGCCGCCGAGCCCGTCAGCGCCGCCTGCGCCGGACGAGTGGATCCGCCGCCTCGGGACGCTGCCGCTCATGCACCAGCCGGGCGAGCGGTGGATGTACAACACAGGGTCCGACGTGCTTGGTGTCTTGATCGCCCGCGCCGCTGGCCGGCCGTTCGAGGCGTTCGTGCGCGAGCGTGTCTTCGGACCGCTCGGCATGAGGGACACCGGGTTCAGCGTGCCGGCCGAGAAGCTGCACCGGCTCGCGACCGCCTATTTGACCGACCCTGAGACCGGTGCGCTCGCGCTCTACGACGAGGCCGAAGGCGGCCAGTGGAGTAGCCCGCCGGCCTTCCCTTCCGGCGCCGGCGGTCTGGTCTCCATTGTCGACGACTACCTGGCTTTCGGTCAGATGATGCTGGACCAGGGTCGGCGCGGCGGCCAGCGGGTCCTGTCGAGGCCGGCGGTCGAGCTCATGACGACCGACCACCTGACGCCAGAGCAGAAGGCCGTGTCCGGCCTGGTCCCCGGCTACTTCGACGGCCACGGCTGGGGGTTCGGTCTCTCGATCGTCACTCGGCGCGACGACATCGCGGCGGTGCCCGGCCGGTACGGCTGGGACGGCGGCCTGGGCACGTCTTGGTATTCGGACCCCAAGGAGGACATGGTCACCATCCTGATGACGCAGGCCGCCTGGACATCCCCCAGCCCTCCGCACGTCTGTCTCGACTTTTGGGCCTCCGCGTACCAGGCCATCGACGACTGAGCCCGCAGGGCGCCGCATCCACTAGCGTGTCGATGCCGCAGAGCGTTGCCGGACGGGTAAGTAGAACAGAGGTCGGGCGTCCAGCCGGTCGAGACCGGACGGACGCCTGGCCCCGAATGAGGTACACAACGGAGGTAATCCGATGCGATTCATGATCCTCCTCAAGGCTGACAAGAGCACAGAGGCAGGGGTTCTGCCGACTGAGAAGCAGCTTGCTGAGATGGGCAAGTACAACGAAGAGCTGGTTGACGCCGGCGTGCTGCTCGCCGCCGAGGGGCTCCAGCCGAGTTCGAAGGGCGCGCGCGTCAAGTTCGCTGGGGACGCTCGCACGGTGAGCGACGGACCCTTCCCCGAGCCGAGCGAGCGCATCGCCGGCTTCTGGATGCTCGAGGTGGAGTCGAAGGAAGAGGCCATCGACTGGGTCAAGCGCTGCCCCAACCCCCTTGATGGCGAGGCCGAGATCGAGATCCGCCAGGTGTATGAGGCCGAGGACTTCGGGGCCGAATTCACTCCAGAACTCAAGGAGGCGGAAGAGCGCCTGCGCGCCGAGATCGCTGTGAAGCCGTAGCCTCGGCGCGCAGACCAGAGTCCTCGCGCGCTGAGTCGTCGGCCCCTCCACGACGTGGAATCGTAGATACATGACGCCCCGAGCACCCATGCGGCAGGCCGGCCCTGAAGATCTGAGCAGGCTTCTCGACCTGATGGCTGACTTCTACGCGGAGTCTGCGTATGTCCTGGACCGAGAGCACGCCGAGCAGGCGTTCACGTCCCTCCTCGCCGACCCTCGGCTGGGGCGGGTCTGGCTCATCGAACAGGGCTCGGGCGCCGTCGGCTACATGGTCGTGACGCTCGTCTTCGCCATGGAGTACGGGGGTCTCACGGCCGTGGTGGATGATTTCTACATCGAGCTGGCCTCTCGCAACTCCGGCCTGGGCACACTCGCCCTAGCGGAGGTGCGCCGGATCTGCGCCGGCCTAGGCATCCGTGCGATGTCCGTGGAGGTCGGCCACGACAACGCGGTCGCTCAGGCAGCGTATCGGCGTATCGGCTTTGCGGAGATCGATCACCAGCTGATGACGCTTCGCCTGGCCGAGCCGACCCACGTCGAGTAGCCGTTCGGGCGACCACCAGATTTCGGGTCCGGCAGGTATCAACAAAGCGTGTGTCGAGCACCAGGAGGCAACCATGTCGCGCGTCGTCCACTTTGAGATCCACGCCTCGGAGCCGCAGGCGCTGATCGACTTCTACGCCGCGCTCCTGGGCTGGCGCTTCGTCAAGCAGGAGGCGATGGATTACTGGCTCGTTGAGACGGGTCCGGCCGACCAGCCGGGCATCAACGGCGGCCTGGTGCAGAGGCCCGTTGCCGGGCCGGCCGAGTTACAGGCCGTGAATGCCTTCATCTGCACCGTGCAGGTCGACTCGATCGACGAGACACTCGCCAAGAACGCCGGGCTCGGCGGCGTACTCGCGCTGCTGAAGACGTCCGTGCCCGGCGTCGGCTGGCTCGCCTACGTCAAGGACCCGGACGGCAACATCCTTGGGCTGCTACAGCCCGATGAGGCGGCTGCGTAGCGGGCCGCGGACGGTCTGCGCGCAACGAGGACCAGCGATGAGTGAACGAACATCACTGAGGAACGACCCCGAGGCCGACCGGTCGATTGGCCAGGCGCCCGGCTCGGCGCCCGCACTCCTCGTGCCGGCGGGCGCGGACCGTGCCGGTGAGCACCGGGGACTCGGCGTCAGCTCGATCGACTTCAAGGTGATCGCGCCGGACGGCGGACTGCTCGTGCTCGAGAACCCGTTCCACGCCGGGGGCGGTCCGCCCCGGCATCTGCACCTCGAGCAGGACGAGTGGTTCTACGCTCTCGAGGGCGAGTTCGTCATCGAGGTGGGGGACGAGCGGCACATCCTGCGGCCTGGAGATTCCCTTCCGGGGCCGCGCCGTGTGCCGCACGTCTGGGCCTTCGTCGGCGACGGACGTGGGCGGATCCTGATCGCCTTCACGCCGGCCGGCAGGATGGAGGCCTTCTTCCGCGAGGCCACGAAGGCCGACGCCATGCCGCCGCAGGATCCGGCACTGTGGCGCGCCCACGGCATGGAGACGTGGGCGTCCGCTGCCGGTGGAGTAGCGGCCGCTGGCGGCGCGGGCCGGGGCGCTACGCGCTCGCCTCCCGCGCCGCGTTGGCGGCCATCGCGTCGCACATGTACCGCGCCATCCCCGGGTGGATCGCCTCGTAGGTCGCCGCGAATCGCGGGTCGGCCATGTAGGTGCGGCCGAGCGCCACGTGCGTCTCGAGCGGGCACGGGTAGAACCAGTGGTCGATCAGGAGGCGGTGCCGCTCCGCCGCGTCCATGGCGCGCGGGTCGTCCGGCGGCACGTCTTCGTCCATCAGGGCGGCGATGTCGGTGTTGAGCGCGTCGCTGTCCGCTTTGAAGCGCGCCCAGTCCTCCTTCATGTATCCCTTGGTGCGGCGTGCCGATTCGCGATACGCTTCGGTCTCGCCCCAGGGTTCCCGCGCCACCTCGTCGTACTGTGTCGAGTCGAAGTTGCCGAAGACCTCGAACAACTCCTCATCGCTCATCTGTGTCCTTCCTTCAAGTGACCCCAGCGTCTCGTCGTTCAGGGCGAGCATGGCCTCGAGGCGGAGTGCCCACGCCGCTACCTCACGACGCTGCGCGAGCAGGGCCTCCCGGCGGTCGTAAGTCGGGTCGGCCATGATTTCGCGGATCTCCGCGAGGCTGAAACCGAGCTCCTTGTAGAAGAGCACCTGCTGTAGCCGCTCGAGATCATCCGATGTGTAGAGCCGGTAGCCGGCCTCCGTGCGCCGTGACGGCCGCAGCAGCTCGAGCTCATCGTAGTGGTGCAGGGCGCGAACGCTCATGTGAGCCGTTTGCGCCACGTCGCCGACGGTGTACCGAATGTCGTTGGCTTTCATGGTCACAGCGTAGACCCTCACGTAGCGTGAGGGTCAAGCCTGGGGTGGACGACTGTGGGCGGTCGGCGCTCGGGAGGCCGGCACCGTGTGATCGACGCTTGACGTCGGTGCGAGCGGTTGATAGCTTTTCTCAATAGTGATGAGAACAGTTCTCATCTTGAGCTTGGGGGGCAGCCCGCGTGACCGATGCGCAGCCGACGCACGACATCGAGGGCGTTTTTCGCGCCAAGGGCATCCCGTTCACGCGGCAGCGCCGGCTGATCTGGGACTACTTCGCCGGCGCCGACCGCGCCGCGACGATCGGCGAGGCGGCCGACGCCCTGCGCAGCGACGGCGTCGGCCAGGCCACCGTCTACCGCACGGTCACGCTTCTGTCGGACCTCGGCCTGCTGGCGCGGGTGCAGGACCGCCGCGGCGAGATCTGCTACACGGCGCCGCCGATCGGCCACAGTCACCCGCTGATCTGCGGCGTCTGCCGCAAGGTCGTGCGCTTCGACGGCGACGGCGACGTCAAGGATCTCGAGGCGCGGCTGGCCGCCGAGACCGGGTTCTCCATCTACGGCCACCACCTTGAGGTGTACGGCATCTGCCCGGCCTGCCGAGAGGCGAGAGAAGGCGACCATGACGAGTGACGCGCTCCCGGCCGGCGCCCCGCCCGCCGGCGGCCGGGGCGCCGGAGCGGCGCTCGCCGGCCGCCGCTTCTTCTGCTCGTGGAGCGGCGGCAAGGACGCCTACCTGGCCCTGCAGCGCGCCACGCGGTGGCGCGGCCGGCCGGCGGCGCTCCTCTGCATGCTGCACGAAGACGGTCGCGTGAGCCGCGGGCACGGCCTGCCGCTCGCACTGCTCGAAGAGCAGGCCGCGGCGCTCGGCCTCCCGCTGGTCACCCGCGCCACGACGTGGGACGGCTACGAGGCCGCCTACGTCGAGGCGCTCCACGAGCTGCGCCGCGCCGGCGTTCAGGCCGGCGTGTTCGGCGACATCGACCTGCGGGCGCACCGCGACTGGGTCGAGGGCGTCTGCGAGGTCGCCGGCCTCTCCTGCCACCTGCCGCTCTGGCAGGAGCCGCGCCGCCGGCTGCTCGACGAGTTCCTCGACGGCGGCTCCCGCGCCACGATCGTCGCCGTCGACGCGTCGAAGCTTCCGGCGAGCTACCTCGGCCGCGAGCTCGACGACGCCCTCATCGCCGAGCTCGAAGCCGAGGACGTCGACGCCTGCGGCGAGGAGGGCGAGTACCACACGATGGTCACCCGGGCCCCACTGTTCGCGCGCCCGGTCCTGCTCGAGTGGGACGGGATCGGGGAGCGCGACGGTCACTGGGTCCTGCGGTACGGCGGGGCGGCCGAAGGCGGCGACGCCGAAGGCCCTCGCGCCGCCGCCAGCCCCGCATGCACATCCGTTCACCGCTAGTCGTCACGCCATGAAGGGAGCACCAACGACCATGAGCACCACCCGCATCCGCCGCCTCACCGCGGTCATCCTCCTCCTCGCAGCCCTGGCTCTGGGCGTCGTCGCCCTTAGCGCCTGCGGCTCGGGCGACGCCGCCGCCACGACCGACGCCTCGCCGTCGGCTGGCCCGATCACCGTCAGCGACGACACTGGCGCTACCGTCACCCTCGACCAGCCGGCGCAGAAGGTCGTCAGCATCGCCCCCGCCGACACCGAGATCGCTTACGCCATCGGCGGCGGCTCCAAGATGGTCGGCGGCACCACCTACGACGACTACCCCGAAGAGGCCAAGAGCCTCGCCAAGGTGGGCGACTTCAGTAACCCCAGCGTCGAGAAGATCGTCTCCCTGGAGCCCGACCTCGTGCTCGCCGCCGGCGGCATCCAGGCGGGCCTGCGGAGCAAGCTCGAGAAGCTGGGCATGCAGGTCTTCGTCGTCGACCCTACGACCTACGACGGCGTCATGGAGGACATCACCAAGCTTGGCCAGCTCATGGGCCTCGACGCGAACGCGGCCAAGGTCGTCGACGGCATGACCACGGCGAAGGAGAAGGTCCAGGCCAGGGTGGCCTCGCTCGACCGGCCGGCGACGTTCATCGAGGTGTACAGCAAGCCGCTCATGACTGCCGGCAAGGGCACGTTCATCGATGACCTCGTCACCCTGGCCGGCGGCAGCAACATCGGCGCCGAAGCCGGCGCCGGCTTCCTCAACTTCAGCAGCGAGGTGCTGGTGAAGGACGACCCGGCGATCTATGTCGCCATGGCCGGGTCGCAGAGCACGCCCGGCGCCATCGCCAAGCGGCCGGGCTACTCCGGCCTCGCCGCGGTAAAGGACAGCAAGGTGTACGTGGTCGAGGACAACCTCATCGCCCGTCCCGGCCCGCGCCTCGCGCAGGGCCTGGAGCAGCTCGCGGCGATGATCCACCCCGAGGCTTCGCCGGCTCCGTGACCTCGCGGGCACGCAGAATCGGCCGGCTGGGTATCGCCCTGGCCGTCGCCATCTTCGCGGCGTGCCTGCTGCTGTCACTCGCCTTGGGCCCGGTCTCGCTGTCGCCCGCCAAGCTCGTGGGCTACCTGACCGCGGGGCCGGGCGCGGGCGGGCCCGGCAACACCATCTTCTGGGACATCCGCCTGCCGCGGGTGCTGCTCGCGTTCATCGTGGGCGCCTCACTCTCGGTCGCCGGCGTGATCCTGCAGGACCTGTTCCTCAACCCGCTCACCGACCCGTACGTCACCGGCGTCTCGTCGGGGGCGGCCCTGGGCGCCACGTTCGGCATCGTCCTGCACCTGGCGCCTCTCCCGTGGATGACCCTGCTGGCGCTGGCCGGCGGCTTCGCCACTCTCGGCGCCGTCTGGGTGGTGGCGCGCCGCCGCGGGCGCATCGACATCTACGTCCTGCTGCTCGCCGGAGTCACGATCTCGTACTTCGTCACCGCCGTGATCAGCGTCCTCATGATCCGCGCCGGGCAGGACATGGATGCGATCATCTACTGGCTGTTGGGCAGCTTCAACGGCCGCAGCTGGCCCGAGGTCGAGGTGGCGCTGTTCGCGCTGCCGTTCCTCGCGGTCCCGCTGTTCTTCACCCGCGAGATGAACATCCTGCTGCAGGGCGAGAAGCGCGCGCTCGAGCTCGGCGTCGACGTCGAGCGCGCCAAGCGCGTGCTGCTGTTCACGGCCGCGGCGCTCACCGCGATCGCCGTCTCGGTGAGCGGCGTCATCGGCTTCGTCGGCCTCGTGGTGCCGCACATCGTGCGCCTGATGGTCGGCCCCGGGCACCAGCCCGTGCTGCCCATCGCGCTGCTCGGCGGCGCCGCGATGATGGGCATCGCGGACCTGCTCTCGCGCACCATGGTCGCCCCCAGCGAGTTGCCGGTCGGCGTGGTCACCACGTTCGTCGGGGCGCCGCTCTTCGTGTATCTGCTGCGGCGCCGGAGGTCCGGCTCGTGACGCACGTCGCCCTCAAGGACGTCACCTTCGCCTACGACGAGCGGCCGGTGCTGCGTCACCTCACGTTCGCGCTCGAGCGCGGCGAGTTCGTCGGCATCGTGGGGCCCAACGGCAGCGGCAAGAGCACGCTGATCGACCTGATCGATGGGTTGCAGAAGCCGAGCAGCGGCGAGGTGCTGGTCAGCGATCGCCCGACCGGCGCCTACCGGCGCCTCGAGATGGCGCGCGAAGTCGCGCTGGTGCCGCAGCACTTCGACCTCGGCTTCGACCTGTCGGTCCGCGAGGTCGTCGAGATGGGCTCCTACTGCCGCGACAAGGACGCGGTGCAGTGCGGCGATGCCGGCATGACGCTGGCGCGTCTCGGCGCCGCCGAGCTGGAGCCGCGGCCGTTCACCGAGCTGTCGGGGGGCGAGCGGCAGCTGGTCGTGCTCGCCCAGGCGCTGATGCAGCAGGCGCCGCTGCTGCTGCTCGACGAGCCGGCCTCCGCCCTCGACGTCTCGCACCAGCTCCACCTCTTCGACCTGCTCCGCGAGCTCAACCGCGACGGCCTCACGGTGCTCTGCATCCTGCACGATCTCAACCTGGCTCTGCACTACTTCGACAAGCTGCTGGTGCTGAGCGAGGGTGAGGTAGCGGCGTTCGGGCCGCCCGACGACGTGCTGCGGCCCGAGATCGTCGAGGCGGTGTACGGCGTGCGCGCCTACCTGCACCGCCATGCCGGCCGCACCTACCTGACGTTCTCGCCGCGGCTGCGCGGCGAGCGCAAAGGGCGCATCCACCTGGTGTGTGGCGGCGGCACCGGGGCAGGGCTGATGCGCGAGCTGGTGGACGCCGGGTACGATGTCTCCGCCGGCGTCCTCAACGCCCTCGACACCGACGAGGAGACGGGGCGCGAGCTCGGCCTGCACATGGCCGTCGAGGCGCCGTTCTCGCCGGTTGGCGACGAAGCGCACGCCGAGAACCTCGAGCTGATGCGCGCCGCCGACCTCGTGGTCGTCACCGCTGTGCCGGTAAGCCACGGCAACGCGCGCAACCTCGAAGCGGCACGTGAGGCGCTGGCCGGCGGCACGCCAGTCTGGGCGCTCGATGGCCTGCTCGAGAACGACTTCGCCGGCGCGACCGAGGGCCTCGCCGGCGCCGGCGTGCGCTTCTTCCCGGACGAGGCGGCGCTGACGGCGGCGGTCGCTGAGCGCCGGGCGGCGCCTGCTGCGAGCGTCGGACTCATGGGCTCGGCGGCCTCGGAGCCGCCACCGAAGACGTAGGGAAGGCGGGGCAGGCGGTCACGAGCGCCCGCCCCGCCTCTCTACAACGCCGGGCGGCGCACCTCCCAGTCCGCGCCCCCGGCAAGCCCGGGCGGCGGACTCCCCGTCCGCGTCGCCCGGCCGTCCGCGGACCGCGCCTAGCCCGCCCGCCGGCTTCGCTCCCAGGGCATGGCCATCATCGCCGCGCTTGACGGTGCGCGTGGCCCCTCAGCCGCCGCGATCGTCGACTCCACAGCCGTTCAACGAAATCCTCATCGACAGAACGCCGACCTGATGTGCCACGACCCCCATGCACGGAGCGGGCCCGAGGACGCGGAGGGGCGGGGAGCCTTCCGGCTCCCCGCCCCTCTCGTGCTTCGCGTGCCGCATGACGCGGCGCGCGCGGTCTCTGACCGCGATGTGCTAGCCGAACATCTCCCGAAGCTCGGCCGCGGACGCGCGGTTTTGCTTGGCGGCCTTCTTGAAGGCGCGGGCGCTCGCGGCGAGCATCTCCTCACACTGCGTGACGAAATCCTCGTGATACCACGCCGTGTCTTCTTCGGCCTGGATGAGCTGCTCGGCCGCGGCCGGCCAGCTCGTGGCCGGCTCGGCGTCGAGCGTGCCGAGGTAGGCATTGACGTCGAGGGAGTGGATCGGCTCGAGGATCATCTCGTTGACCTCTTGCCGGGTCACGGTGAGCTTCTGGACACGGTCGGCGTGGGTGCAGACGACCTCCTCGAGCTTGTCGCGCCAAGCCTGGTCGGGCGCCAGCACGCCGGCCGCCGCGGCGAAGTCGGCGCAGGCCTGCTCCGCCTCGAGGGCGAAACGGAACGCCGACCCGTAGGCCACGATCTCGGGGAACTGATGGGCCATTGCTTCTCCTTTGGCCTTCTCGCCCGCTCTACCAGCGGGTGATGACGACCTTGCTGTCGGTGAAGAACTGCACCGCGTCGGAGCCCTGGCCGTGCATCGTGCCGAAGAAGCTGTCCTTCTGGCCCGCGAACGGGAAGTAGGCCATGGCGGCGGCGATGCCGAGGTTCACGCCGATGTTGCCGGCCTGGACCTTGTACCAGAACGTGCGCGCGCTGCGGCCGCTCTGCGTGTAGATGCTGGCGGCGTTGCCGAACGGCGAGGCGTTGGTGTGCTTGATCGCCTCTTCCATGTCCTTGACGCGGATGATGCTCGCCACCGGGCCGAAGATCTCCTCCCGGCAGTGCGTCATCTCGGGGGTGCAGTTGTCGAGCACGGTCGGGCCGACGAAGTAGCCGTCCTCGTAGCCCGGCGCCTTGACGTCGCGGCCGTCGAGCAACATGGTCGCGCCCTGGTCGAGCGCCATCTTGATGTAGCGATGGATCTTCTCGACGCTGGCCTTGGAGATGACGGGGCCGACGTTGACCGACTCGTCGAGGCCGGGGCCCACCTTGAGCTTGCTGGCGGCGCCGACGAACTTCTCCTTGAGCTCCTCGTAGATGTCGCCCACGGCCATGAGGTTGGAGCCGGCGAGGCAGCGCTGGCCGGAGCAGCCGAAGAAGCTGGCCATCATGTTGCCGATGCTGCGGTCGATCTCGGCGTCGGGCATCACGGTGAGGAAGTTCTTGGCGCCGGCCTGCGCAATGCAGCGCTTGCCGGTGGCGCCGCAGCGCTCGTAGATGTACTTGCCGACGGGCGTGGACCCGACGAACGTCATGCCCTTGATCCTGGGGCTCTCGAGCAGGGCGCCGGCGGCCTCTTTGTCGCCGTGCACGAGCTGGAGGACGCCTTCGGGCAGGTCGGCGTCCTGCAAGATCTCGAACACGCGCGCGAGCGTGAGCGGCGCCTGCTCGGAGGCCTTGATGATGAACGTGTTGCCGGTGGCGACAGCGTAGGGCCAGAACCAGAACGGCACCATGCCGGGGAAGTTGAAGGGGGCGATGCAGCCGAAGGCGCCGAGCGGCTGGCGCACGACCATCTCGTCGATGTTTCGGGCGGCGCCGTCCTCGAGGTTGTAGCCCATCATCATGCTGGTGATGCCGGCCGCCGTCTCGACGTTCTCGATGGCGCGCAGGGTCTCGCCGCGAGCCTCGTCGATGGCCTTGCCGTGCTCCTGCGTGGTGATGCGGGCGATCTCCTCGTGGTGCTTGTCGAGGAGGGCCTTGATCTTGAACATGTAGCGGGCGCGCACGATCGGCGGAGTGGAGCGCCAATCCCAGAACGCATCGTTGGCGGCGTCGATCGCCTTGTCCATGTCGGCGGTGGTGCTCAGCGGGACCTTGGCGATGACCTTGCCTGAGGCCGGGTCGGTGACGTCGAGGAAGCGGTCGGTCTTGGGCGCGACCCACTCGCCGTCGACGAAGTTCTTGAGCGTGCCGTAGTCTTCTTTGAGCGGCGCAAGAAGATTGAAGTCAGCCATGTTCTCTCTCCCCCGCAGGGGGATTCCTCCTTGATCGGTCGTGATGGGGCGGGCGCGCCGTTCCTTCGGCGCCCGCCCAGCAGGCACATCGTAGTGCACGGATCCGCGTGTCTCATGACCTGTCCGCGCACCGCGCACCGTCGCTCGGCGCCGGACCGCGTTACCACCTCCCGATAGGGGATCGACTCGGGGAATGAAAGCGGAACCCGCTCTTCCACCCACTGCCGACTCGCGGCGCGCCGGGCGGCGCGCCGCAGATAGCAAGTTTACGGGGAGAGCGGGTTCTGAGTAAAGGACGCGGCCCGAGGCGACGTATCCCGCGTCCTGTTCGCCGAACCGCGACGAACTTCGCACGCGCGTGGAATGTCCGTTCAAGTCGACGCGGACGCGGCCGGCACGGTCGCCCCCGGCGCCGTGCGATCGCTCACTCGGCGGGGTCGAAGATCAGCCAGCGTCCGTCCGGCCGCCGCACGAACATCGTGTAGCCGACGCCGCCAGCAGCACCTTGATGGTGGAGTACGCGGGCATCTGGACATCCTCGTGCGCCGTCAGGCAGACGCCGCTCGCGAGGTCCTTGGCGACGTAGGCGATCATCGTACGACTATACAGGGGCGGCCCGTCGTCCCGGACGCTCAGATCGTCGCGTGCGCCCCGGCGTCCACGTGCACGACCTCGCCGGTGATCGCGCGCGAGAGGTCGCTGAGCAGGAACACGGTGGCGTCGGCCACTTCCTCGACGGTCACGTTGCGGCGCAGCGGTGTGTGGCTTTCCAGCAGCGCGAGCATGCCGCTGAAGTCCTTGATGGTGCGCGCCGCCACGGTGGCGATGGGGCCGGCGGAGACCGCGTTCACGCGGATGCCGTCTGGCCCCAGGTCGGCGGCCAGGTACCGCACGGCGCTCTCCAGCGAGGCCTTGGCCGGGCCCATGACGTTGTAGTTGGGGACCACTCTCCAGGAGCCGACATACGTCATGGTGACGATGGCGCCGCCGCGGACCATGAGGCGCCGCGCCTCACGCGCCGTGGCGATGAGCGAGTAGGAGCTGATGTCGTTGGCCTGGGCGAAGCCGTCGCGGCTGGTCTCCACAAAGCTGCCCTGCAGGTCCTCGGCCGGCGCCCAGGCGATGCTGTGCACCATGCCGTCCAGCACCGGCATGAACTCGGCGAGCTCGTCGATGGCGCGGCGCACGGCTTCGTCGCTGCTCACGTCGCACTCGATCAGCGGCGCGTCGCCGAGCTGCTCGGCGAGCGTCTGTACGCGCCGCCTGAGGCGCTCGGCCTGATAGGTGAGCGCCACGGCGCCGCCGTGGTCCCTGATCGCGAGCGCCGTGGCCCAGGCGATCGAGCGGGCGTTGGCGGCGCCCGTCACGAGGAAGTTCTTGCCTTCGAGCAAGCCTGTCACACTTCCCTCCAGTGCGGTGAGGAGGAGTGTATCCGACTCAGCGCGGCTTCTCCGCGAGCAGCAGGAACTGCCGCGCCCAGAAGTCGCGGAAGACGTACAGCGACAGCACCAGGCAGGCGGCGCGGATGGCCGCATACCGCGTGTAGTAGGGCTCCACGCGCAGTACACGCAGGCCCGCACCCTCGAGCAGCGCGACCATGTCCCACTTGGCGAAGAAGCGCAGGTGGGTGCGGTCGAAGATCCCCGAGCTCTTCCGCGGCCAGCGCTTGAGCAGCAGGCTGGCGAACACGCACACGTGGGCGACATTGGGGAGCGAAACGACCACCGCGCCGCCCGGACGCAGGCGCGTGAGCACCTGCGCCAACACGGCTTCGGGCTCGGCCAGGTGCTCGAGCACGTCGCTGGCGAGGATGGCGTCGAACGGCTCGTCGCCCAGTCCGGCCAGGTCGAGGCCGACGAGGTCGGAGCAGACGACGCCGTCGAGACGCTCGCGGGCCTGCGCCGCGGCGCCCGCGTCCAGCTCGACGCCGATCACCTCGCGGGCGCCGGCGCGCTTGAGCAGCGCGCCGTTGTGGCCGCCGCCGCAGCCCAGGTCGAGCACGCGTAGATCGCGCGGGTCGATCAGTCGCAGGAAGGCGGGCTTGGCGTCGCTGAAGTAGCGGCGGCGGTAGGCCAGCAGGCGTTCGGGTGTCGGGGTGGTGCTCATCGAGGCGTCGTCTCCAAGTGGCATGATAGCAGGGGCGCCAACGGCGGGGCGTCGCCAGCGCGACGACCCGCCGCCGCACGTGCCCAGCCTTTGCCCGGGCCATCCCGGACCCCGGCGCGCCGGGCGACCTGAGCCGCCCGGCGTCCGCGCCTGCGGCTGCGTTTCAGGGCAGGGTGACGGTGTCCGGATCGGTGCCCGGCGGCAGCTCCCGCGCCATCGCCGGCTCGCCCTGATAGCTGTAGGCGACGGGCTTGCCGGCGCCGTAGTCGTCGAGGCCGCTCTTGGTGGTCGAGGGGCCGCCGACATTCAGCGCCTCGCTGCTCACGTTGGCGAGCGGCCGCAGTAGAAGCAGGTGGAGCCTGCCGGTGGGCGCCGCACCATCCGCGATGCGCAGGCGCAGCACATCGGGCGCGGTGCCCTTGAGGACGCGCACCACGGCGAAGCGCTGCACCGCGCCCTGCGCGGCGCGGGCCCTGGCGAGGACGACGAGGGCGAACTGGTCGACCTGGTCGGCGAAGCTCAAAGCATCATCGACGCCGCGACCGGAGGCAGCAGGCGCCGTGGCCTCGGTGGCGGCTTTGTCGCTCTGCAGCGAGGCCGTGCCGCCTCCCTGGCGCTCCAGGACGGTGATGCCGACGACGAGCGCGACGATGACGGCCGCGGCTGGCGCCAGCACGCGGAGCCAGCGCGAGGCGCGGCCGCGCGCCCTGGCTGGCCGCGGAGCCTCCGCGGCGAAGAACTCGTGCAGCCTGGCCCAGCGCAGGTCTGCCAGGTCGGCGTAGTCCTCGTCCGGGGCCGGCACGGCGGCGCGCACCTGCGCGGCGATGCCGGCGACTTCGGCGCGCATCGTCTCGAGGCGGCGACGCAGGACGTCGTCGCCGGCCTCCGCCGCGACCAGCTCGGGGTCGTCGTCGAGGCCCAGGGCGAGAGCCAGCAGGCGATCGTCGTCGAAGACGTCCGGAGTGGTGCCGTCTGTGCGTGGGTCGTCAGTCATGAGGCTCGAACCCGCTCTCGTCGAGTGACATGCGGAGCCGTTTCACGGCGCCGTGCAGCCGCGACTTGACCGTGCCCACGGGGATGTCCTGCGCCTGGGCGATCTCCTCCAGGGGAAGGTCGGCGAAGTAACGCAGCGCCACGCACTCGCGCAGCTCCGGCGACAGGTCGGCGAGCGCCTTGCGGAGCGCAGGGTCGGCCGGCTCGGACGCTGCGTCGGCGGTGGCGACCGGAGCGATCTGATGGAGCTTGTCCATGAGTCCCTGGCGCGTCTTGCGCCGCCGGCCCTGGTCGCGGCCTGTGTTGAGGATGACGCGGTAGAACCAAGCCAGGAAGGTCTCCTCGGCCGGCACCTGCGCCCTATAGACTTTGATGAACACCTCTTGCACGGCGTCGTCGACCTCCTCGCAAAACCCCTGGAGGAAGAGGATGCGGCGCACCTGCGGTGCGTAGCGGCGGAAGAACTCCGCGCGCGCCTCCGGCTGCTCTCTGCGCAGACGGTCTATCAGGCCGTGCGGCAGTTCCTCGATGACCTTCCTCCAACGTGAGAGACGCCGGTACCGCCGGGCGGGTTCGCCGCGCCGGACGCGGCAAGTATAGCGCGGCTTCAGAAGCCGAGGAGGCGCACCTCTTCGACCAGCTCGTGGCCGCTCTGCTCGCGCACGCGGCGCTTGACCTCGTCGGCGAGGGCGAGGATGTCGGCGGCCGTGGCGCCGGGCAGCGCCACGAGGAAGTTGGCGTGCTTCTCGCTCACGCGGACGTTGCCGGCGGTGAAACCCTTGAGGCCGGCGTCCTCGATCAGCCGGGCCGCCGGCAGCTCGCGCGACGGGTTCTTGAAGTAGCTGCCGCAGCTGGCGTACTCCAGGGGGTGCTTGCTGCGCCGCAGCTCGGCGTCGCGGGCGATCTCGTCGAGCAGAGCGTTGCTCTCGCCGGGCCGCAGGCGGAAGGTCGCCGACAGGACGATGAGCTCCGGAAGCTGCTTGAACAGGCTGGTGCGGTAGCCGAATTCGAGTTCCTCCGGTGCCTTGACGTGCTCGGTGGCGCCGTCCAGCAGGTGTACGCTCACGAGTGCGTCGCTGACCGCGCGGCCGTAGGCCCCGGCGTTGCCCACCACGGCACCCCCGATCGAGCCGGGGATGTTGCCGGCGAACTCGAGGCCGGCGAGGCCCTGCCCGGCCAGGTTGGTGACCAGGCGGGGCAGCTCGGCGCCGGCCTCCACCTGGAGCAGCTCGCCGTCCAGCGAGGATGCCTCGTTACGCGCCAGCACGGTGAGGCCGGGCAGCCCGGCGTCGCTGATGAGCACGTTGGTGGCGCGGCCGAGCACGGTGAGCGGCAGGCGCAGCTCGCGCGCCGTCCTCGCCGCATGAGCCAGCTCGCCGGTCGTGCGCGCCGTGTAGAGCAGCTCCGCGGGGCCGCCCACGCCGTAGGCGCAGTGCGGGGCGAGCTGCACGGCCTCTTCGAGGCCGTGCAGCTCGCCCCGCAGGATGTCGGTCGGGCCGCTCACGCCGTCATCGTAGCAGCTTCCTCGCACGCCGGATCCCCGGCCCGTGCCCGGGGATCCGGCGGCGCTCGAGGCGCGCCTCTTGACGGAGCCGCCGCCGTACTCTAAAGTTCCTGAAGTCTAGTGAGAAGTAGGAATGAGCACCGGCGGCGCGCGGCTCGCCCAGAGGAGAGCATGGCCCATCTATCGACGAAGAGCGAGTGCGCGATCAAGGCGCTGGTGCGCCTGGCGCTCGCCGACGGCGACGTCCCCGTGCAGGGACGCGAGATCTCCGCCTTCACCGGCATCCCGCCGAAGTTCCTGGAACAGGTGATGCACGCCCTGCGGCAGGGCGGGTTCGTCACCAGCCAGCGCGGCAAGGGCGGCGGCTACGTCCTTGCCCGCGACCCCGCCGCGACCTCCTTCGCCGACGTCATCGACCACGTCGACGGTTCCCACGGCGGCAAGGGGCGAATGCGCGGCGGCGACCAGGCCGAACCCTTGGTCGCGCCGGTGTGGGGCGCGGTGCGCGACTGCACCCGCGCCATCCTCACCGCGGCCACCATCGCCGACGCCGCGGCGCGCGCCAGCGCGGCGCCCATGTACTTCATCTGACAGGAGCAGCCATGACGCAGACAGACGCCGGCCAGCCGCACCAGGGCTTCGCCACCCTCGCCCTGCACGCCGGCCAGGACCCCGACCCCACGACCAACGCCCGTGCGGTCCCGATCTATCAGACGACGTCGTTCACCTTTGACAGCGCCGAGCATGCCGCCGACCTGTTCGGCCTCAAAGTGCCCGGCAACATCTACACGCGGATCATGAATCCCACGAACGATGTCTTCGAGAAGCGTGTCGCGGCGCTCGAGGGCGGCGCCGGCGCCCTTGCCTTCAGCTCGGGCTCCGCCGCGGTGACGTTCGCGCTGCTCAACATCGCCGGCTCAGGCGATCACATCGTGAGCGCCAACAGTCTGTACGGCGGCACCTACAACCTGTTCGTCCACACCCTGCCGCGGTTCGGGCTCGAGATCGACCTGATCGACCCGTCCGACCCGGAGACCTTCCGCGCCGCCATCAGGCCGAACACCAAGGCGATCTACGCCGAGACGGTGGGCAACCCGAAGCTCGACACGCTGGACATCGATGCCGTGGCCGCCATCGCCCACGAGGCCGGCATCCCGCTGGTGGTGGACAACACGATGGCGACGCCGTATCTCATCCGGCCCATCGACCACGGCGCCGACGTCGTCGTGCACTCCGCCACCAAGTTCATCGGCGGCCACGGCACCTCCATCGGCGGCGTCGTCGTCGACGCGGGCCGGTTCGACTGGTCGCAGAACGACCGTTTCCCCGGTCTGGTCGAGCCCGACGCCAGCTACCACGGCCTCAAGTTCTTCGAGGCACTGGGGCCGCTCGCGTATATCGTCAAGCTGCGCGTCAGCTTGCTGCGCGACATCGGCGCGGCGCTGTCGCCGTTCAACGCCTTCCTCTTCCTCCAGGGCCTCGAGACGCTCCCGCTGCGCATGGATCGGCACAGCGACAACGCCCATGCCGTGGCCAGGCTTCTGGAGGACCACGACAAGGTCGCGTGGGTGAGCTATCCCGGACTGCCCTCCCACCCGTCGTTCGCGCTGGCCGACAAGTACCACTACCGTGGCCTGTTCGGGGCGATGATCGGTTTCGGCGTCGAGGGCGGCCGCGAGGCAGGACGGCGCTTCGTCGAGAGCACGCGGCTGCTGTCCCACGTGGCCAACATCGGCGATGCGAAGTCGCTGTGCATCCACCCCGCGACCACGACCCACTCGCAGCTTACCGCCGAGGAACAGCTGCTCAGCGGGGTGACCGACGACTTCGTGCGGCTCTCCATCGGCATCGAGACGATCGACGACATCGTCGCCGACATCGAGCAGGCGCTGGCGCGGGCCTGATCCGAACGCCGCGCCGCGCGTGCAGGCTTGCGTTGGCCGCGGGCGAACTCCCCTGCAGAGCGCGAGAGCAGCCATGACTGAGAAGCCCGAACCACAGAGAAAAGAGATCGGCGACGTCCCCACCGGGTTCGGCGGCGACACCGGCAACGCCGGTGTCGTGCGCACGAAGAAGGTGACGTTCGACCAGCCCGGCCAGGAGCTGGCGCTCGAGGGCGGCGGTACGCTGGCGCCGTTCACGCTCGCCTACGAGACCTACGGCACGCTGAGCGAGCGCAAGGACAACGCGATCCTCGTGACCCACGCACTCTCGGGCGACGCTCACGTCGCCGGGCGCCACAGCGCCAACGACAAGCGCGCCGGCTGGTGGGACATGCTCATCGGCCCCGGCAAGGCGCTGGACACCGACAGGTACTTCGTCGTCTGTTCGAACGTGATCGGCGGTTGCAGCGGCACGACCGGGCCGGCCAGCGAGAACCCCGCCACAGGCCGGCCCTACGGCACCGACTTCCCCATCATCACCATCGCCGACATGGTCGATGCCCAGGCGATGCTGCTCGACCACCTGGGCATCGCCAAGCTCCTCGCCGCCATGGGCGGGTCCATGGGCGGCATGCAGGTCCTGGAGTGGGCGATAGCGCATCCCGAGCGCGTGCACCTGTGCGTCCCCATGGCCACGGCGGCGCGCCAGCCGACGCAGGCGATCGCCTTCAACGAGGTCAGCCGCCAAGCCATCATGGCCGACCCGAACTGGGCCGGAGGGCACTACTACGGCAAGAGGGCGCCGAGGAAGGGCCTCAGCGTGGCCCGCATGGTCGGTCACATCACATATCTGAGCGACGAGGCCATGCAGGAGAAGTTCGGCCGCCGCCTGCGCGACATCCACGACTACTCGTTCACGTTCTCGGCCGACTTCGAGGTGGAGAGCTACCTGCGCCACCAGGGGCTGGCGTTCACCGACCGCTTCGACGCCAACACCTACCTGTACATCACGCGCGCGCTGGACTACTTCGACCTTGCGCGCGCTCACGACAGCCTGACCACCGCCTTCCGTGACGTGAAGGCGCGCTTCCTCGTGCTCGCCTTCAGCAGCGACTGGCTGCACCCGCCGTACCAGCTCAAGGAGATCGTCGGCGCGCTGCGCGCGACGCACAAGCACGTGAGCTACTACGAGGTGGAGAGTCACTACGGACACGACGCCTTCTTGCTGGAGCGCGAGAAGATGGAAGGCATCATCGGCGCCTTCCTGGCCAGCGGCGCGCGCACGTTCACGCTAGGATAGCCACCGTGCGGCGCATCGACTACAAGCTCATCGAAGGCCTGGTGCCGCGCGGCGCCACGGTCCTCGATCTTGCCTGCGGCGACGGCGAGCTCCTCGGTGAGCTCATCGCCGAGAAGCAGGTGCGCGGCAGCGGCGTCGAGATCAGCCAGGAGGCTGTGGAGGCCTGCATCGGCAAGGGCCTCTCCGTGTTTCACGGCGACCTCGATGCCGGCCTCGCCGACTACCCCGACCTGTCGCATGACGTGGTCATTCTCAGCATGAGTCTCCAGCAGCTGCGCCGGCCGCGCATGATCGTACGCGAGATGGTACGCGTCGGCCGTCTCGCCATCGTCAGCTTCCCGAATTTCGCCCATTGGACCCCCCGCACGCAGCTCCTCCTCGGCGGCCGCATGCCGGTGTCGCGTGACCTGCCCCATCAGTGGTGGGACACGCCCAACATCCACCTGTGCACCATCAAGGACTTTCGCAAGCTGTGCGGCGAGGAGGGGCTGTGCATCGAGCACGAGCTCTATCTGCGCGGCGTCGACAAGCCGCCGCCCGAGCGCCCGCTGGCTCCCAACCTCACGGCGCGCATCGCGATCTTCGCCGTCACGCGCTGCTAGACGGCGCTGCGCTTTCCGCTCCCGCGCGAAGCGGGTACACTACGTCTACGCTCTGCGCCTCAGAGACCGGCGTGAGCGGCACAAGGAACGCACCCGTCACCACCGAGCGCCGACGCGGCCGCGTTTCAAGACCAAAGGAGAAACAGGTGCCTCAGGGTAAAGTGAAGTGGTTCTCATCGGAGAAGGCTTTCGGCTTCATCGAGCAGGACAACGACAACGACATCTTCGTGCACGTCACCGGCCTCGCCGACGGCGTCACTGCTATCGACAAGGACATGCTCGTCGAGTATGAGGTCGAGCAGGGCCGCAAGGGCCCGCAGGCCGTCGGCGTGAAGCCCGTCTCCGCCGCTGCGCCGGCCGCCGAGGTCGTGGAAGATGTCGCCGTCGACGCCGAGGGCGACGAAGAGGTCGAAGTCGACTGACCTGTGCGTTTCTGACAGGGCCGGCCGCCGCGGCAGTGCTCGGTGCCCGGCGGCCGGCCCTTCTTTGTTCTTCTCCCCTATCGGGTACATGCTCCTCAAAGTCCGTCACGGGAGACGCCGATGCTCGAGAACATCCATTGGCTGGGCCACGACACGTTCCGTCTTGACGGGTCGAGCACCGTCTATATCGACCCTTGGAAGCTCCTCGCCGACGCGCGGCCCGCCGACCTCATCCTCGTCACGCACGACCACTTCGACCACTTCAGTGCCGGAGACATCGCCAGGATCGGCTCGGCCGCGACCACGCTGATCGGGCCGGCGGCGGTGACCGACCAGGCGAGCGGTCTGACGACGGTCACACTGGCGCCGGGAGAGACGACCACCGTCGGCGGTGTCACGGTGACCGCCGTGCCGGCGTACAACCTGGACAAGTTCCGTTGTCCCGGCGAGCCCTACCACCCCCGCGAGGCCGGCTATCTGGGCTATGTGGTCGAGATGGACGGCCTGCGCATCTATCATGCCGGCGACACCGACGCGATCCCGGAGATGAGCGACGTACGTTGCGATGTGGCCCTGCTGCCGGTAGGCGGCACCTACACGATGACCGCCGAAGAGGCCGCGGCCGCCTGCGGCGCGCTGGGCGCCGTCGCAGTCGTCCCGATGCACTTCGCCGACATCGTCGGCACGCGGGCCGATGCCGAGCGTTTCCGTGAGCTATGCCGCATCCCCGTCACCATCCTGTCGCCCGAGAGGCCGTGAGCGTGCGCCATGGATCCCCGGCCCGTGGGGCCTTGCCTCCGAGGGGCCGCCTGTCGAGGAGGGACCGATGAGAGTCGTGAGCGCCGTGCCCACCGAGAGCGTCTCGGAGAAGCTCAGCGTGCAGCGCCTCAGCGAGGCGCTGGGCGTGCGCAACCTGCGCGCCAACGTGTTCACTCTGGCCGAAGGGTCGATGTCCAGGCACATGCACCGCGAGCAGGAGGAGGTCTACCTCGTGCTCGACGGCACGGCGATGATCGACGTCGACGATCAGCAGTACAAAGTGGGGGAACGCGAGGCGCTGGCGGTGCCGGCGCGCGCGTGGCACCGGGTGGCCAACGTCGGCGTGGGGCCGCTTACGTTCTTCGTGGCAGCCGCGCCGCCGGCAGGTGACGACGCCCAGATCGAAGACTGATCCGCCGGCAAGCCGCCCGCTCCGTCACGTCTCGATCCACTCCAGGATCACGGCTTCGTCCGGGCATGCTTCGACGGCGCGCTCCACGGCCGCCCACAGGGTCTCGTGAGGTTCGGGATCCAGCACTTCGGGTAGGCCGTCGTCACGCATGAAGAAGACCTCCGGGCACACCTGCTCGCAGGCGCCCACGCCGGTGCAGCGGTCGTAGTCGACCCTCACTCTGAGCGTGCGTGGCATGGGCGCAGTCTACACCAGCGGAAGAGGAGGGCTCGTGCTCAAGGTAGGCGACAAGTCACCGGCCGTTACCGGCACATCCTACGACGGCGGCACGTTCGATCTCGGGGCGCCGGGCAAGCGCACTGTCCTCTGGTTCTATCCGAAGGCCAACACAAGCGGCTGAACGACGGAAGCCGTTGAGTTCAACGGCCTGCTCGACGAATTCGCCAAGCTGGACGTGCAGGTGATCGGCGCCAGCATCGACTCGGCCAAGGCCAACCAGCGGTGGGCCGAGAAGTACGAGCTGAAGATGCCGCTGATCGGTGACACGGGCGAACTCGAGGTCGCCGTGGCCTTCGGTGTGGCGCGGCCCCTGGTGGGCGTCGCGAAGCGGACCACCTGGCTCATCGATCCCGATGGCACGCTGCGCAAGATCTACCCCAAGGTGACGCCCAAGGGTCATGCGGCCGAGGTCCTGGCCGAGGCCAGGGAGATCTGGGGCTGAAAGAACGAAGGGGGCGGGCGGTGCGCAGCTGCGCACCGCCCGCCCCGCTCGTCTACTCCTCGGTCTCGGGCTCGTCGCGCGGCCCGAAGTAAGCCTGCGCGTCGATCATGAAGATGCGGCTCGACCAGCTGTCGCCGGCGGCGGTGGCTTTTTCGGCGTCGTCGACGGCGCCGATCCGTGCCGTCATGTCGTCGCAGTAGTGGACGATGATCGCCTCGCGGGTCATGGGCACCACGGGGCTGCCCTTCTCGCGCATGCCGTGGTGCGAGACGATGATGTGGCGCAGCCGCGTGGAGAGCTCAGGCGGGAAGCCCGGCGTGTGGTCGATGAGGCCGCGTACCATGTCGTGGCCGATGACGATCTCGCCGTGGAGTCTGCCGACATCCGTCATGAGCGGCGCCATGCCGTCGCTGGTGTAGGCCTCGATCTTGCCGATGTCGTGCAGGAGGCCGCCCGCGACCACAAGGTCGCGGTCGACCGAGGCGAACCGCGAGGAGACGTCGGCTGCCGTCGCGGCGACGATGAGCGAGTGCTCGATCAGGCCGTGGCGGTAGGCATGGTGGTTGCGCACCGCGGCCGGGGCCACGACGAAGGTGGCGCCTGGCTCCTGCGTGCCGTCGAAGGCGCGTTCGAGCAACGCGCGCAGGTGAGGCTCGTCCACCGAGTCGATGAGTGCGTGCAGTCGCTCGCCCAGCTCCGCGGCGCCGATGGGCGATACCTGCACGAGCAGCCCGGCGTCGAATTCCTCGGGCCCGGCGGGGCGTAGGCGACGGATCTGCACCTGAGGTCCGTACTGTGGGTGAACGCTGTAGGTGCCGCCGACCATGACGACGTCGCCGGCGGCGATGTTCAGCGCTTCGTCCGAAGGGTCGAAGTGGATGGCGGCCACCTCGCCGGTGGCGTCGCGAAGCTTTAGCCGAAGGTACGCCTTGCCGTTGCGGTCGTTGGCGGCGGTCTTCTCGGAGCAGGTGAAGTAGGTGTCGATGGTCTGGCCGGACTGCAGCTCGGCGATGGGGATGCGTGCGGAAGCATCGGCGGGGAGGAAGCTGGATTGATCGGGCATGCGGTCTCCTTGGTCACCGCTAGGCTACCAGACGGCCCGGACGGGGGACGAGGAGCGGGATGCCGGAGGAGTCACTCCGTGCTCGCCGGCGGCTTCCTGGCGGCGGGTTTCTTTGCCGCGGGCTTCCTGGACGCCGATTTCCGGCCCGCCGGCTTTGCGCCGCCGGCCGTCTTCTTCGCCGGGGCCTTCCTGACCGCGGGCTTCTTTGCCGCCCGTTTCCCGCCGGCGACGCGCTTCGTGGCGGCCGGCTTGGCCGGCGGCTCTTCGGCGGCGGCGGGCGCCGCGACCCTTTCGGCTGCTTGCACGGCGGGTGACTCGCCGGCCGGCGCGGCCTCCCTGGCCATCGGCGCTGTAGCCGCCATCGGCGCGGTGGCTGCGCCCGCGGCGCCGGTCGCGCGCAAGGCGGCGATCTCGGCTTCCTTGGTGCGCAGGGCCTCGCGGGTCTCCCGCACCCGGGCGGCGGAGGGTTCGAGGTCGGGATGCAGTATCTCGCCGGCTTCGATGAGGGCGGCCGCGGCGTGACCAAGATCGCGCTCGGCCTTGCGCAGGTCGTTCTGCAGCACCAGGAGGCGTGCTTGGGCGGCGGTGACCTTGCCGGCCCGTTCGGCGTCCGTGGCAAAGGCGTTGGTCTTCTCCTTGACGGTGTCGAAGAACCCCATGTCTCCTCCTTGCGTCGCCTCCGGTCAGGCCCGGACGCTGCTTGCCTCAGTCTGCCGCATGGAGCGCTTCGCGTCCAGACCCGCGGCCGGTGACCAGCAGCAGGATGAGCAGGCCGGCGACCACGGCGATGACGAGGACGAAGGGCAGTGAATACGACACGCCGTAGAGGAGGCCACCGAGGATGGCTCCGCCCGCCATCGGGATCCCCATGACGGTGTCGAAGATCGCGTAGCCCCAGGCGAGCGGCATGTCTTGGAAGGAGTCGCCGACGATGCCGGTGGCCACGAAGCGCAGGGCGTCGAAGGCGCCGCAGCACAGCATCGCGAGGCCCCAGACCACGGGGTCCCGGCCAGCGAGCAGCAGGATGGCTCCCGCGAGCAGGAAGACGAGGACGCCGCCCATGCCGGCGCGCGGGCCGTAGAGGTCGGTCACCCGGCCCATGGCGATCGTGAGCACGGAGGCTCCGAGTGCCGCGAGCGATGAGTAGATGCCGAGCGCCGTCCAGCCCTGGTCGTGCACCTGGGCCAGGTATGGGTTGATGAACGCCTGACCAACGTATACGGCGAGGAAGCCCACGAGGAAGAAGACGAGATACCGCCGGAAGCGCCGGTTGCGGCGCAGGGCGCCGAGGCTCAGCGGGGCGTCGGCCGTATGGTACGGCGTGTCGCGGATGAGGGTCGCGGTGCTGGACGAGATCACGTACATCACCAGGCTTAGGAGGAAGACGGTGCGCATGCCGTACAGGGAGGCGACGTAGCCACCGACGAGCGGCGCGACGACGAGCCCGAGGGGATACGTGCCGAAGACGATCGTCAGGTTGCGGGCCACGCGCGAAGGTTCCGACTTCAGATAGATGTACGACTTGAAGGCCGGATTGTTGGCCATGTACATGCCCGAGATGAGCAGGCCGGGGATGAGCCACGGCCAGCTCGGCGCCAGGTAGAACGACAGCGCCGCCGGTACCGTCAGCCACCAGACTCCCACGATCACGGGCTTGAGCCGGAACCGCCGCGCGGCCCAGGCGCCCGGGATGTTCCCGAGGGCGATCGTCGCCAGCATGATCGCGTTGAGCAGGCCGAGCGTGAACCGGGACGCGCCGAGGTCGAGCGCGTAGACGAAGAGGAGCTGCAGGTACATGCCCACACCGAGCGCGAAGAACAGGTTGGCGAGGGCTGCCAGTTTGAGATCGCGGTCGAGGTGGCGCACGGCGGCTCCGGGTCGCGGGTGGGGTGGGCCGGATTCTACGCGGCGGGCGGGGACCGCCGCATCCCGCCGGCCCGCCCGCGGGG
>Ga0209539_1000357_pt1 | contig 27327 bp, 14 predicted proteins | sample BarGraNGADG00312_2_FD_184499 | JGI IMG/M metagenome (GOLD analysis project Ga0209539, IMG submission 184499) | Arctic peat soil microbial communities from Barrow, Alaska - Barrow Graham LP Ref core NGADG0011-312 (SPAdes) (version 2) | ecosystem: Environmental > Terrestrial > Soil > Wetlands >...
TACTTTGCAATTTCATTAAAATCGGGATAGACACACCATTGTCCGATCTCATGACTAACAGTCGGAATCTGGTATTTCGAAATAATGTCATGCCAATCGAACATTGTCTCGGGTGCTTCCCTGTTTATTATACTTTTTAATCCTTCACCCCATCGTTGTATCCTTGGTTCAGAAATAAGGTTATAATCGTTTTCAGGAATAACCGGCCAACCGGCAGCAGAAGTATATACCCTTCTATTGTCTTTAGCCTTCCAGTATGTCAGAAGCTTTCCCAGATATGCATTCTGATTTTTACCGGCAGGTTCATTTCCATATGCCAGCATACAGAACGAGGGATGGTTTCCATAAACCTTAAGTATTTTGTCGCCTTCCTTATAAATATATTCATCAATATCTCCTCCACCGCCGATTGAAGTTCCCTGGTTAGCCCATGATGAACATTCTATCTGAAAATATATCCCAAGTTTATCAGCTGCAATGAAAGCAGCTTCAGGCGGGCACCATGAGTGAAATCTGATCGTGTTCAATCCATATTCTTTAACCGTCTTAAGAACTTTCTCCCAGGATTGCACATCAGTAGGAGGATAGCCTGTAAGCGGGAAAATACAACATTCAAGTGTTCCTCTTAAGAATATTTGTTGTCCGTTGACTTCAAAACGTGTTCCTTTAGTCTTAAATTCACGCATACCGAAGTCTTCCGCCTTATAATCAAGCAATTCGCCTTTTGGCCCTTTCAGATTCACAGAAAGTTTATACAATGAGGGAGTAAATTCACTCCATAATTGCATTTTATTTCCCATTGGATAGTCAATAACAAGCTGAATTTCATTTGAATCAGTGTTAGCTGACACTACAATGCTTTTCAGTTTTTGAATAGTATGGGAATTAAAACTTTCAGCCTGAATGTCAACTTCTCCCTTAAAAGGAACTCCTGTTTTATTGATTACTGCAACAATTATTTTTGCCTTTTTACCAGGAATATCCGGATACACCCTGACCTCACTGATGAATACTTTTGATGTACCTCTCAGACTTAAATCTCCCACAATGCCATTCCAGTTTGACTGAGTATGGTCGCTGATGCTGTGCGAATTCACACCTACGGGAACTACAATCCGGTTGTCAATGCGAATACTTATGAGGTTCTTTCCTGGGATCAGAAGATCAGTAATATTGTATTGATGAGGAACAGCGAGGCTGTTCTCACTACCTGCTTTTTCCCCGTTTATAAAGACTTTTGATTCCCAGTGAGGCCTTTCCAGGAACAGGATTATATTCTTCTTATCCCATCCGGATGGAAGATCGACCTCTTTCTGATACCATGCAACTCCTTTGTAGTATTTAACCGGTTTCAGCCAGAATGGAATTTTTATATTCCCGGGCTGACGATATCTTTCATATTTTTTTTCAGTGAAATAAGATTTATCAACTATGTCCCCGGTCCAATCAGTATTGAGGGTAACCTCATCACCTTTCCCGTTTTCTGCCATTGATCCGGGAAGTCTGACATTCTCATCTGCCAGTTTTTCATACCACTTGTTTTCAATACCCTGGTCAAGTGAATCAATTCTGAATTTCCATTCTCCTGAAAGTGAGATTTTTTCAGGAATTAAGTTTTGCTTTAGACTGCATCCTGTTAGCAGAAGTATTAACCAAAAAACAATGTTTTTCATAATAAATGAAATTATTATTCTATCAAAAACATCAGATATTCCTCAAAAGCCGTAGCGTAAAAGATTGATTTGAATCTGATCAATATGTTGCACTCCTTCCTCAAATATATGATTTACTTTTCAGTTTTAACGAAGGTACTTACCGGCAATTATATCGTATTTTTTAATCAGTTCGTTTGATTTTCCTTCCCTGTCGAATATACGTTCCCAGGTGCTTAATGGTTCCCATATACATGTACCATTTCCCCGTTTATCAGGAAGGTTAAATACTATATCGTTAACATCCTCTTTAACCTGGGAGTATTCGACAAGATTAATATCTTTATGGTATCTTGATATCAGATTGATCATGTTGTTTTTCAGGTCGCTAAGGGTACCATGCCACCTTGGGTAGTAAGATAGACCTATAAGATCAAATTCTACTCCCCTTGCAATCATATTATCAAGCCAGAATACTGATTCGGCATTCTGCCCTCCGAGTGCGATATGAAGCATAATAATAACAGAAGGATCAACATCTTTTACACCTGCAACACCGGCCTTTATAAGCCGGGCTAACTCATCCGGATTGCCGATGTGGCCGTCGGGCCAAACCATTCCATGGTTTATCTCGTTCCCTATCTGAACCATATCGGGTGTTGTTCCCTGGGATTTCAGAGCTGAAATGACCTCTCTTGTATAACTTCTCAGAGTATCCTCAAGCTTTTCCTTTTCCAGCCCCTGCCAGGCGGAAGGCTTATTTTGCTGCTGAGGATCGGCCCAATAATCGCTGTAATGAAAGTCAATCAAAATTTTCATGCCGGAGTTTTTTATCCTTTTGGCCATTTGCAAAGTATGTTCAAGATCGCAAAATCCTATTTTAGGTGAATAACCTTTTTCAGCAGCCGGATTATTGAATATCCTCAATCTTATATAATTAAACCCATGATCTTTAAGTATTTCTATGGCGTCCTTCTGTACTCCATTATCTGAAAATTTCATCCCCCTGTTCTCGAGTGATGGCAGATGAGAGATATCGGCGCCAATCATTTTGCCAATAACCTTATCTGAAGGTTTCAACTGACTTTTTAAGGGCTTCAGCAATTTGAACGGTATGATTGAGTGGATTTCAGAAGAGGCAGATTTCAACCCTTCTGAACTCACCTCAACCTTGATTTTATCAGGTGTGTTTCCGGCTACAAGATAAAACCAGCAAACACCGTTTGACAGTTTTGTATCCCAAACACCCTCCGGTCCCTTTTTTACTTCTTGTTTTCCTTTACTCTTCCCTATGTCAGAAACAATCGAACCATTACCCTGAACTTTTATCCTGAGAGCTGATTCAACACCCTGTACATCTGCACCCGCTATATCCACTACCCGTACCATAATCTCAGCCTTATCTTTGCCGTCTGAAAAAAATGTTGTTGTGTATGGTGTTATAACCAGTTCAACTCCGGGTCCTGTTGCAACCTGATTGCTTATATTTTCTCCAAAAAAAACTGAAGGAAGTATAATACCCAAAAATGCGACAATGTTTTGTAAGACCATTTTTTAAAATTAAAGTTAATACTATATTATTTTATTTTCTTCTGTTTATCATAAACTAAATACATTAATTAGTGAGAGATCATAGTGTTCTCCAATTCTTCCAGCGTCTGACCTTTTGTTTCTTTTACTTTAAACAATACAAAGAGAAATCCAATTATGCAGACCACTGAATAGATATAAAAAGTTTTATCGCCCAGTGTTTTGAATAATATCGGGAAAGTAAAGACCAGGATGAAATATGCTGACCAGAGGCAAATTACTGAAATTGAAATAGCTGCAGCTCTTATTTTATTTGGAAATATTTCTGAAATCAATACCCAGGTCACAGGAGCTAATGACATTGCATATGTCCCTATAGCTGCCAGTAAGAACCATGAAACACTTGCAGATCCGGTTCCAAGCATTTTTGCAACAACAATGTATAATATGCTCAGCCCTCCTGCACCAATTAGCATAAGGGGTTTGCGTCCGAGTTTATCAACCAGTAACATGGCAAGAATGGTAAAGACAAGATTGACGCCACCAATAAATACCGTCTGTAAAAGCTGATCATCCTGAGAGGCGCCTATACTCTCGAAAATTTTAGGAGCATAATTAAACACTGTATTGATCCCACATAATTGCTGAAAGACTGCAAGTCCTATGCCCACAAGAAGAGTGGGAAAAATGCCCTTTTTGAATAATTCGGAGTAATTGATCTTTTTAACTCCCTCCAGAGATCTTTTAATATTGATCAATGATTCATTTGCAGAAAAATCATTCCCGATCTTTTGAAGAATTTTCCTTGCTTTTTCTTCTTTTCCGGCCTTCATTAACCAGCGTGGACTCTCCGGCAACCATAATGCCCCAATGAAAAATAATAAAGAGGGAACTGCGCCCAGGCCAAACATTGTCCTCCACGCCTCATCTCCGTTGTTCCTTAATGTAAAATTTACGAGATTGGTAATTAAAATCCCTAATACGATTGTCAATTGGTTAATAGCAACCATCCGGCCACGAAAGCTAGCCGGAGATATTTCCGCGATATACAATGGAGAGAGCATAGATGCCATTCCTACCCCGATACCTGCCGCAAATCTTGAAGCAATAAAATAATCCCTGGAAGGAGAAAATGCCATACCGAGAGAGGAAATAGCAAAAATTGAAGCTGCTAGCAGAAGTCCCGGTTTACGCCCGTACTTGTCTGCGAGATTTCCGGCAATAAGGCAGCCAAGTATTGCTCCTAATGCCAGGCTGCCTGTGGCAAATCCTTCCCAGTAGGCATCCAGTCCGAAATCTTTTTGTAAGAAAGGCAATGCACCTGATATAACGGCAAAATCGAATCCAAAGAGATATCCGCCAAGCGCAGATATAAATGAAATAGCTATAACATAACCTTTTCTGTATACGGCTGATTGATTGTTCATGTTCGTGATATTCTTTAAAATTGAATGATCGTTTTATATTCAGGCATAAACCCTGACTTATTGATTTTTAAGAAGGTTTCTTGTCTGCCAAAATCAGGAATACTGGAAGGATAAGGTTGCAGATCAACCAGATAAGTTGCATTTTTATACATCGGACGGAAATAAAAGACAAATTGTCGGGTGGATTGTGTGGCCAGAAATTTTCTCAGCCCTATCTGCCAGGGAATACCTTTATAAAAATCATCTGCAAAAAGCTCCCCATTCAGGAATCCCATGCCCGTATCACCGGTATAATCTATGACAAGATAAATATCATTTAACCCTTCCGGAATACTTACAGGCAAGTCAACAACAAGTTTCTTCTGACCTACCATTTCTGTTTTGACCGGTAATCTGAATTCCGGCTGAGAAATTGAAAAATTTGTCATAATCTTATTGTCAGCAATTTTTGTTATCAGTCCTACTGATATTTTCGGAGTCGTGTTTATCTGTGGATATACTGAAAGCTGATAATTGTTTTTATCATCACTCAGCAAGGTAAAGGAATCATTATCCTGTAGCACAACTGCACCAGAGAAAAAGACATATTTCTTATTTTTAAGATTTACAACATATGATCTCAGGGCCAAAGACCGGTTAATTACCAGTACTCTGGTTTTAACTCCCCCTGCTCTGACAACAAATTCAGCAGACTCACCGGAGCATTTCACCAGCCATCCGGACTGGTTCTCTTCAATCTTTGTATTCAGACTGTTTTGTATTTTTACACCGCTTTTTGAAAAAGAGAATTCTGCCTTCATACCTTCTGGAGTAAAAAAGACAAAATACGGTTGTGAAGGATCATCACTTTTCATCATCAATTGAGCTGTTGCATATTTAAGATTCGCTCCTCCCAGGTTAAAATTAAACGGTAATATCGCATTTTCCCCGCTGATAAGATCAAATCCTCCATTTTCAGGTATTTTTATTTCGCCGTTACCGGTTTTTATTTTTAACTGAATATCTGTTTTATCAGTAGTAATGGTATCATCCTGAAAGTTATTCAGAAAAACAAATCCCGAATTTTTATTTACCCGTACAGCATACCGTAAATCAGTAATGTTTTCAGGCGTTATCTTGTCTGCGTCTTTAGGTAATACAGTCACCATAGGCGCTAACAGCTCTCCAAAATCGCGAACAAAAAAATGCATTAATTTCAGGCGGTGAAACCCTTCTCTGACCTGGCCATATTCACCAATCGGCGACTGGTAATCATAGGCTATCTTTGTTAATCCATATGCTTCATCACTGAAATAATTATCTATTCCACGTGGAGTAGAACCACCATGATACATATAATAGCCTATTCCGTTGGCCCCACTTCCCAGGCAACGGTTGATCATGGCATCAAAGCTTTTGTGCACTGCAATGGAGCGCCGGGTATAAACTGACGAAATACCTGAACCCAGCTCGGCGGGGAAAGCAGGATAATCTTCGGCTTTATATCTGACCGGTGAATAGTCGGGATATTTGTGCATATCCTTGTAAAGAAAGAATGGTGACAAATCTCTTTTGGGAGTCCAGAAGGGATAAGCGTACGCGGCTGTCACAGGGATACATTCATTGGGTATAATTGCAGCATTGCCCCAACCTGTTGCCGTATAGATCGGGACATCCATTCCTGCTCTGACAGCTAATGCTTTCAGGATGGACATATGATTATTGCCCAATTCAGAATACGGATTATTTCCCCGGGCCATGCCAACACCTTCCTGCGTCACGGTCAGATCTCTTTCCGCAGCTGTAAAATCAAGTGGCTGACCCGGATATGTCAATCCCCATGGCGCTGCCGAATGCTGATACTCATTTTCTAACTGAATGCCTATAATTGGCCCGCCATCCTTAAAATATAATCCTTTTAATTGCTCACCTATATTTTTAAACAGACGTTCCACATAAAACAAATACTCTGGATCATTTGAACGTATCTCGAGGGCTTTACCCATTATCCAGTCAGGTAGACCTCCGTTCCTGATCTCCCCGTGACAAAAAGGCCCGACCCGAACAATAACATACAAATTGTTTTTGGCACATAACTCTACAAAACGCCTCAGATCATTATCCGCTTTCCAGTTGAATACATTTTCTTTCTCTTCATGAATATTCCAGAAAACATATGTGGCAATTGTATTAATTCCTCCGGCCTTTATCTTTTTGATCGATTCATCCCAATATTGATTAGCGTACCTTGAAAAATGAAATTCACCTGTTATCGGTATAAAGGGTTTATCATTAAATGACAAAAAATAATTATTGACGGAGATCTTATCTCCTTTTGAATTGTTTCCTCCAAGTTTGAGATGGTTTGAATAGAATTTGGGTTCAGGGATATTTACATCTATTTCATAGATCGTTTGACCGGCACTTTTGCAAATAGTCAATACCGAAATGCATAATGACAACAGAAAATATTTCATAATTAACTTTATTTTAATTGTAACTGATTGAAATTTAATATTACCATTTCCGAAATATCCAAGTTCCTTGACGATAACAATCCTTGATAAGGTACCTTTTAAAGATTTCTCAATTGTTAAATCTAAAGGCTTTAAGAGCAGGCAAAGCATTACCACTGAAATCGAACAAAGTAGTGTTTGATACTACATTATCAGCTCCCAGTTCCCATCCGACTCCAGGTACTTCAATCATGACCGGATCCCAATAAAGGTCACCGATAATCCTTCCGTTCGTAACAGACTTCAATCCATTATAACACTCATAAAGAAAGTCCCGCTGTCCTTCAGGGGAGCTGGTGTATACTCTGTCATACGGTCCATTATTACTCAACTGACCAGCTTTACCATCCGGCAGTGTTGGATTCCAGTTGTATCCTGTCTCCATTATTATTATATCTTTTGAGAATTTTGAGCTTTCATAATTAGCCCACTCAATTATCTGGGATACAGTTTTTTTCGTCCAGAAAGGATAATAAGAAGCTCCGATAATATCATATTGGACGCCATAGGTAATACAAGCACCAAAGAACCAGTCATACTTTTCCTTGTTTCCGGCATCATCGAGGTGAAGTATAACTTTTGATAACGGTGAAACCGCCTTCACTGCATTATAACCCTGCTTCATCAGATCAGCCATCTGAGAAAAATCGCCTGAGGCTCCGTCTGGCTTTAATATTCCTCCGGCAATTTCATTACCAAGTGATACATATTCAGGTGTTGTTCCCTGTGCTTTCATTCTGTTCATGAACTTAAAAGTGAACTGATAAACAGAATCTTTTAAGGCAGCAAAACTTATGTTCTGCCAGGCATGGGGTTTGTCATTCGACCAGTAATCGCTATAGTAAAAAGTCAGCTGGATCTGCATCCCCATATCTTTTGCACGCTTTGAAAGCTTAAGAATATCTGTCTGATCCTGAAATCCTGAAGGGAGTCTGTTTGAAGGGGTAAATGCGGGATTACCCGGATCGTTGTACAATCGGAGACGGGCAAGGTTGAATCCATTGTCTTTCAGAATCTGCATGCAGTCTTTCTGAACTCCGCCTTCAAAAAATTTACCGCCCATCGATTCAATATAACTCAATTCTGAAAGATCTCCGCCTTTCAGAAAGTTGTAGGGTTTCCCATCCTTAATCATCCTTACATCGTCAAAATTGGACCAGTTGCCTCCGACGGCATCGGAGTAGAATCCGATGGTACAGCTACCATTAGTGACATGTATCCCTCTGATAACAACCTGAGTCCATACATCTGAAACAGGCAGGCTTGTCATTCTCTCAGATCCTCCATAATCTTTGGCAGAAAGATAACAGGCATTTTGGCCTCCGCTGTTCCTCTCCCATACATATAATGAGTAATATCCCGTATCCAGCCCGGTAAGATCCTGGTATGTATAAACTTTATAAGCGGAACTTTTTGAGTATGCAAGACAGGAAGATCCTGTTTTGCCACCTTTCTTTACAATATTGGCATCCCGATCAGATACGTCAGCCAGAGTATTCCAGCCGGTTGGTGATTGATCTGAGTTGCTTGCCTCAAAACTGCTATTGTTAATTTTGACAGAATCAGGATCTTCTTTAACTACCGGTTTGCCATTATCCTTTTTGCATCCGAAAAACATCAGAATTAAATAAAACAGTAAAATATTTCCCATTCTCATTTATATTAAGTATTTGAAAAAACCATTAACATAATGCCCTGAAAGAATTTAAACTATTTGTGTTCGAAGATATACGATAGTAATCGAAATATAAGGGTATTCAGAAAAATTATGGGAATTTCACCCATTGATTATATAAAGAGAAAAAAAGGATAAAACTATACCTGCTATTTTAATGTGATTGAGGTTAATTCAAAACCTGGCAACTCATCATTTCCTTCAACAGGTACAAGAAATTGAATTCTTTCAATCTCAGAAAGAGAAAAAGGCCTTTTAATCACTGAGGAGTACCAGTAGGACAGAAAAACAGGGTACGGACGAGGCAGAAGAAACAGCCTTCCTTCTGAAATATCTTTAAGATTTACTATCTGCAGATTTCTATCCGCCAGAAGTGATGTCTTTAATGTATAGGCATTCCCATCTTTGTTGATCAGCGAAACCTCAATTTTCACCGGATTGCCTGTCGCCTTACCATAAATCAGTATCTGACTGTAATTTGCTGAATTACAGGATATCCCTTTAATTATATCACCAATAAAATTTTGCATAACATATGTCATTCCGGAAGTATTAACCCTCTCCAGAATATTCCTCCTGGCAGTCTGAGAGAATTTAAGTGTGGAATTTCCTTTTATTCCGGAGGGTATTAATGTGCTTCCAAATCCTGAATTACCAAAGAAAGTTACGACCTGGGTTGATATTTCAGGATCGAACAATTGCACTTCACTTTCTGCCGGTATAACCTTTATAGAATATGCTTCAGGATTAAAATAATCCCAGTCAGTTGTCGATCCTTCAATGCCCCCCGGATATACAGTAGTTTTACCTGTAACTGACTCTACTATTATATTATAGGTAAGGTAACCCGGTCTTACCAGTGAATCAGGGATTGTTGCCTTATATAGATATTCATCAGTTTTATCAAATATTATCGGTTTTGAATTTGGCAATAAAGCTCCTCTGTAGCCAACGATGAAAGGCTGAAGTATAAGTTTCCTGACAGGAGTGGCCGGAGATACTATCTTTACTGACACTTCAACCGGTTGTTTCGCTGAAACCTGTAACGGAGACTCAGGTAAAAAGTAGAAATTCCTGTTTGTCTCTTTAGGGGCATAGAACTCACTGACTGTAATCATTCCGATTTTTGCATTTCTGATATTTGCTGTCACCGGTTTTGATGAAAGGATGTAAGCCCCCGGAGTTATCGGAAACTTTCTGTCATTTGCAGTAGCAGAATAATTATTCCCATCATTTACTCCTGTGACAGTAAAGGTCTTACCAAGATCTGGCAGATTAACACCCATTTCATACCTGACCCATTTAACAACCACATTTTCAATTTTTGGAGTAGCTTTTGAAAAAGGATCACGAACCCATATTGCATCGGGCAGAATCTCCAGCCTCCATACACCATCGCTTATCTTATCGAGTAAGTAGGCACCGTAACCTTTGTACGATATAACAGGAGATGTTCCGTAACCTGCAATAGATTTTAGTGTTGAAGGATTTGGCGGTATTGTTGAAGTGTTATTTGTATGAAAGAAAAGTTCATCGGTTGCCAATTCCGAAATATCATCTTTATAGTTGATCTTCAGCCCTTCGGCATCAAATGGTTTCTTTTCATTTATCCTGTCTCTTTTATACTTCGGATTTCTAAAGAGTTCACCGGCAATCCTGAACCCGATAGCCTTCTGTGGAGAGTATATCAGGTTCAGGAAATGAGTCTGGTATTCCGTATTGCTCGGAGCAAGAGCAACAGGATCGTAAGCGAACATTGTTACCCATTGCATGCCAGCCTCTTTAAATGAAAGTGCCATAGGTGGATACAGATAAGATCTTCCAACATCTGCGGCATCAAATTCATACACCAGTCTGGCCTGGGGAATAAAATACTTTTCGTTCCTGAATGGCATATCATATTTATCGACATGAGGAAGGAAGTTTCCCAATACTTCATGATTGGCAACAAGACCTGAGGGGTACCATTGGAATGTTGAACCGGCAGAGCCACCCTTAATAAAATCTTCAAGCAGGCTGATATTTTGTGTAACATTATAAAAAACCGGTTTAGTACATCCTGTTGATTTTACTGCATCAATCATCTTTTTTACGAATGCGGTTGTTTCAGCAGCTTTGGAATGAGCAGGTTCGTTACAGATTTCAAAACCCACCATCATGGGATCATTTTTATATGCATGCCCGGTGTATGGATTAACGTGATTTACAAATTGCTTTAAGTACTGTTCCTGAGCTGCTATAGCCTCAGGTATCAAGTACATACTGCTTTTTGGATACCTGTCAGCAAAACTCGAAGTTTTAACATCAGATTCGGGATAACCCGGACTACCGTAACGGATTGCCGTTAAAAAAGTATAAACACCTCTCTGGTGTAATCGGTAAATCAGATAATCAAGAAGTTTCAGGTGCTCATTATTCAAAATATTGCCGGCACTATCACTTATTTCACAAGCCCATACATGTATCCGGTAGGCAGAAATACCCAGTCGTGCCAGATGGTATGTATCATAGTCAATGTTTTTCTCTTTGTCTACTCCCAATCGTCCCATTTGTCTGAAACCATGGGCAAGAGGAGCCGAGTAGTTGACGCCCCAGAAAAAAGCTTCCTGGTTATTGCTTCTCCAAAGCATCCTGCCGGTCTTGTCAATTTTAACAGGATCAGTATTCTTCTGAGGATAAGCTTCCGGGTACATTATCACAACAGCAACCAGCAGGAAAAAAAATCTTAATCTTTTTGTTTCCATAGTGTAACATACTAATTATAATACCAAATTATGACTTTCCAATCAATTTTTCTGTTGCCGGAAAGAAAACCCAAACACTCCCGATATTGAATTATTTCAATATTATAGAGGTCAATTCGAATCCCGGTAAATCCTTATTACTTTCTACAGGTACCAAAAGCTGCATTCTTTCAATTTCCGAAAGTGAAAAAGTTTTCTTTGTTTTAGCAGTGTACCAGAGAGGCAGGAATCCGGGGTATGGACGTGGAAGCAAAAGCATACGTCCATCAGTAAGATCTTTCAGGTTTATTGGCTGCACTTCCTTATCAGGGGTGAGAATGGTCTCCCCGGTATATGCATTTCCATCCTTGTTAATCAGTGTTACAATTATTTTGACAGGTTTATCAGAAGCTTTTCCGTGAACAAGGATCTGGGAATATTTATCTGCATACTTTGCAATTCCGTCTGTGATGTCTCCAACATAATTCTGTAGCGCACAGACCAGGCCTGAAGTGTTTGGTCTGCCCTGTCCGTAATTAGGACCACCTGCCCCTGCCGCAAACTTCAGCTTCGATTCGCCTGTTACACCTGAAAGTACCAGGTTACTTCTAAATCCGGGATTTCCGGAAAAAGTCAAAGCCTGGCTTGAATTTTCAGCATTAAAAAGCTGTACTTCGCTTGCTGCGGGTAAAACTTTTACTGAATATGAATCGGGATTGTAATATTCCCAGTTCGAGGATGGTCCTTCAACACCTCCGGGATATACCGTTGTATTTCCTGAAGTTGATTCGACAATAATAGTATAGTTAAGTGTTCCTGCTTTTACTACCGAATCAGGAAATGTTGCTTTATAGAGATATTCATCTGCCCTTTCCATATTTATTATTACAGGTCTGAACCTTCCAAAACCTCTGCCACCTCCGCCCCCTGAAGGTTGCAATGTCAGTTTTTTTATTGCAGAAGAAGGAGATACTATCCTGACGCTTACTTCTACAGGTTGACCCTCAGAAACCTGTTTGGGAGCGCTTTGCAAAAAATAGAAATTCTTATTTGTCTCTTTTGGGGCATAGTACTCCTTTGCAGTGATCACACCAATCTTTGTATTTCTGATATCATCAGTTACAGGTTTGGTTGAAAGAATATAAGCTCCAGGAGTAATCAAAAACGTGCCTTCTTTAGCTGCTGAGATATAATTATTACCATCGTTAATACCGGTAACTGAGAAATTTTTACCAAGATCAGGTAGGGTTACCCCCATTTCAGTTTTATTCCATTTGATTACTACATTTTCAATTCTTGGAGTAGCTCTTGAAAAGGGATCCCGAACCCGGATTGCATCAGGCATTACTTCAAGTCTCCATACCCCTTCGCTTATTTTGTCAAGAAAGTAAGCCCCGTATCCTTTGTATGAAACCACTGGTGAAGACCCGTAACCTGCGATAGATTTGAGTGTTGAAAGGCTTGGAGGAGTTGTTATGGTGTTGTTTGTATGGTAAAATAATTCATTGGTTGCAAGTTCAGAAATATCTTCCGTATAGTCGATTTTCAGTCCTTTCATTTCAAAAGGTTTCTTTTCATTTTCTCTGTCTCTTTTAAACCGGGGATTACTGAAAAGTTCACCGGCAATCTTAAATCCAATTGCTTTTTGAGGGGCATAAGCCAGATTCAGAAAGTGTGTCTGATATTCGGTATTACTGGGAGCAAGGGTAACCGGATCGTATGCGAACATTGTAACCCATTGCATTCCAGCCTCTTTAAATGAAAGAGCTATGGGAGGATACATATATGACCTGCCAACATCGGCAGCATCAAATTCATATACAAGCCGTGCCTGGGGGAGAAAAAACTTTTCATTTTTAAATGGCATGTCGTACAGATCAACATGGGGAAGATAATTGCCCTCTACTTCATGTCCTGCCACCAATCCTGTCGGATACCACTGGAAAGTGACACCATCAGTTCCCCCTTTAATAAAATCCTGAAGCAGATTAATACTCTGAGTCACATTATAGAAGAGTGGTTTTGTGCATCCGGTTGACTTAACAGCGGCTATCATTTTTTTAACAAACTCAGTTGTTTCAGTTGCTTTTGAATGTCCGGGCTCGTTGCATATTTCGAATCCCACTATCATAGGATCATTTTTGTAAGCTTTGCCGGTGTAAGGATTTACATGACTGACAAACTGTTTCAGGTATCTCTCCTGGGCAGCAATTGCTTCAGGCAAGATGTACACATTGCTTTTGTTGTATTTTCCTGAGAAGCCGGGAAGGGTTTCGTTTGGTTCAGGATATCCGTCACCCCAGTAAGCTATGGGAGTCAGAAAGATATAAACCCCTCTCTGCCGGAACCGGTAGATCAGGTAATCAAGAAGCTTCAGGTGCTCATTCTGTAAAAGATTTCCAATACTATCGCTTATTTCGCAATCCCATACATGTATACGATAAGCATTGACTCCCATTCTTGCCAGGTGATAGGTATCTGTATCTATAACTTTCTCCCGGTCTTCACCAAGTCGTTCGATCTGTCTGAAGGCGTGTGCAAAAGGAGTTGTATAGTTTACTCCCCAGAAATATGCTTCCTGGTTATTGCTTCTCCATAACATTCTGCCGTTTTTGTCAATTTTGACCGGATCGGTATTCTTTTGTGAATAAGCTGACAAGCTGATCAAAGTTGCTGCAAGCAGCAAAAAAACGATTTTTACTTTATTTGTTTTCATAGCGTATTTTATACATATTTCGTCCCACTTCCCGGGCACTTTCCTGGATTTCCTGGTTTGGATAATCTCCAACAGTTATAAAACCAATTTGATAATTTTCTCCATCATTTCTTCCGGTATATGGTTGATCAAGATATTGAAACCAGCCGACACCAACTATGTAAGGATTGTTAACAGCTTGCATAAGAAAGTTTTTATATACAAGTGCCCTCTCCTTCTGATTTGTAGAGTGACGAAGGCCACTGTGAGGTAGGCCTCTGTCCAATGCACCGACATGAAATTCCCCCAGGATAATCGGGAAATCCATTCCTTCAACAGGTTTCATTGTATTACAGGAATAATTGTACCTGTTAAAGCTGACTATATCAGCATATTTAGCGCCATGAGCGATAATCCAGTCACGACTGTAATTATCGGCATCGGGATAGAAATGAAAATCGAATCTGCAACCCAGGTATAATTTATCAGGAGCTACCTTCTTAATTGCAGCCTTGCATTTACTGAAGTATTCATCCGCAAAAAGAGCAGACATCATTTTAATATCTCCCTCCGCTCCTGCGAATTTTTCCTGGTTTTTCTCAAAATCGGCCCATGAAGAAAATTTGCTTTCCCAAACTTTATTTAAAGCCGAAATCGAATTATATTTCTTTTTCAATGTATTATCCATGACCTTCCAGGCAAAGGGATATCTTTCGGATGTAAGAACATTGATGCCGATAGACGTCTCGTTACCCCAGCCTATCTCGTTATCAATGAAAATTCCCAGACACCAGGGGTCATCAAGTGATTTTTGATGAATTGCTGTAAGCTGGTTTTCAATTAATGGCTGGAAACCAGGATCAAACGGATCAATCAGCATCCTGCTGCGTGCAGTATTCACACTGATAGTATAGGGTATTTCCCGTTTCATATAAACACTACTATCAGACCAGTTTGCAATAGTATTCATTCCCCAGCTTTTCAACCTTTTAATAGTCCTTTCAACAAAATTGACTTTATAATCTCTTCCCCATTTGCGTTCCAGGTTCATTCCATAGAAATTGACAAACTTTACTGAATTAATATTGATCTTACCGGCTGATTCCGGTGTATAAGATGAACTTACACGTCCGGGATAGACAAAATCTTTAAACTCACCGGCTGTATCAGGCAGAAGTTTATAAAATTGCTCTCTTCCTTCAACAGGAGTATCGGAATTGGGCCGGACACAATCAATCCCATGAGACCAGAATAAATAACCTTCAGGATCTATAATAGCCCACTTCCCATTGTACTTTTGAACCCTGAAATGCCCCGTTGAACTGAGCTTCGGACCATTTTTCCATCCACCGAATTTACTCATCTCAGCATATCCGGGATTTCCGTTAAGATCAGCCATTTCACGTGAATCTGCAGCCAGAAGATCTTCCCTGTTCTTGATCTTTCCTGGCCATTCTTTATGCGTATACTGGCCAAATTCATCAATTATTGGCATAAGTGCCTTGTATTCTTCATCTGAATAGGTTTTGAATTCTTCACCGGCGGAAACATTGCCAACCTTTATCACATCACCGGATTTTGAAAGTGGCAAATATAGAGTGATGTTTTTGATAGAATCCGGAGAATAACTATTCCACCAGAGCTTGATACTTCCACCGGGATGACCATTCATGTTAGGGAACTGTGAGAGCTGTTTAGGTGTAGGATTCTGACGCATAATAATTGTCCTGACAATCTTTTTATCGCCTGATTCAAAATATACACCTCCCATAGTCCATTTGTCGCCGTTTATCATCAACTCCACCAGCTGAGTCCTGCCGGAAATGTTTTCTACTTCGCAATCAATAAAGATATATTTGCTAAGATCCCAGACACCTTTTTCAGGAGCAAAAGCAAGTTTGGCCATTGGTCCGGTTACACTATACTCACCGGGTGATTTACCTGCTTCAATCTGGCTTAAAGAAACTGATACTCCTGAAGGATTGCAGGCATTAAGAAGTAATAAGTTCTGAGGTTTATCGGTACAACCATAAAAGAGTGCAAGACAAAGCAATGAGTACAATAGTTTTTTCATATATAAGCAATTTTTACAATGGACAGGCAGTCCATTGTCATTATAATTAAACTACCCCGCAACAGAATTGCGAGGTAGTATTAATCTTTATAAAGATGAATTTTTTAATTATCTGAAGCCCAACCTGGTCTTGTGAAGTACTGATCAAGTGTTTTTCCATATGTAGTAGCCATTAGAACTGCATAGTCCGGAAGGGGCATATACTGGTCTGTTGGTATCTTACCTTTATATAAGGTGCAATTATGCCTGTACTTATTAAACCGGATGAGATCAATTTTTCTTCCGCCTTCATAAAACAGTTCATGGCCGCGTTCTGCCAGGAGAGCATCCATAAACCCTGCGTAATCTGCAACTGCTGCACCACTAAGAGCTGGTAACCCTGCGCGGGCTCTTACATCGTTTACACCCTGAAGAGCCTCTCCTGTCGGAACAGCATTATTCTTTCTCGCAACTGCTTCAGCATACATCAGCAGCACATCTGCCCATCTGGCAAGTGGAATGTCTGTAGCCTGGAAAGCCGAGACAGCTTCGATCGGGTATTTGTTGACAATGAAACCTGACCATTTAACACCCAGGTCAGCTGCAGCAATTACTGTTCTGCCACTGTTATTCTGAACATATGATGTAAGAATAGTATTTATGCGGGCATCACCCACCTCAAAGGTATTGTAGAATGCCTGTGAAATATTGAAACACTGACCCCAGCCGCCACCTTGATTAACAAATGGTGTTGGAATAGTATTGGCAGCATCTGCATACTTGGATGCGTTTGACGGAACTACATACCAGGAGGTAGGGTTAAAGTTGCCGTTTTTTCCTGAACCATCACCTGTAGCGCTGCACGAAACTGCCATTATTACCTCTTTGTTAAATTTATTGGCAATCTTAAACTGATCTGCATAAGGATTAGCACCGGCTGTATACAATCCAAACCCTGCGGTTTTCAGATCGGCATAGAGTGCTATAGCCTGGTCGTATAATCCCTCATTAAGACAATGTCTCATCAGGCAAAACCTGGCATAACTTGCTGTATAACGACCTTTTACAGCAGTTGCAGGCAAATTGTCAACACCTGCCTGAAGGTCGTCGGTGATCCATTGAACAAAATCAGCAAGAGACGGTCGTACCATGTTCTGTTCAGCTTCGTTATTTCCGACAAGCGTGGGATCAAGAATCACAGGAACCGGACCATAGATATGGAGAAGATAGTACATCATCATACCGCGGAGGAATCTGGCTTCACCGGTCAGAGCAGCTTTCCTGGCATCTGTCAGAACTGTTGCTTTTTGAAGATCACCTATGATTTGGGTAAACCTTGTAATATCCCTCACTTTTTCAAAATTTGACGGGTTCCCGCCTGAACCTCTTGCATAGTATCTGCAGTTATTATAATTAGCCTGGGTTAATTCCAGCCATGAGCCTCCCCAGCCGCCAATTACCCATGGGGCACATAAGTCAGAGGTGGAGTCAAACATTCTCATAAATCCGCCCTCTGAAACATAAAAATTGTGCTGCCAGGCAGGGGTAAGCCCATATCCCCAGTTCACTGAGAAAGGAAGGTAGCAGGCCATCATGTAAGCCTCATAATCAGCATCCGTTTTTGGAAAGTTCGTTGTGAAAAGCTGACCATAAATTTTAGGATCAAAGTTTTTCTCGCAACTACTCATGAATAGTGTTACAAGAAAGAACATTAAGAATATTTTTAATTTTTTCATAACTTTATCTATAATAAAATATTAGAAACTTACTTTAACACCAGCTGTGTACGTCCTTATCTGTGGATATTCAGCCTTACCTCCTTTATAACCACCACCGGAAATTACTTCAGGGTCATATCCTTCGAAGTTCGTAAATGTCAGAGGGTTCTGAGCGTCTAAATATATTCTGATGCTACTGATAAATCTACTGGCCCCTCCTAACATTTTGCTTGTTATATTATAACCAAGAGTAATGTTTCTGACACGCACAAAGGAGGAATTCTGATAATTGAGGTCAGTTCCCGCACCACCCGGTAGGGTTACTGAAGCCAGGTTATATGCTATACCAGGCAAGGTCCCATTTGTGTTGGTCTGAGAATTCCACATCCTGTATGAATACTGGTTCTGATTACCTGTCTGATTAGCCAATCCTACCGGATAAGCCCAGTCCAATGCATAGTTATACTTGCGCACACCCAACTGTGAATACATGAATATATCCAGATCAAAGTTCTTGTATGTAAATGTATTACCGAAACCAAAATAAATAGTCGGAACAAGATTTCTCATCTTTATATCCTTAATGTTAATAGTGTCATTCCCATCCTGATCAACAATGATCGGATAACCCGGTTTCTGACCGGCCAATGGCTGGGATGACGGCATATTGCTCTTATCTGCATTTATTATCCCACTGGTTTCATAATAGTATTGAACATTCGAGCCAACAACACCTTTTTTCTCATATGTGTTGTAGTCATAATTAGGCATTCTTGACATCCATAGTGAATTATACCTTGAAAGTGTCAGAATAGATGTCCATGTAAAATTTTGAGTCTGAACATTTTTGGTACTGATGTTTGCATCCCAGCCTTGTCTTCTGATGTGACCTCCGTTAATAGGATAGGTTCCAAACATTGAGAGACCTGATGTATTGGCATTTGCCAACATGTCTGTAACATCATTCATGAACAGGTCTAAACTACCCGATACTTTATCTCTGAAAATAGAAAAATCAAGACCAACATTCTTCATCGTGGTTTTTTCCCAGCTTACGTTCGGATAATCCAAGCCATTAGCAATTATCGGTATGTATTTTACGGAGTTCTGATTAAACATGATCTGGTTTACATAAGGACCAAATGAACCATAAAGTAAAGTACCCAGGTTATCACTTCCTGTCTCACCATAGGAAGCTCTGACTTTTACCAGGTTCATCCAGGCGACACCTTTTAAAAATGACTCGTTGGATATCTTCCAGGCAAAGGAAACCGATGGGAAAAATGCATATTTTTTAGCCGGGAAGAATTTATCGGTACCATCGCGGCGTAAAGTTGAAGCAATAACATAACGGTCAAGTATGTCGAAGTTCAGTCTTGCAAACTGGGACCGTTTTTCATCCTGTCCTGTATAAGATCCGGGTAGTATCACACCTGTAATAGCTCCAAGGTTATCATTTGCAATAGCATCATGCTGACCATCATATGAAACGTTCATTCCATTATATTTATTAACATAACGCCCCATCCCGACAACAGCATCAACATTCACAAGAGTTCCGAGTTTTTTTGTGAACGCTACAGTAGCTTCCATAGTCTGATTCTCGCGTGAGTCAGTTCCCAGGTTACCGCGTGATTTATACATCTGGTCGAAATAAACAGTTGATGGAATAAAAGTTGTACGACGTGAATTTTCAAAATTGTCGCCAAACAACGCCCTTGCTGTAAGCATATTCTTAATTATTGTAAAATCAGCTGCAAAGTTCAGATATACTCCATTGGTATAAGTACGGTCCAGCATGTTCTCCATCGAAACGGCATTAGGGACATTTAGAAATACAGTATATATGCCATTTGCATCTTTTATGGGAAGTGTTGAAGGATAAGTCATTGCTGCTGTCAGAGCTCCGGCAGCCTGCGCTCCACGACCATTGGAGGTACCTCCCACAGTGGAGTTATTATAGTTGTTACGGTTTGCATTTATAACCGAAGTCAATTTTATGAATGAATTCAATTGGATACCTACATTGCTTCTGATAGCATAACGGTCCATACTCGAGTTCGAAACGGATCCTGTCTGAGAATAATAGTTACCTGATACATAGTAACTTACTGTCTTGTTACCACCATTCAACACCAGATTATGATTGGAAACAGAGCCTTTTCTTAAAACCTGATTTTTCCAATCGGTACTCGTCGCTGCAGCTATGGTAGCATCATCATAAGGTGCACTCCACCCTGTGGTATATGCTGTAGGTCCGTATGGGGCCAGGTTATTCTGATAAAGATACTGTTCTTTGTTAAAGATATTTACAAGACCCATATATTGCCGGGCATCAAGTGCATTTGGGTAAGGGTAATTATTAACAACGGAATAGCTTCCATCATAATTTACCTTTAGCGGGCCTTCTTTACCTTTCTTTGTGGTTACCAGAATCACACCTCTTGAAGCACCGATACCATATATAGATGCAGAGGCATCTTTCAGGATTTCGACTGATTCGATATCTTCAGGGTTCAAACCGGCAAGCCCTCCACGGTTTACGTTTGAGGGAACAACTGTAACCGTACCTCCCGATCCACCCTCAAGAGAGTTACTCGGCATAACTATACCATCAATTACATAGATAGGTGCTTCTGCTCCACGGATGGAGATGTTTACATTACCACCGGGTTGTGCACTGGCAACCGTTGCCTGCAAGCCTGATGCCCGTCCCAGAAGCAGCTGCGTCATGTTACTGCTTGAAGCTTTTGGAACATTATCAACTGACACCTTCGAAACAGAGGTGGTTATATTCTTTTTAAGAACGGTACCATAACCAACAACCACAACCTCATCAAGTGACATGGCCTCTGTCTGAAGAGTGATATCGACGACAGTATTGTTTCCTACTTCCACTTCCTGCGAAGTGAAGCCGATAAAGGAAACAACAAGCGTACCACCGGAAAGAGGAACATCGATTGAGTACTTCCCGTCGGCATCTGTTATTGCCCCTATCTGAGTTCCTTTAACAACAACGTTTGCACCGATTACCGGTTGTTTATCCTTGTCAATTATAGTTCCAGTTACCTTCTTTTGCTGCAGAGCCATAGCCGCCTCTGCCTCTTTATTTACCAGAAGGATCTGCCTGTCTCTTACGGCATATTTGATATCTGTATGCGCCAGGAGTTCATCCAGGACATCAGTTATTTTTTTGTCGGAGACATTAATATCAACCTTTTGGTCAATATTAATCATCTTGGAGCTATAAAGAAAAAAGAACTCGCTTTGATTTTCAATAGCGTTAAGTACAGTTTTTATCGGAACATCCCTCATGTCAAGATTCAATCGTGCATTCTGCGAGTATGTTATACTCCCGAACAGATTGAAAACTGTCACAAAAAGAAGAAAAATTGATAGTTTCATAATTCTAAAGGTTTTTTTCGAACAAGCTATAAAATAAGCTGTCCGTTGTAAAATGTTGAATTTTTTCATAAGTTTGAATGATTTAGACGGTTAATAACTAAATCGCATCAAATCAATATCAAATTGGCTTGGTGCTAATTAAACTGGGCAGGGAGGTCGGTCAGGACTTTCCTGCTTTTTTTAGAAATGAATGTGAAGAGAGTGTTTCATAGGCGGTAGGTTATCAGGTTTAGGGTTGTTAGTTATATATCTTTTCTTTTTCCGACTACAATCTTCGGTTTCAGATATTGTTTATCGTTGATTGTAGTACGGTTATAAATTTTATATGTGATTGGACTTACGTCTTTTAACATCTGCATAACCTCTTCAATAGACTCGTCAATAAATGTTGCATTATACGTTAAATTCAGGAGATCCGGATTTGTTATTTCGAATTTGACATTGTATTTTCTGCCTATTCTTCTTAGTACTTCCTCAAAAGGAGTATCATTAAACCTCAGTTTATTCTCTTTCCACGATGTGTAGGTATCTATAGCCACATCATGAACCAGTACTTTTCCCGACTTCACAAAATAAACAACTTGTTGCCCGGATTTCACATTTATAGGCTCTTTACCTTTTATTGAAACCATAATTGCACCTTCTTCGAGAGTAGTCTCTATCCGGTCTTCATTGCCAAATGAAAAAACATTAAACCTGGTTCCGGTTGCATAAATTTTCATCTTGTCAAGTTGCACAACGAAAGGCTTTTCAGGATTGGTTGTGACATTAAAAAATGCTTCTCCCCTGCATTTAACTATGCGATCAGTAACATTATAATGTCCATTATATTGTAATGTACTACCTGAGTTCAGAACTACTTCAGTTGAATCAGCCAGAAAAATATGTGCTCTTTCGCCCTCATTAGTAGCAACTGTGATGGTGGAATCTACCAGTTGCTTAAAAGATGTTTTCCCCGTTAACCAGAGAGTGAGACTTCCAATGGCTAAAAGGCAGGCAACTGATGCTGCAGCTAAAAATAGCCGGAAATTATTTTTGCCAATAATTGTAACCGCTTTTGATTTACCTTTTCCAAGTCCAAGTCTCGATGAAATACTCATCCAGGCAGAATCAGCTTTAAAATGTTCAAGTTTCGTATGCACACCGGTCCCCTGCCAGATTTCGTTTTCCTCATTAAAGATACGCAGGTTTTCAGGATCACTTTCCAGCCAGGATTTTAACAATATCATCTCATTACCTGAGATTTCTCCAGCTAAAAACTTATTAATCAGATTATAGTATTCAACCTTTTCTTCTTCCATCATTTTATTTAACTAAGCTAATACAACATGAAACATATTTACCCTTATTGATAATAAGAACTTTTTTGGGGGATTTAGCAGATTGGTATTCTTATATTCTCATAAAAAAGTGAAGCGCTAAAACTGATTTAACGCTTCACAAAAACAAATCCACCCAAATTTTACCTAACGTGTGTAATAGAAGTATTATATCTAATACAAGATTATTATGCATTACCCTTACGGCTATTTGAAATTAATTTTTATAATGAGAAAAAAATTTCTATTGCGGTATATCTATATAACCTAAAAACTATAGATTACTGTAGATCAATAGAATAAGGAGGAGTGTCAGGTAATCACTCAATTCAATCCTTAGTAACCTGAGCGCTTTTGACATCTGTGCCTCGACTGTTTTAACCGAAATATTAAGAGTATCAGCAATTTCTCTATACTTAAGACCTTCAATCCGGCTTAATTCGAATATTTTACGACATTCGGGAGGTAATTTCCCGATTGAATTGGAGATGTTTTCTTCCAGTTCCCTGGCTAAAAGAGACTCATGAACAGAGAATTCGTCATGCTCAATATATACCAGCTTATATATTTCGGTATATCGCGATTCTACTTTTTGTCTTCGCAGCTTGTTAATGCTTAGATTCTGGGCAATTTTAAAAAGATATGACTTAAGGGAATCTTCAGGATCAATATCTTTCCTTCCTTCCCATATTTTCATAAATACTTCCTGTACAATTTCCTTTGATTGTTCAGGATCATTTAGAAATTTATTGGTAAAACCACACAGGCGCTCAAAGTATATGCGAAACAGAAGTTCAAAGGCTTGTTCATCACCCAGTTTTATCCTCGCGGCAAGTTGATCCTTCATTTAACATATTTTAACAAATTCAAATGTAGTATAATAATTCAAAGAACATATGTTTATAGAAATCATATGTTAATGACAAAATAGCCTCATCAATATCCTTTTTTAAATATTTAGGGATGTTTTGTAATTATTACATAACCATGTATCCGTCAGATTACTATGTCTTTGTATTAAATTAGTCGAGCCATAATACCGCTACCTGATCGCTTTGCAATTAAAGCTCATTTAATGCCTCCAGCATAGCAACAACATTCTCAAATGGAACATTAGCCTGAATGTTATGAACCGTATTAAAGACAAAGCCTCCGTTGTTATTAAGAATACCACACTGGGATTTAACCTGTTCCTTAACCTGAGCCGGAGTCCCAAAGGCAAAAACACCCTGTGTATCAACACCGCCTCCCCAGAAAACAATCTTATCTCCATATTCTTTCTTCAGCTTCCGGGGATCCATCCCGGAGGCATTTATCTGAACGGGGTTTATTATATCAAATCCGGATTCTATGAAATGGCTCATTAATGGCTCAACAGCTCCACATGAGTGTTTAAATGTTTTCCACTTTGTATTCTGATGTATCCAGTCATTTACCTTTTTATAATAAGGCAACCACATCCTGTCGTAAGTTTCGGGTGAACAGAAGGTTGAATTCTGAGTACCAAAATCTGTCCCGCAAACAAAGACAACATCGATTCTATTACCGATAACTTTAAATAATAACTTCAGATTTTCAATCGCTATACCGGTCTGCCTGTCATAAATTTCTTTAATAAAATCCTCTCTGATAAGTGTCGAAATATACCATTCTTCGACACCACGGATCCCTTTAGGATCCTTTAAATTTACCGCAGGAACAAGGGCAATATCGCCAAGAGCGGTTCCTCCCAGTGATGCAACTACTGCTTTGGAATCATTTTTAAGAGAAGCGACCTGATCTTTCCAGTATACCAGCTCCGGCTCTGTGATCTTACCAAACTCCTCAAGGTTATCTTCCACCGTAAGTTTCGCATCATCAATTGGCTTCTGTCTGTCAAGAGCATCAAAAAAGTAACCTGACTTAGGCATCATTCCACTTGGAGGCACTGAAGTATCACCTTCCGGATACATTAATATGTCACCATTCTCATTATAAGTGTAGTTAAATGTGCCCGGAAAAAGGACCTCCTGTCCCCAAAGCGTTTTGCGAACTTTCCAGTCTTCATTCGGGACACCAAACATATTTTTAGCCGAAAATAATCCGATGACATCGATATCCATAGCCTTAATCAACTGAGAGTCAATTTCACCGAGCATCTGGTAGGGTTCAACAACCTTTACCGGTTTTTTCTCCAGACCGTAGTATTCGCGAAGCTTTTCAACGATCAGCACATGTATCCCTGTTACGCTGGTTGCGCCAAAATCAATAACAACTTTATCAGGCTGCTGATGATTTATTGCTTTGATGAAATTCTGCTTTGAGGAGCTTAGCATAATTTGCCATCTGTTTAGTTATTCATTCAGGTCATAAAGTTAATCGATTTTGAATATCCCGACAATCATACTTCAGGATTCCCTGATGCTGATTTTCTTCTTTAGCTTATCTTTGTATAATGATTACTGATAATGCTATACACGAGCCCTTTTTATTCAATCCACTCAAGCACCATCTGGGATTTATAAGAGAATTCATCAATCAGAATATTGATAAAAACGGCTCTGATCTGCAGGATCTGGCAAAAGATCTTAAGCACCTGGGAACATCAGTAATGGATATTTATACAGGTTCATTAACCATCAGAAATATACTTAATGAAACTGAAGAGTTTCTTAAGCAGAAGGAAATTTTAAGCAGAGAGACTTATTCTGTTTGGGCAGGATTAAATATGAAATGTTTCAGAATAATATCATTAACAGACGGTTCTCAATGGACTTTGAAATTTCATCCCAACCCGCTGAGATTTGTTCATGTTTTCCCCGCACGCAACAGTCAGCATACGTTCAGGGTAAAATCCAATACTCTGAAATCAGCGCTGGTCTACACTATAATCATAGGTAAAGATCTCGTTACCGGGGATGATCTTAATAAGGTAAGGCCGCTTTTGGGTCTTTCTCCTGTAAAAGATGCTATCGATACTGAAGCGATTCTGGAAATGATAGAGATCCTCAGGGATTGATAAACAATCCTGAGACAGCGGGAATTTCAGTAAGGTGTATAAAAGATTAATTCATTAAAACGCCTTTTAATTCAGGTTGAATATTATTTGGCTCATTGCTATTACGAAAGCCAATCAATAATTTATTCTTATCAAATTTGCAGGTAATGGTTTTGGTATGAGGGCTTTCGATATAGCGCAGTACCAGTTCCAGGGTATTTTCATCCTTCCAGCCGAAGCTCCCGGCAACTTTAGAAGGTGGAAGACCAATAAAATGGGCTTTAGCGTGCAATAATAAATTAGGACCGTGAAGGGTTGTTTCACCGGGTATCCATTGACCTGATCCAAAAGAAAAATTATAGCTGGCAGAATTAATGACCATAGAGAGCTGACACATTTTATCCATAAACTGGAATTTCATTTTTTCCACTTTATTATCATTTGGTTCAAGAGTAAATGTTTTACCGGAAATCTGCGAGACAATTGCAGAACTATTCCCTGCAACGGGCAATTGAAGTGCTAAAGCAGACAGTCTTTGCTTCAGGGTTGCGGCCAAAGCATTGTTTTCGGCGAGATCATCTGCTTGTATAGATGGCAGCAAATACTCCCACACGAGGTTTATTTCATCCTGCATATCAGGGGTTTCAGATGTAATGGCGATTACTGCATCCTTCCCGGGCAAAACAATTATATACTGTCCAAAAGCTCCGTCAGCACGGAATCCGTTATGACGGCACCGCCACATCTGATAGCAGTAGCCTTGCATCCAGTCGCTGGAATCCTTTTTGGACTGAGGGGCATCGGGTGCCTGGTAAATCTTTGTTGTTGTAGCTTCTTCAATCCAGGCAGCCGGCAGTACCTGATTCCCATTCCATTTACCTTTTTGTAAAAAGAGCTGTCCGAATTTAGCCATGTCTTCGGTTTTCAGTCTCAAACCCCAGCCGCCGGTATTAATTCCACGGGGATCAACTTCCCAATCCATGCCGTCAATTACAAGAGGTCCGAACAACCGTGGCTTCAGAAAGTCAATAACTTTTTCTCCTGTTACTTTTTGCACAATGGCCGAAAGCATGTAGGTAGCCAGTGAATTATATAGAAATTTCGTACCAGGATCATGGACAACTTGTACAGAAAGGAAGGACTTTACCCAGTTGCTGTCGTTCACTACTGTTTTAAATGTCGGATCGGGATCCTGTCCTGCCGACATGCTCAGCAAATCCCTGACCTTCAGATTGGACAGAAATGGACTCACTGTATCCGGCAATTCATCCGGGAAAAACGAAATGACTTTATCATTAACTGATAACCTTTTTTCACTTTCGGCAAAACCTATAGCAGTTGCCGTAAAGCTTTTGCTGGTGGAATAAAGTGTATGCCGGAGTTCCGGTTTGTAGGGATTCCACCATCCTTCGGCAATTACTTTTCCATGTCGCAGAAACATAAAGCTATGGAATTCATGCCGGCTCTTTGCAGCTGCATCAAGGAAATCAATAATTCCCTGTGAAGAAACCCCTTCTTTTTCCGGAACGCTCCGGAGTAATGATGTTATTGGCTGTTCGTTTTTACATCCGCTGAGTAAAAAAACAAACAGCAAAAATGCATAGCTGAATTTTCTCCCGGTCAGTTTCATATGAAATGGAGTTAAGAGGTTTAGTTTG
>Ga0209539_1000359_pt1 | contig 27255 bp, 28 predicted proteins | sample BarGraNGADG00312_2_FD_184499 | JGI IMG/M metagenome (GOLD analysis project Ga0209539, IMG submission 184499) | Arctic peat soil microbial communities from Barrow, Alaska - Barrow Graham LP Ref core NGADG0011-312 (SPAdes) (version 2) | ecosystem: Environmental > Terrestrial > Soil > Wetlands >...
AGACACCGCGTCTCTTTTTCTGTTCCAGGGCCAGAATGAAGCGCACAGCCATGACCAGGTAACCGGCGGCCATCACCAGCAACAGCAGCCTTTTTGGGAAAATACCGATGCGGTCGTTCGGCGTGAAACCCCTGTAGACAAAGGCGAGGGAGCTCCAAGCGAAAGCCACAGTCAGGGCTGCGCACAGAATCTGGACGCCGGTGCGGAGGATCGTGTGCAGCGGCTCCTTGATCGGGAATTTAATAGCCAGGGTCAGGTGCTCCTTCAGCCTCGAGGTGATGGCACCGGCGAGAAAGGTGACCACCAGCACCAGGTGCACGATATAATCGTTGGTATACTGCATATCGGAGTGGAATAAGTTGCGGACGATGACCGCGAAGAAGGGGAAGAAGGCCAGGAGCAGGAGGGCGGTATAGGCCAGACCATCCTCGCCGCGATGGATCAGGCGCAGGAATCTAATTGCCATACTTCTGTTTGTATTCCGCAAGCAGAGCTAAAATCCGTTCGTAGATTTCCTTGGAGAAGGCCTTGCCCACCAATTCGTCCATACCTTTGGCAGCGACGGCACGCCACCTGTCAAAGGCGTCCGGCGGCGGTTCATGGATGATCAAGCCGTTTTCCTGCATCGCCTTCAGCGCCTCCTTTTCCAGCGCCGCTGTCTGCTGGTAAAGCCCCTGCGCAAACTTGGCAATAGACTTGATCATCGGCTCATGGTATTGCACGGGAATTTCCTTCCAAGCTTGCTCAGTCAGGATCAGGCTGCCGATGATCGGTGCCAGGCGCAACCTCAACAAATGCGGGGCCAGGGCAAAAAATTGTCCTGAACCGGCGATCAGCGGCGGGAGATAAAAGGCGTTGACCATGCCGCTTTGCAGCGCCATCAGCAAATCTTTGAGATCGTTGGGGATGATCTGGTAGCCCATTTTATTCCAGGCATGGGATATATCCGTACCGGTTGGCATGAACGAGAGCTTGAACTTTTTCAGATCCTCGGGATAGATCATCTTCTCCTTAGAGAAAAAATAATCCCAGCCCACCAGCATCCACATTACTACCTTGAAGCCCTTGGTTTCTATCTGCTTTTCGAAGTCGGGCTTCATGCGCTCGAAGACATAGTTGAACTCTTCTTCGCTGTTTATCAGGAATGGCGTGTTAAGTACAAAAGCGTCTTCGCAGATGGCGGTAATACCCACGATGGTGAAAACAGCGCCATTGAGCGTGCCCAGCCGCATTTTGGTCAGCATGTCCATCTCACCGCCAACAATGCCGCCGGGATAAACCTTCAATTGGACGCTGCCGCTTGAAATTTTTGCCCACTCCAACGTCAGGTTGGTTAACGCTTTATCCCCGATGGAACGGCTGGGCGCGATGGAGCCAATCTTGATAACTGCGGCCGACAATTCGAGTCCTAAGGCGACGATCAACATCGAAATCAAAAGAGGTATCAGTCTGGGTCGTTGATTCATTTTTTCTCCTTTTTCTCTTCTCTCCGCTCCACCATGCGGTTTTCAGCCATGCGTCACCCACCTCCGGCTTGGCCGAAGAAAAATCTTTGGGCGTTATAGATAAAGAAAAATGAGAGCAGGAACAGGGCAATGCCCAACCAGAAATAAATCCTCCGCAGTACCTTGGTCGGAATGAAATGCTGCATGCGTTTGAGGATCAAGGCTAACAGCAGTTGATAACCTGCCAGTCCCAGGGCACCGCCGGCGATGAAAAGCATTTTTTGGCTGCCGGAAAAAGGATTGGCCAGGCCGAGATGCCTGGCCAAAGTCGCTCCATATAACCAGGACAGGATCATCGGCGGATTGCTGACAGCCAGGGAAAAGCCTGTCACGTAGGCCCAGCGCTTGTCGTTTAGCGTTGAATTTTCCAGTCGCAGCTCCTGCGGACGCCGGCTCTGCCTGATGGTCCAATAGGCCAGCCCACAGAGGAGGACGGCACCCAGGGCGTTGAAGCCGGCCATAACGCCGGGCAACTGTAACAGGGGAGCCAGGCCGAAAAGGGCAATAAAGCCATAGAGGACGTCTGAGGAAACGGATCCTAAGGTAACGGCGGCGGCGGCTCGAAGGTGCCCATGCAATGCCCGCTTGGCTACCTCGATCTGCGAACCGCCCACTGGGATGGCGGCAAAAAAGCCTATAGCCAAAGCCAGTAGGAAAAGATAGAGGCGCTCCATCAGCGACCAGAGGCTGCGCCGTGCCCGAAGGCTTCCTGGGTCACCAGCGTATCCAGGTAACCCCTGATCCGGTCGGCCATGCCGGCGATGTCCATTTCTTCAAAGCAGCGAACCTTGGGGCAGGTCTTGTACATTTTATTCAGGCAGGTGATGTTGCGGCAGGGGCTCTTAGCGGCATAACACCAGGAAGGGGCATCCTGGTTGGCCGGCAAATAGCCCGGCTGGAGGGAATCGTATCCCGACATGCGCGCTGGTGTAGCGCCAAAGATGGACAATACCGCGGTACGGTTGCGGAAGGCACGGCGGCCGCTGGCGGAAAATTTTCTGGCGGCGGCGATGTGCAGCGGACCGGTGTCGCCGGAAATAAAAACGTCGCAGCGGTCGATCAAGGCGGAATAAGCGTCCAGCGGTAGAACGGCGGGAACTATGCTGACTTTTTCCCGGAGTGACGCCGGCAGGGCAACTTTCAGCCGCACGCCGATGCCGGCTTCGGTGTGGCCTTCGCCGAGCAGAATCGAAACCGGGAATTGGGACAGCCTCAGCAGGAAATCGACCTGGCTGTCGAAGGGCATGAGCGTGAAGCGCGAAGCAGTGTCCGGGTTGTATAGGATGATCGGCAGGCCGGGCGCCAAGCCGGCGTCGGTGACAAAGCGCGCTGCTTGCTCCACAGCCGAGTCGGAGAGTGTCACGCGCACGCCCTGGAAAGACTCGGTCCGGACCGGTGTCGCAACCTGGGAGAGCCAGTCACGGGTGAAGCGGTAATTCTGGTAGCCGAAGTGGTTGATCGGGCCGGGCTTGCGCTCGTTCCTCAGAAGGGTAGGGGCATGGGTTTTAAAATTGAGCACGCCCCGGCCGTCGGGCGTGATGTCGCGGTTGCGGATGAAGGGGCACAAATTCAGGCACAAGTCGTACTTTTCTTTGGAGTAAAGCTCATGCAGGGCCTTCAGGCTCTCGGTAGGAGGATATGGGCCGTCGCCAAAGAAGATGGGATAGACAGTGGTCGCCTCGGGGTTGCCAATGATCAACGGATAGACGGCTTTGCCGACCAAGTAATCCACCTGAGCGTCGGGGAAAAAGTCGCGCAAGCCAGTCAGCACCGATTGCAGAAACACTCCGTCGCCGATGTGGATGTCGGAAATCACCAAGAAGCGGCGAAAAGACTTAATTCGGCGCACGATGCGGCGATTGCAATGCCTGGCAATATCCGTTATCAGCGGATTGCTCAGCAGGGGCAGGATGATCGAGTTGAGGCAACGCGCGCCGGCGATTGGGAAGTGGTTGGTCAGGCGGCTGGAGGCATCGGAGAAGATCTTTTGCCAGCGGTTATCTTTTGTATTTCTTGCTTCGCGCCGGTCGGATATCTCTTTCTTGCTCTGGGTCATAAATGAATTTTACACCACTGCGGCCTTAGAAGGATTCCTGGAACTGTAAAATGTACTCCAGATCGGGCATGCGCTAAAAATAAATAAACTGAGAGGGAAATCAATTTGAGCCATTTTTTAATAATATTAGGGTGTTTTTATTATTTTGGCAATAGTTCGACTAATCCTTTTTCTTTTCCTCGCTGACCAGTTTCTCGACAATCTTGCCGGAGGCATCGATCGCGACCTCTTTTTTCTTGCCTTTCAGTAGGATCTGCACTTCATACGATTTCTGACCATCCTTGGTCAGGGCTTCGGCTTTGAGCACTTTGGCACCCGAAAACTCTTTGCTGAGTGTCTGTGCCACACCTTAGGCAAAGTAGCCAGATCGAGTGTTTCTTCGATTTCTGCGGCCTTGCCATCCGCTATATAAAGGATGTCCCGCTGCTGTTTGCCGTCGATACTCTCGACTTCATAATAAGTTACACCCTTGTCGGTTTCCTTGCTCGCAGCTTTGATTTCTGCCTTTGGATAGGCGGCTTTGAATGCGGACAGCACGGCTTCCGGCAGTACGACTTTGCCCTTTGCTTTCTTTTCCTGGGCCATGACCAATGTCGCTGAACAAACTAAAATGAATACCAACAGCATCATACACGTACGTTATGTTCGCCGGTGAAAATCTCCAGATCGGCGATATGAATGATTTCGGGAGTCAGCGCCGGACCTCGCCTGAGCAGGGCTCGGATCCGGGCCAAGAGTTCACTGAAGTCAAATGGTTTGATCAGGTAATCATCGGCTCCGCAATCGAGCCCGATGACGCGAAAGTGGACCGCATCGCGGGCCGTCAACATCATGATCGGTAAGCTGAAACCATCTGTCCGCAAGGTGCGGCAAACAGCGAAGCCATCGTGGATGGGCAACATGACATCGCGGATGATTAAATCGTAATCGTTGATTCCCGCTTTGTAAATTGCCTCTTCACCATCGGCTGCCACATCGACGGCGAAGGATTGTTCTGCCAGTCCTTTGGCCAGCATTCGCGCGGCATCGATTTCATCTTCAACCAGCAGGATGTGCATGCCGTTTTAGCTAATCTGGCGAGAGGTATGGCGGAAAGTGAAAATTATCCGGGAAATTGTTTTATTCATTGCTGACATTTTTCAATGTCTAAATCGAAATGTCAACTGGTTTCTTACTGATAGGAAAATTAATTTGACCCATGAGATGATTTTATAGAAAAACTTTTGAATTTGCAATAATTGGATGAAAAAAGGCAGCAAATTGATGATAATTTCTAAAATAATATTATATTATTAAATACATAATGCATAATAGTATTCTATATATAGGTCGAATGTATCTTAGCGAACAATATTCTCCGAATTCTGCGTTCGCTACTTGCGCTAAAAGAATTTGCGGCAATTTTAATTTTTACTTAAAAATGGCCTTCCAGACAGACTGGAATGTAGTATAATAGTTAAAGGAAATAGATTTAATGAAAAAATCATTTTTCTCTATTTATTTGCTTATGGTGTTGGTGTTGATTTTTCTCCCGGCCTGCTCCATAAAAAAGTTGGCCATGAATCAAGTGGCCAACGCTTTGACCGATCAAACTTCCGGTACGGTGTTCAGCGGCGACAATGATCCCGAATTGGTAGGCGATGCTTTGCCTTTTGCCATAAAATTGTATGAATCATTAATGGTGGCCAATCCCAGCCATCTGGGCTTGAAATTGAAGACAGGAAGTCTTTATATCATGTATGCCAATGCCTTTCTGCAGACTCCGGCCCTCATGCTCCCTGAAAGTGAATTCAAAATGCAGGAATTCAATTATAAACGCGCCAAAAATTTATATCTGCGCGGCCGCGATATCATGCTTGGCGCGCTGGAACACAAGTACCCAGGCTTCCGCCAAAATTTGCAAAAAAAAATGTTTGCCAAGGCTTTGACAGCCACAAACAAAAAGGATGTACCATTGCTTTATTGGGCCGGAGCTGGCTGGCTCGCAGCATATGCCATCGATCCTTTCGATATGGATTTGGGCATGACCATGCCGGCCGCGGCCGCCTTGATGGACCGGGTCCTTGAGCTTGAAGAAAATTATGCCAATGGCGCTATCCATGAATTTTACATTCTTTACTATGGGTCATTACCAGAATATATGGGTGGGAATTTGCAAAAGGCACGCAATCATTTCGAAAAAGCCATTGCTATTTCCGCCGGAAAATCTTCGACGCCGTACATCGCGCTAGCCACCACGGTGGCTGTGAAAGAACAAAACATCGGCGAATTTCAATCGCTGTTGAAACAGGCGCTGGCCATTGACCCGGGCATTGATCCGGAAAACCGCCTGCTTAACATTTTAAACCAGCGCAAAGCTCTCTGGCTGCTGGAACATGTCGATGATTTTTTTCTGGAAACGGAAGTGCCAAATAGCGAAAACAAGGAGCAAGGATTATGAAGTGGGCAAAAATAATTATTTTTTTACTTTTTCTACCCCTGATCAGTAGCGCGCAAATAATAAAAATCGGCAGTATTGCGCCGGACCGCTCGCCCTGGAACGACGCGCTGAAAGAAATGGGCCGTGAGTGGGAAAGAATAACCAATGGCCAGGTGAAATTGAAAATCTATCCGGGTGGAATAGCCGGCGGTGAAGACGATATGATCCGCAAAATGAAATTCGGGACCCTTGGCGGAGCCGTCCTGACCAATATCGGAATCACAAAAATCAATGCCGACGCTTTTGTACTTAATATCCCTTTCCTGTTCAATTCAGAAAAAGAAATGAATTTTGTCATGGGACGACTGGTTCCTATTTTTGAAAAACAAAATAAAGAAAAGGGTTATCAAACTATTATTTGGACCATGAGCGGCTGGCTCAATTTTTTTTCAAAAAATCCTGTGCTATACCCGCAGGACCTCAAAAAACAAAAATTGGCATTCAGTACCGGCGAACCAGAAATGGAACAGGCTTGGAAAAAAGCAGGCTACCATATCGTCCCTACCGAATTAAAAGACTATATGATGTCCTTGCAAAGCGGCATGGTCGAAGCCTTTTACCTCCCGCCCCTGCTGGCCGGTGCCGGTCAGTATTTTCCTTTTGCTCCCCATATGTGTTCCCTGAAAATAGCCCCCTTGGTGGGGGGTATGGTAATTGTAAATAGGATCTGGGAAAAAATTCCTGAAAGCTACAAACAACCCATGATGGCCGTTGTACAAACACTCCAAGCTAAACTGACCGGAGAAACCGACGCTTTGGAAATAAAGGCTCTGGCTTCCATGAAAAAAAATGGTTTGATTATCCATGAAGCACCGGCCGATAGCCTTTCCCAATGGAAGGAAGCCGCCAACAAAGGCATGGATGAATTAATCGGCAAAGTTTTCAGTAAGGAAATCTACGAAAAATTACTACAACTGCTGCAGGAATATCGTCAGAAAAATGTTCCATAAGAAGTTTTTAAGGCTGGGCAATGGCTTTGAAAATTTACTGGCTTTTTTAACTATTTTCTTGCTGGCGCTTTTTCCTTTCATGGAAGTAATCGCCCGCACAGTTTTTCATACCGGCGTAGCCAATTCCACCGAATTCACCCATCATCTGGTTTTGATCCTGGCTTTTATCGGCGCAGTCATTACGACTAGAGAAAATAAACATCTGTCACTTACATTGAATTGGAAATTGCCCGCTGTACTTTTAAAACGCATCCAGGTAGGCAGCGCTTTAATAAATACAACTTTTTGTACAGCCTTTGCCTGGATTTCCTTGTCATTTCTTTTAAACGCTTTCGCAGCCAGCGAAAAAATAGCCGTTTTCCCCTTGCGCTGGATTGTCATGGTTATGCCATTGGGATATATTTTCATGGCTTTCAGGTTTATCGCGCATACTCCTCCTAAGCCCTTGGCAAAAATCATCGCTGCGCTGGGATTAATCCTGGGAACATTCCTGGCTTTAGGGGCAATTGCGAATATTTCCCATGTGTTGTTTCCACATTTGGCCGAATTCTTTGATTCGTTCGTCCCAGTCTATAACCAGGTCTGCTTTAAACTGGCCGCGCCGCTGATCATTATTTTAATTATATCCGCCATCTTCGGAGTTCCAATATTTATTGTTTTGGGCGGCCTGGCTTACCTGCTTTTTGCCCATACTGCCCAGCCGCTGGAAGTCATTGCCAACGAAGCCTATTCGCTGTTAACCAGTCATGCCATCCCGGCCATACCACTTTTCACATTCACCGGTTTTATCCTTTCCGAAAGCAAGGCTGGTGAAAGACTGGTCAGGCTTTTTAAAGCCATTTTTTCCTGGTTTCCCGGCGGCTTAGCCATCATGGCCATCATGGTTTGTACTTTTTTTACCACATTCACCGGCGCATCCGGGGTCACTATTCTGGCTGTGGGCGGTTTATTATCCTACGTCCTGATCAAAGGCAATTACAGCCCAAAATTCAGTACGGGCTTGCTTACCGCGACAGGCAGTATCGGTTTGCTTTTTCCACCCAGCCTGCCGATTATTATTTACGGAGTAACGGCTCAAATCAGTATCAAAGATATGTTTATAGGGGGAATCGCTCCCGGAATTGTCATGGTTCTGGCAATGATCATATTTGGAGTTTGGTACGCTTTAAAAAATAAAGTAGCACGGGAACACTTTGTATTGAAGGAGGCTTTTTCCGCTACAAAAAATTCTTTCTGGGAAATACTCTTGCCGGTCATTGTTGTGTTTGGCTATTTCGGCGGCATCACCACTTTAGTGGAAAGCGGCGCGATAGCAGTCATTTACGTTCTCATAATTGAAGTATGGATTCACAAAGATCTGAAAATCAAAGATCTGCCCCAGGTGCTGCTCAAATGTATGCCGATTATGGGCGGCGTTTTGGCTATCCTGGCTTTGGCCAAGGGTCTTTCCTATTTTATCATTGACGCCGAGATACCCATGCAGTTAACCGCCTGGGTTCAAAACAACATAGGTTCCAAGTATGTCTTTCTCTTCCTGCTGAATATTGCCTTACTGATCACAGGTTGTTTTATGGATATTTTTTCGGCCATCATGGTAGTCGTCCCGTTGATCATCCCTTTGGGGAATCTCTTTGGCATCCATCCGGTGCATTTGGGGATCATTTTTCTGGCCAATATGGAATTGGGATACCTGACCCCACCGGTCGGGTTGAACCTTTTCCTGGCCTCCTATCGCTTCAATGAACCGATGGGGAAAATTTACAAAGATGTCTTCCCTTTTCTATTAATCCAACTGGTGGCGGTCTTGCTGATTACTTATATACCGCTGCTTTCTACCGGGTTGTTGACATTTTTTAAATAAAATTTACCCATAAACACTGCACTTGATTGCCGGTAAAAAATTAGCAACCCGCATTTCTCACAGATATTGTCGCGAAATTGCGTAGATGGGTATGGATACAAGGAAGGCGACCGAGGAGACCGGAGACGTACTGTTAGTACGATGGAGGTATCCGACCGAGCCTGACCCAGAGGGTTGACCCACCGGATGATTTCAATGTATTTTGAAATCATGGCGGGAGCAACGCCGTAGGCATGTCCATATCCGCGATTGCAGCAAATATTTGTGAGAAATGCGGGTTAATTATTCAAACTCAAGTGAGTTCCCAATCAAAATGGAAACAATTTTGGTTTTGCTTGGGAAAATTTGTTTTATAATATCAACACCTTTGCTTTGAATGACAAAAAGTCCATCCACGCCATCAATTTTGACGAATGGGGTCTTTTTTTCAGAAATTCCCACGCTGACCCGAGGATATCTGAGGCGCAATAGCCCCAAGCTGCTGTTGATCCCGATGCCCTTATCTGTTTTAAAAATTTCACTTATAATGGATATCCCCCATACCCGGCCTTTATTTTCATAGACAAAAAACAACGGCTCATTGCTTTGATCAAGTACCTTGTAAACATCATAATAAATATCATTAACCAATACTTTTCGTTTTAAAACTATGTATGAAGAAAGCAACATGGTTTCCAACTGGCTCGTGGGCATTCCCAAGAATATTTTCCCCACGCTCTTTCCGGAAATCAATAAATCATTGGCAATCGGTTTTCCGAAAATACTTACTGCTTTAAATTGTACTTGAAAAACCTTGTTCCCGGGCTGAAGGGGCAGTTTGATAATTTCCAACCCCGAATCCTGCAATTCAACAGTAAAACGCTCCAAATCGCTATTCCTGATAGACTCAAGTACACGATTTACTGTCTTGATGATCCCTTTTTGGGGCGTAAGCACGGTTATTTCTTCAGAAATCGTGTTTTGGTTTTCTAATTTCTCTTCAACGTTGATTTTAAAACCCCGATATTCTCCCTTGGTTACCTTGGTGATAATATTGCCGCGGCTGGTCGATTTGCTGTCTGCGGATATTTTCAGCCGTATTTTCAAGGCATCCACCATTGCTGCCAATTCAGGGTCAATTTCCGCAGAAAAAACCGGGCCACTTGCTTTAACCACCAAAGGCGCCTGTCCGGCAAATTCATCGTCAATCAATGGTAGAATAGGCTTGTCTGCCTGACGGACCAATTTGTTTTTTGGGATACTTCCAGTATCGCTACTGCCAATTTCACCTGCTTCCCCAGGTTGTTCACCAGGTAATGACTTGAATATTTTGTTTTTTTGTCGTGTTTGCGTGATCAACAATAAAAGTGCAGCCAAAAAAATAAGAATAATTGCCAATGAAATCCAGATTATCGCAGACTGCGACAATTTTTTAAAAAATTTCATTGGAGCATTGACTGGCCCATATTCTTCAGCTAGGTTAGCGGCAATAGCAGAATCAGAAGCTTGGCTATTGCCAAGCCCTTGTACGCCATTCGTTGCCTTGGTCGGCATTAATCTTATTTGGCTTGGATCGATAGCTACCTCAGTTGGACGATCCTGAGGAGCGTCCGTTTCAGGAATCGTGTTTGGTAGAATTGGTTTTGTTTCAGTCATGATCAACTCCGAAACCAAAATAAAACATAGGGATTTTTTTGTCAACTATGTCAAGAGAAAGGATTGGAAAATCTCGTCCCTAACTTTCCCAGACACCTGGAATATTCTGACCACAAAATTGACATTTTCCCGATTGCAAAGCTATTATTTCGGTTTGATACCCCAAGCGCCGAATTAATTTTTTTTCACAGCGCGGACAATGGGTATCGTTCCAGCGATCGGCAGTCAAATTACCGCCATAAAGATATTTCAGGCCCATTTCGGCTCCCAGGCGCAGAAATTTTTCAATTGAATCTTGCGCAGTTGGTGGAATATTTTGTAATTGATATTGCGGAAAAAATCGCGATACATGCCAAGGTATCCTCTCATCCAGTTGGAGTAAAAATGAAATTAAGTGCTTGATTTCTTCGCAATCGTCATTTAATCCCGGAATCAGCAAGGTAGTGATTTCAAGCCAAATTCCCCTGGCTCTCAGCGCGGAAATTGTTTCCAAAACAGGTTTCAGGCGGGCGGAACAATATTTATTATAAAAATCATCATTAAAAGCTTTTAAATCGATATTGGCAGCATCTAAAAATGGCCCCAGCAGGGACAACGCCTGGCTGGTCATGTAACCGTTACTGATCATGACATTTTTTATCCCTGCCTGCTGCGCCAACCGGGCAGTTTCCAGCATTAATTCAAAAAAGACAGTTGGTTCGGTGTAGGTATATGAAATCGAACGGGCGCGGTTTTTCAAGGCATTTTGCACCAATTGCTCCGGTGAAATAGTTTCCCCGTTGATTCCATGTTCTTCATTAACCATGGATATTGAATGATTCTGGCAAAAGCGGCAAGAAAAATTGCAGCCCATAGCAGCAATAGAAAAAGTGCCTGAACCAGGCAGGAAATGATACAAAGGCTTTTTTTCGATCGGATCCATATGAATGGCAACCACATGGTCAGAATTCAAAGAATAAAGTATACCGGCAATATTCTTTCTAACCCGGCAAATACCGGTGGCTCCGTCATGCAAGCGGCATTGATGGGCGCAAAGCCGGCAAATAACCTGATTCTGAATTCCCTTTTCGAAAAGTTCGGCCTTGATCACCCTTGCCCCGCTTTCATTTGAAAATCTGCATCAATAAATAATAACCGCCATTTATCCTGGAGTTTACTCCAAGGAAGCAAGGTATTCTTCACAATTAAGGGCCGCCTGAACGCCCATGCCCACTGAAATCGCCACTTGCCGGCGATTTCCCTTAATAACTTCTCCGGCCACAAACAATCCTTTAGCTTTGGTGGATAAAGAAATGTCGGTAACAACATAGCCTTTATCGTCAAGATTAACATAATTTTTAATCAATTCCGTGTTGGGGATCGTGCCAATGGCCAAAAAAGCTCCAGCAAAAGTTATTGTCTCAACCACAGCTGTTTTTTTATTTCTTAATTCAATTGCTTCCAGTTTCTGGTCACCTTGAAAACTGACTACTTCCCTATCCCAAAGCAATTTGATTTTATCATTTTTTAAAACCCTGTCCTGAAGTATTTTCTCTGCCCTTAATTGGTCCCGGCGATGAATCACATAGACTACGGAGGCAAATTTTGCCAAATGCAGGGCATCAACCAAGGCGGTATCACCGCCGCCAAGGACGGCAACCTTGCGGTTAAGAAAAAAAGGCGCATCACAGGTAGCGCAAACAGACACCCCGCGTCCCAACAATTCTTTTTCTCCTTTTACATTAAAAAATTGGTGCGTAGATCCAGCCGCGTAAATAATCGCCTTGGCCGTAAAAAAATTCTTATAAACATCAACTCGCCATAAATTATTTTCAGATTTGACCATGGAGACTTCATCATTTTCCAATACGACGCCATAGCGTTGGGATTGTTTGAACATTTGATCCATCAATTCAGCGGGGACAATTGGCTCGGCAAAGCCCGGATAATTTTCAATAATATCCGCATTGACGATTTGCCCGCCAAAAACTTGCTTTTCTAGGACCAGGGTTTTTCGCAAAGACCGGCCGCAATAAATCGCCGCCGCCAATCCGGCCGGCCCCCCGCCAATAATTATAATATCCCAGCTTTTTCCCATTATTGGACTTCAAGCAGGGTTTTTTCAATTTGACTGGGGTTGGCAGCACCAATGATTTGAGTTTTAACCAATCCGTTTTTGATAAATAAAAGGGTCGGAAGCGTGCGCACGAAAAAACGGGAAGATGTCAGCGGATTTTCATTCACATTGACTTTCAGCACTTTCACATTTTCTTGATAATTAGCGGCAATCTTTTCCAGTCCTGGTTCCATGAGTTTACATGGTATACAAGTGGGAGCCCAGAAATCGACAATAATCGTCTTAACACCATTCATAAAACTGTCAAAATTTCCATCGTTGGCAGAAATAATCTCAGCCATTGTTGCTATCCTCCCCTAAAATATTATTATACAATTTTATATATTCCGGAACCACCATTTCCCATGAAAAATCAAGCACCATGCCATTTTTCTGAATTTGCCGCCATATTTTTTGATCTTGATACAAAGTTAATACCTTTTTTATTAATAGCATAATTTCAGAAGTATTGTTGCTTGAAAATTTAAAACCAGTCCCTTTTCTAGTATTCTGCTTAAATTCATTTACCGAATCTTCCAATCCCCCGGTAGCCCGAACAATGGGGACCGCACCATATTTCATACTGTAAATCTGGTTCAGACCGCAGGGTTCATAATTTGAAGGCATAAAAAATATGTCAGCTGCCGCTTCCAGCCGATGAGCCATCCTTTCATCAAAACGGTTTAGAAAAGTCAAATTTTCAGGAAATTGATCGGCCATTTCCTGCAACTTCTCCGTCCAAAGACTATCGCCCTCCCCCAAAATGATAAAATGCAAATTTTCCTTAAGGAGAATCGGGAAAAGATTCAACAATAATTCTATCCCTTTTTGCTCAGTAATTCGAGAAATAAGGACCAGCAATGGCGATTGGCAATTTTTTGAAATTTCTAGTTCCGCGTATAAAGTCTCTTTGTTCTTACTTTTTATTTCTAATGTCCGCCAGGAATAAGGATAATCGATAAAATGATCAGTTTCGGGATTCCATTGACTATAATCGACCCCATTTAAAATTCCACTCAATTTAAACGAAAATTTATTGAGCAACCCATCCAGCCCAAATCCTTTTTCGGATAAAAGAATTTCTTTGGCATAAGTGGGACTGACGGTAAGCAACCAATCGGAAAAAATAATCCCAGCCTTCATAAAATTTATGTTTCCATAAAATTCAAGATAATCAGGGGAAAAAAGATATTCGGGAAGGCCTGTTTCCTTAAACAAATTCCCTTTAAAAATTCCCTGGTAGCCAAGATTGTGTATTGAAAAAACAATTTTAGTCTTCAGTAAAAATGGCGGTGCGGATGGGAATTTGATTAATAGCGGGATTAGTGCTGTTTGCCAATCATGGCAATGAATAATATCAAAAAATATTTCTTGCCTGCGAATAAATTCTACAATAGCTTTTTGGAAAAACAAAAACCTGAGAAAATTATCAGGATATTCACCGGAAGGACCTCCATAAAGAAATTCCCTCGCAAAAAAAAATTCTTGAGAAACAAAATATACTGTAAAGCGGGGCAAAATTTTTACTTTTTTTATTTTGGCCTGAAAGGATTGGGAGCCGATTTGAATGAAGAAAGAATCTACAATTTCTAGAGAAAGCCCTTGAATTTTTTTTGTCATATATTCCGGAATTATTAAAGATACCATTTCGCTATTAGCCAGGACTTTCGGCAGAATTCCGGCCACATCCGCCAGTCCTCCGGTTTTTGCAAACGGCACGGCTTCAGTCGCTGCAAAAAGAATATCCAACTGTTCCCCCCTAGGAGTTAAATTCCATATCGCTGGCTATTTTACCCTAAAAACGCTAAATGTCAACATTAAGCTCGCCAAAAACACAAAATATGGGGGTGATAAAACTTATTTCTTTTTTTTGAAAACAGAAAACAGCGATTGTTTTTTATTGCCACTCGTTAATTCGGCGATTTTGTTTCGCGCTAATTCATGGTCCGGATCAATCGCTAATGCTTTTCTAAAAAAACCTTCCGCCCTTTTTCCCAATTTTTCCGATAAGAATAATAATCCCAAGGCCGCCAAAGGTTCCGCATTCCATGGTTCCATTTCGACAACTTTTTGAAAATTCTTTTCGGCAGCTCGCCGCAAAGTCAGAATATTGGACTGGCTCAAACCCAATAAAAGAAAATAAGACGCTTTGCTTGCATCATTCCTCACGGCCTCTTCCAAAAGACTGGAGGCTTCCCAAAATCTTTTTTGGGAATATAAGGTTTTGGCCTTCCGATAAAACAAATTGGCCTTTTCAATCAAATTCACGCTGACTTTATCCATATTTTGGATCTCCTTATAACCCTTAGTGTCATATTCGCGCCGTTTTTCTTCATTGCTGAGAATTTCAAACGCTTTATTAATGCGCGCAAAAACAAAATTGGCTTTTTCCTTTAATTCAGGATCCGGAGCATCACCAAAGCGGTCAGGGTGAAATTTTTTCGCATATTGATAATAAACATCCTTGATTTCATTAAAAATCACCGTGTTTTTTAAATTGAACAACTCATAATAATCAATTTCTTTCGTTTTTAATTTCTCATAAAGTGCAATCAATTCTTCAATATTTTTACTTATTTCTTTATCAACGGCAATATCGGTAAATTCTAAAATATTTAGCAAAAAAAAGAGCATTAGTTTTTGCCAATAAATTTCATCTGGAACATTCATCTTGGCAGCCACCTGCCCGGCCTGCGCAGGAGAATGGTTCCCCAACTCTTTGTAAAAATCAATTTCTGCGGAACTAATAAAACTTTCTATTTCGATTGAGATGGGTTTTAGCAGCAAAGAACGATAGAAAAAATTGTTTTTAAATAAAGGTAGACTCTTAAAACGTTGAATTCCTTCGGAAAAAATCACCGGTAATTCGATTTTAACCTTTGAATCTTCAGGAATGTCGGGAAGCACGGAAGAAAACTCCCATTCCCCACTGGTTAAAGAAAATGTTGAAAGGGCGATAGTCCTTATTTGATAGATTAATCCAAAATATAAATCTTTTTGACTAATAAAATTGTTTTTAACCATAATGTTGCCAATTTTTTCGTTTTGACCAGAAAGCAACTTGTGGATATCCCAAAATTGAGTTTGATTAATTTTGCCGATTTTAAAAAGTATTTCACCCAGTCGTTCATAAAGAACATTGGTTTTGGCAAAACAAAGATTGCCTTCGTTAAAATACAGATTTTTCTCAAAATTTTCACCTTTTAATCTAAGTTCACCACTGCTTTTCTCAATAAATATTTTTCTCAAAACAAACGGAATCGGCGACTCAATTATGCGTTTTCCCATTGATATCCTATTTCTCAAATTTCTGAATTATTTTTACACTATTTCGTTTTTTTGTCAACGAAGTTTGAGGGCAGGATATATCGGTGGCCCTGAAAAGTATCTGCTTTTTTCATTTTCAGCTTGATTGAGTTTAAAACAGCTTGTTTATTCAACGCCCATTCCGGCGCATAAAATATTTCTCTTTCTCTTTCCGCCGTAAGTCGATGAATCACAATATCCGGATCAAGGTGTTCAAGGAGGAAAACAATAAGATCACCATATTCATCCTGGCTGAGCAATGGAAATGGTGTTTTTAGGTATTGTCGATATAAAGTGGTGTTTTTTAAAACATGCAACAAATGAAACTTAATACCTTTGGGTTTTAAGCGATTCATTTCCCTTATGGTTGCCAGCATCTGTTCGCGGGTTTCGCCGGGAATGCCAATGATTAAGTGAATGACCGTGTCAATTTTTAAGGCTTGCAATTTCTGAAAGGTATCCAGGAATTGCTGGTAAGAATGGTTGCGCTTTAAAAGCAATAAACTCTGAGCATGTATCGATTGTAAGCCCAGCTCGACAGTCAGATATATACGTTGATTTAATTCCTTTAAAAGTAAAAAAGCCGGGGCAGAAATTATATCAGGGCGAGTTCCGATAAAAAGCCCGACAATATTCTCATATTTAAAAACTATTTCAAATTTTCGCCTCAATTCTGAAATGTGACCATAAGTATTACTATGCGATTGAAAATAAGCTATATATTTCTTGTCAGGATGTACTGCAATATATTTTTCGATTTGTTGTTCAATAGAGCTGTGAGCAGTACGAATTGGGCCTGCGGCAAATGAGTCGCAAAAAATACAACCTTCTTTTGAGAAGAAACCATCCCGATTAGGGCAGGAAAAACCTGCATTAATCGGTATTTTAAGTATTTTTTGTCCGGGATACTTTTTGTTTAAAAATCCAGTAAACGAGTTAAACAAATCATCCATTAAGAATTGCTTGAATACCTTTGAACAATTTTTCAAGATTCAATGGTTTTTCATAAAATCCATCTAAATAAATATCATCGATTTTTTCTTTAATTTCATCTTTTTTATAAATTCCCGATATGGCAATAATAGGGATGAAAAAACGGTCTTTAATTTCATGCATCACATTAATGCCATGTTCTTTGGGCAGCAATAAGTCTGTGATTATCAAATCCGGAATATGTTTTTCGGCCAACTCCAGAGCTTTTTGGCCATCTTCGGCCACCAATACTTCAAAATCTTTATTTTCAAGAAATTCTTTTAACAACAAGCGAATCTCTTCTTCATCATCAACTATTAAAATTAAGTTTTTTTTGCTCATTTTTCTCTCGCATATATACTAAAAAATATTCAAACCAAGACCACAATAAAAAAACAGAGCTCAGAACAATTAAAAATCGTTTAAGTAAAAGTAAATTGATTTTTTCATGAAGATCAATAATAAAAACAAAAATCAACAGACTCAACAACCCGAAAGTAAACTTTCCGATCAGCAAAGAAGGTTTAACAATCTTCTTGCCCCTAAATAGTAAAAAACTGGCCCATAAAATCAAGACATCACGCAACACAATAAAAATAGCCAACCATAACGGGAAATCAAATTTGATGGTCAGGGTGAGCATCATGGAAATGACTAAAATTTTATCTGCCAGCGGATCAATGATTTTGCCCAAATCGCTTTCTTGATAAAAATTACGGGCAATGAATCCATCCAAAAAATCCAGAAACACGGTAAAGACATAAACAACGATCAAATAAGCAAAGATCTGGTCATTGACATTTATCATTAAAAAGACAATTAGCGGAATCATAAATATGCGTAACAAACTTAATATATTTGGCAGAGTAATTATTTTTTTCATCAAGGCTCAAAAATATAACATTTGGACAATAAAATCAATATTAAATGATTTATTTTAAATAGATATCGCCATAAATATTATTAATGATAATTTCGGGTTTTTGGCCACTGCGATTGGCAAAATTTTCGTCATTTTCTCCAAAGATATCCAAGGCAATAGGCGAATTGTTATATATCCGGCCATGTATTGTTTTAATGTTGAAAATCGGATCTGTTAAAACTCCCAGAGCAAGGTTTATTTTCGCGTAGCGAGATTCTATATTCAATCTGGCGGCGATGGTTTTGCTCTGAAAATCAAAATTCCCATTTTTTAAAAGTACATTCAGGGTTTCTCCCGAATAATCCGCAATAGCGATATCAGCAAATGAATTTTCAATCACCATGTTCTTGGCATTAACATGGCGAATTTCTATTTTACTCGATCGGCTCGACAGATGGATATCGCCAATAATGTTTTCAAGTACAATACTCTCGAAAGCATTGGTAAGCTTGATGCCATTTTTAATATTGCGAACCACTATCTTGCTATGGCGCCCGAATATTTCCGCTTGTTCGGCACCATCCAAAGAGATGTCCCCATAAGCATGTTCTATATAAACATTGCTTTTGATTTTTTTCAGCGTGTAATTTCCATGCCTGCCTTTAAGGCGCAACGCTGACACGTTTTCCAACAAAATATCGGTTTGCTGCGCATCTATGGCAATATTTCCTGCTATGTTTTTCACATGCAGTTGGCCGCGCCCAATTTCCATTTGTACTGAGGAAGGAATATCTTCTAAAATCACATTACCATTTTCTTGCTGCAGAAAAATATTTTTGCCGCTGTGGCGGATGGAAACATTGCCTTCATGATTGCTGACAGCCAAAATAACGCCTTCGGGAACCAATAACTGAAAACGTATTCTCAACTGTTTAAATGGAAAAGCAGACAAATACTCCCCGGAAATTTTCAATTCATTGTTTTCAATTTTAGCAATGACACGGGCATTTTGACTGATTTTCTTCACATCACCCTTTTTCAAAAAATAAATTCTAAAAAAAGACAAAAGATGAATTTGGTCATCGGCAGATTTATTAATAGTTATTTCACCAGCCGGATTATTAATTGTAATTTTATTTGTCGTTGGAAAAATCCTTTCTTTTTGAGGAAACTCTATATATTGTTCACTAATTAAGCGTTTTTCGTTAAAATACAGAGAAAAATCGTCCATGAATTTGGTTTTGCCTTTCTCAATGGCATTGTAGATGAAGCCAAAAACTATCAATAAAACAATAATAACAATTTCTTTTTTTTTCATTGAGTTTTTTTTGTAAAAAGGTAAATATTTTTCACGCCAATATAAATTAAGATCAATGGCCAATATTTCCCGATTAAGTGCCAGACATCAATTTCCAAACCAAAATTTTTCATTAAAAAAAGCACGCCCAAAACCAGAATAATGGATCCCCAGAAAAGTGATTCTTTTTTAGCTTTTGCCATTTTTGTTCTCCTCTCTTTTAAAATAGTTATAAACAATCTTGATACCAAAAATAATCAGTACCAGCGGCCATAAGCGCGTAACCTGGCGAAAGGTGATTAAATCAAAATTAGCCAATTGAAAAACAATGCCAATCACAAGCACAATGATTGCCGAAAACAATGAAATGTCTTCTTTATAACGCGAGGGATTTTGCTCGTTCAATACATTCTGATTGATTTTGGTCGCTTCATTGTAACTGTCAATAATTTGAAAAATAAAAAATCCGGCGATCATCAAGCCAAAGACAACCGCGTCAGGGTCTTGGGCATTGTCAGTCAAAACAATTAATATTGTAAAAATCAACATGTAAGTAATACCCTTGATGATGTTGCCATTATAAATGGCCCCCATGCCGGGAAATATCGCCAGAAAAGCGGCCAAAGATGGATTTTTCTCTTTTTGATCCTTGCTTAGCCCTTGATTATTAGCCATTTTTTCCTCCTTTAGTTAATCCCTTATTCAAATTGAAGTCCGAATTCATTTTTTCATCTTTGCTTTCACTGGTTTTTTTATTAAAAAAAGTGAACAAAAGCAAATCTTTGGATTCTTTTATTTTCTCAAACCAGCCTCCGGTTTGAACAACAAATGTTTCTATTGAGCCGACCACCGAATGCATCTCGCGATTGACCGACGGAAAAATGTTGGTAAAATAAAACAGATTTAAAAACAGGATAATTGTTCCAACTGCAGCGGCCAGCCATTTGGGGAAATAAATAATTTTAGCAAATTTCTTTTTTTCTGAAATTTCCGGTATATTAAAAAGCCTGTTTTTTAGAAAAAATGGCACTTCTTCTTGCAGATCCGACAATTTCGGTAATATTTCTTCTATTTTTTCTTTCAAATTAAGACAATGGGGGCAAGACGCAAGATGCTGAGCAATTTTCACCGACTCCTCTGGGGACAATTCATTTTCAAGATAAGCCGAAAGCAAGGATTCGATTTCTTTGCATTTATGGATCATTGTTCCCCCCCAATAAAGGACTGGGCCAACTTTAGTCGGGCCCGATTGATGCGAGATTTCACCGTGCCTTCGGGGATGGAAAATTTGGAGGCGATTTCCTGATAAGACAAATCCTGAATGTCGCGTAAAATCAATATTATCCTTAATTCGGGTTCCAATTGCGCTATTTTTTTTCTCAATTCCACAATTTCGGATTCCCTGATTAAATTGTCTTCTGGAGTCGGGTCAGGGATACTAATTTTTTCATCTAATTCCTGATTATTTAAAAAATATTTTTTATTTTTCCGCCAATAATCGATGCAGTAATTTCGAGAAATGGTAAAAAGCCAGGCAGTGAAATTTTTTTCCTCTTTGAATTTTTCTAAATTATGATAAGTTTTTAAAAAAATATCTTGGGTTACATCGGCGGCGATGTCTTTATCGGCAAAAAAATTTAAGGCGATATTGTAAACCGCTTTGGAATAAGCATTAATTAACATATTCCAAGCCTCCTGATCGCCATTTTTGCACCTCAATAAAATTTCTGTAATCTCCATACACACCTATAAACGATGTAAAAAAATTAAAAGTTCTTAAAAAATAGATTTATCGCCATACATTTTAAACAATAAATCTCGGAATTAACGGATTAATCCGCGCCAATATTTCGTAATTGATAGTCCCGGTTAATTCGGCCAGCATGTCGGCATCAATTCGCTCATGGTTCTCTTCCCCCAGAATAGTCACGCGATCGCCAATTTTTACATTTTTTACATGCGAAACATCAACCATAAACATATTCATGCAAACCCTGCCGCGAACCGGAGCTTTAACGCCATTAACCAGTACTTGCGAGATATTGGAAAGTTTCCGATCGTAGCCATCGTAATATCCCACCGGGACAACAATGATTTTCACTTTATTATAGGTCCGATAGGTAAGCCCATAGCCAATTGCCGAACCTTTCTTGATCTGCTTGATTTGGGCTGCTTTTGCATGCCAGCTTAAAACAGGTTTAAAAAATATTTTTTTTTGATTTTTTTCCAAATACAAGGCATGGGTTTGCTTGGAAGGCCAGTACCCGTAAGCCGAAATTCCCACCCGCACAATATCAAAGAATGTTTCCGGAAAAAGAAGGCTGGAAGCCGAACTTGAGAAATGTTTGAGTGTTCTGGCCGCTGGGACATGCTTAAGAACTTGATTAAAAAGGGCCAGTTGTTGTTGGGCAAACGTTGGATCAGTGGTATCCTCAATATTGGCAAAATGTGAATAAATTCCTTTTAGTTCCAGTTGTGGATCAGGAAAATTGCGCAGCAATTTGATAACTTTTCCCGGCTCAAGACCAAGTCGATTGGTGCCGGTTTCAATTTTCAAGTGAACCAAAGCTTTGCGTTTGAGTTTTTTGGCAATTTCTCTGATTAATTGTACCTGCTCAGTGGAAGGGATGACCGTCTCAAAACCATTGGCAATTAATTCTGTTAATTCGGCCGGGTCGCTCCAACCAAGAATTAAAACCGGTTTTTTTTGCTGCCGGGAATGTATCGATAAGGCTTCCGACACAGAATCCACGGCATAATAATCAACATAAGGTAGCGCTTTGCTGATCTCGATAATTTCACTTAGACCATGCCCGTAAGCATTGGCCTTGACCACAAACATTACTTTTTTTTTGGTGATTTCTTTAAACACTTTTAAATTGTGCAGCAAATTGGCTCTGTTTATTTCAATGTGTGTTTTCATTTTTCACCGGGTAATGCTTATGCAAAATAATTTCCTGATTGCTATTATAGCAAAAAAATTATTCGCGCTATTCAATTTTGCTAAAATTATTCTGCTTTTTTCAATTGCGAGATAATAAGCAATAAAAAGAAAGGCGCACCAAACAAGGAAGTGATGATCCCAACCGGAATATCAACCGGGGGAATCAATATCCGCGCTAAAAAATCGGCCAGAACCAAAAAACCACCACCCAATAAAATAGAAAAAACAACTGTTGCGCTATAATTGCTCTTGCCCCATAGTCGTGAAATGTGCGGCACTATCAAGGCGATGAACCCGATAGGACCGCAAATTGAAACAACCGCGCCGACAATAAACGCTAATCCTAAAAAAGAATAGATTCTAAAATGATGCACTGGCAAACCACGGCTTTGCGCGAAATGATCCCCGGCTGCGACCAGTAAAAATTCACTCTTGAAGAAAAATATTAAAATCAGAAAAATCAGCAACAAAACACTTAAAAAAATAATTTCATGATAACCCACCACGGAGATTCCACCCATCAGCCAGCGCAGGAGTGAAAAGGTGTTGGAAAAATCGAATAAATATTGAAAAAATACGATCAGCGCAGAATAAAAAAAATTGAGCGCCACGCCACACATTAAAAAAGTATAGAGCGAAGTATTGCGTACCATGCGGGAAAGGAGCAATACAAATAATACCGATGACAAAGCGCCCAGATATGAAAATAAAACTAAGCCGCCAAGTCCTAAAAATGAAATATAAAGATTGAATTTCAGTGCCAAAACTGCGCCGGCGGCCGCGCCGGATGAAATACCCAAAAGATCCGGAGTGGCCAGATTGTTTTTAAATAAATTTTGGCAGACCAAGCCGGACAGGGCCAAAATGGAGCCGGACACAAATCCCAAAAGGGTGCGGGGAACGCGCAATTGCCAAAAAATAAAGCTGCCGGAATTTTTTTTAAGAATAGTTTGCCAATTGATGGGGACGATACCCAAAAACGGGAGTAATAGCAATAATAAAAAGACAACAATGCCCAGCAAATAGATTTTTTTACTCATTGATATAAATAATTTCCTTGTTTTCTATAAAAACACGCTTTACCGATACCTGGTAAATGTCTTGAAACAACTGCGCGGAGAATTTTTTTGCACCGAAATAGTGGATTTTGCCATTTTTCAAGGCCAACATTTTATTGGCCTGGGGAAAAAAATATTGGATTAAATGAGAAACCAGCAGGATTGTTTTCCCTTGGTTATGCATTTCCTTGAGCATTTTTATGACCTGCATAGCACTGGCGGGGTCTAAAAAATTTAACGGCTCATCCAATAAAATGAGCGGGACATCTTGAATGAAAGCGCTGGCCAGCAAAACTTTTTTCCTTTCGCCGCCGCTTAATGTTTGAATATTGCGATCGACATAGTCTTCCAATGCAAAGCGTTCAACGGTTTTTTCAAAGATTTCATAATCCTGACGGGAGTATTTTCTGAAAAATGACTGGTAGGGATATCGGCCTGAAAGTAAAATGTCCCTGACCAGAAGCGGCAAGCTGAATTCGTCAAACTGGGGTAGATAAGCGACTTGAGTAGCTAATTCTTTTTTTGAATACTGCAAAATATTTTTCCGGCCAATAAAAATATCCCCTTGTTTGGCAACAATAATTCCGGCCAATAACTTCAAAAGGGTTGATTTCCCCGCCCCATTCGGTCCAAATATCAAGACAAAATCATTTTCATTCAGAGAAAAATCCACATTTTGTAAAATGGGTTTATGGCCAAGGGAATAACACAAGTGGATTACTTTAATCATGCATTAATCAGCATTAATAGATTTCTTTAAATTTATGGCTGAGGAAAAAAATCCGGCCAATTCCTCGGCAATCAACCCGACCCGCGGTCCAGGTCTTAGCCAAAATGATTGTTTGATTATTTTTATTTGCTGGTTCTGAACAGCCAGGAGCATCTTGAACGGACTCCATAGTTTAAATACTTTTTCATCGGTAATACCCTCATATTGAGCTGAAATTTCAAGTATGAAGTCCGGGTTCAGAAAAATAACCGTTTCCATCGATATATTGGGATAATTGACAGCGCCCTGATAGGCATTAACCCCACCGGCTATTTCCAAGAGGTCATTCAGGAAATCATTTCTGCCGATAATGTACATGTTTTTCAGTTCATCGGCGTTGCGGCCGGCAATAATCAATGTGCGTGCTTTTTTTCTAGCGCCGACACGATCGGCAATATCTGTCAGTTTTTTTTGAATGGCAAAAATCATGCTTTTGGCTCTATTTTCAGCATGCAGGGCGCGGCCGATCGCAAAAATAGAGTTGAACAAATCGGACAGGCATTGGTGTTTCACGACCAGCACAAGCGCCTGTGACTCTAAAAATTTCACTTGGGAATACTGTTCGGGATAGGCAATGACAATTTCCGGAGCCAAAGCCAGTAGGGCTTCCATATTCACATCCAGGAAACCGCCTACTTTCGCGATTTTTTTGGCAAGCGGTGGATAATCACAAAATTTCGTGACTCCAACCAGCGTATTACCTTTACCCAGAGCAAAAACGATTTCGGTCAGGGCCGGAGCCATAGATATAACCCTTTGCGAAAAAATAATATTGGCAAATGTAAAAAAGCTGAAAAATAAAAATATTTTTTTTATAGCCATTCCTTGGGACATGCGAAAATTCACTTTGTCCCCTGATATTTGATGCCGACCAAAATTCTGCGCAAAGGCGCCGGGTAGCCTAAAATTTCTTCAAAATGACGGTTGAAAGCATTACTGACATTTAAAAACCAGGTGATTTTGTCTGTAACGGGAAAATTGAAAACAAAACTGAACGTGTTGAAGGCAGGATTCTCCGCAACCGACCAAACTAATTCATCATAATCAAGGCGTCTGCCCACATAAACCATTTCGATAAAAATATCAAACTTGGCACTTTGATAGGTGAGTTGGCTGGAAAATGTGTGCCGCGGGCGCCGCAAAAGTTCGCGGTTATATTGCATGTCCCTAGTTTTTAAATATGTATAAGCCAGCCCCCATTGCCAATGCTTTAAAAGGGCTTTTTTAACACTCAATTCGATTCCTTTGCTAAGGGCTTCATTGATATTGACAAATTTCCAGGTAATGGGATTGTAACCGATTAAATTCAAATACTGGGAATCAAAATATGTAATTCCCATAGCTAACGATTGCAGATAGAAATCAATGCCAAATTCCAGGGATTTCCCGGTTTCCGGTACCAATGCCGCATTGCCCCAATAGGGATTAAGCAATTCCGGCAATGTCGGAGCCCGGAAACTTTGCGCATAAGAAGTCCGGATTTTGAGATTGGGCAACAGATTGAATGAAACTCCCAATTGTGGGGAAACAACGGTTTTCAGGTTTTTATACTTGTCCAAGCGGAGAGAAGCAGAAAGGAGGAATTTGTTTAAATCAGCATTGACACTTAAAAAATGAGAGAAAATATTGGTTTTTGCTTCTTTAAGCAGCAATTCATCGTTGCTTTGGTTATCGATCTTTTGCAGGGAATAATCGATCCCGGCCATGATTTTCAATTTATCCCAAAACAGGGCGTTTAATTTGGCTGTCAGTGCGCTAACAAATGATTGATTGGCATAAAATGAGTTCCATGTATCGTTTGGATCGGAAAATTCATATTGATTCCAATGCAAAGAAATTTTACTTTCAATATCAAAATGCTCTTCAAATCGATAACTGAAAGGGGCGGAAAGCAGTAAATTTTTTTGCCAATAGTGCCGTTCAGGGGTGGGTAAACCCAAATTGATCGGGATGCCGGAATTGACAAGATTGCCAAACAAATAAATTCCTAAATTAAGATTGGCTTTTTCATAGGCTGAATGGAAGGAAAATCCCTGTTTTTGCAGTTTGTCATTGAGCAGGCCATCGCTGTAATTTAAAAAGTGGCCGTTTAAAGAAAAGTTAAATGCGGATTTTTTTCCTCCCCAATTAAAATCACCTTCATAAGTATCATGACTCCCCCGGGCCAGGGAAAAATCTAATCCGTCACTTTTTTTTGTGATCAGGTTCACAACCCCCCCCATGGCGTTTGAACCGTAGAGATTGCTGAGCGGACCACGAATGATTTCAATTTTTTGGATGACTTGGGGAGATAAAAAAGAAAAATTCCCCCCTAATGAACTCGATGGGTCAAACAATTTGCAGCCGTCCACCAGAAACAACATTTGATTCACCGCCGCGCCGCGGGCAAAAGTATAGGCAAATTGACCGGGGTTACCGGCACTGAGTACCAAGATCCCCGGGCTTTGGTTTAAAATCGCCTTCAAACCAGCAAATTTTAAATAATCCAACTCTTTGCCGCTAAAAATCGTCACACTTTGTAGGGCCCGGGTCAAGGGGACCTTGCCGATAACTTCGATTTTTTCTTCCAGCAAAGGTTTTTCTTTTTTTTCCGCGGAAAAAAGCATGAACGAAAACCCCAAGCAAAAAACCAATAAAATACGCGGCATGGCCAGACCTCCAGAAAATGAGGACTTTGAGCATCACCATTATCCGCCCTCCGCAGATAATGCGCATCGGGTTGATACCTGATAGGTCTTCCGACTTCCGGAACCTTTAAAAAGCCTTCCCACCCCATTCGCGGGGGCAGTGGCTGAGACTTTCAAAGATACTTCCAGGCTAACCTGGTCCGGTCACGGCAGCGGGGGCTGTGGGGTTTAACCCTCTTCCCTTGAATCAAGCCTCAAAATTAATCTTACTAAATGAAACGATTATTGTCAACAATCGCCATATTGCCCGCTGGGTATGACTGTGCTAAAATATTTTTTAATAAGGAATAAATTAATGAAAAAGTTTTTTCTGCGCTTTTTTCTTGTTTTTATAGCGACAGCACTGACCCTCGTCGGCGTCGAAGTCTTGGTCAGGATATTCTGGAACAAGCTCAACGGTCCAACTGTCATCCCCCTGACCTTGAAAACCCATCGGTTTACGACCAATCCGCTGATGGGCTATGAGCTGGTGCCAGGAAGCGTTGCCTTCGAGGACAATGCCTGGTACAGGATCAATCAGGACGGCATTCGGGACAGAGATTATTCCCGGAAAAAACCCAACGGGGTCTTCCGCATCGCCGCCGTGGGGGATTCCTGCACTTTCGGCCTGGGACTGGAACTGGAGAATACGTGGCCCAAACAGTTGGAAAGAGAGCTGCAAAGGACCAACCCTCATGCGGAAGTGATCAACTTTGGCGTGATGGGCTACAACACCCCCCAGGAAGCGGAAAGGATCCAGGATAAGGTCCTGAAGTATTCGCCCGATTTGATCATCATCG
>Ga0209539_1000361_pt1 | contig 27077 bp, 21 predicted proteins | sample BarGraNGADG00312_2_FD_184499 | JGI IMG/M metagenome (GOLD analysis project Ga0209539, IMG submission 184499) | Arctic peat soil microbial communities from Barrow, Alaska - Barrow Graham LP Ref core NGADG0011-312 (SPAdes) (version 2) | ecosystem: Environmental > Terrestrial > Soil > Wetlands >...
TTTATGATATAAATCTTACAAGGCTTTCATCCCTTAAAAAGGACATGCTTTATTTTCATGCTTACTGGAGTCGAAATCCACGGACTGCCCTGATGAAAGACTTTGAAATTTTGCCTGAAATCAAGGGAGCGGGACGATTTTTAGGAATGAATGTTAGCGTTCAGGCTGATTCAATATATTCCGGAACTTGGTGGGGCGAAGGAGAGGTGAAAATATATTTGGATGATGACAGCAATTTCCCTTCCCTTACTGGCACTGGCACTGAGGATTATATTGGAACAGGATGGGGTCTTGGAGCATTCGCTCATCAATTTCAGGGTTGCCCAATTGCTGAAAAAAATTCAAATAAATGGGCTTTTTATCGCTATCATATTCCTGACCCAATTTTTTTCCATACTAAATGCAAGGTTACCATCCAGCAAATAGGTGGAGGGGATTATCAATCGGTGAAAAAATTGGCAGAAAACGGAGTGGAGTTGATTCCTATTTCGGTTGATCAGGATAGCAGTAAAGGATTTGTCAGATTGTACGAAATGGATAAAATTCCCAAGATTGAAAGCAAAGAGTTTCCGAGGGGTTGGGTAAATTTTTATCGAAGAGATGATTATGCCGCAACTGCCTATTTTTATCTGAACAAACCTTTTTCAAACTTACCATTGTTACAAAATGTCGAAATCAGGACTTTAAATCTGGAAAAATAAAAAAGAGAACATTACTATTTTTATTATCTTTTTTTTCAATTTCATTTCAATTTTGGAATGTAATGCCCAATTAAATATCGATAAAAATAATTAATCATAAAAAAGTTTTTCTTGACCAAGCAATAGCCAATTGTTTTTTGCTGAACGTTCAATTTTAAGTCCGCTAACAAACAGATTCTTGGTAAAAAAGCTGCACAAAAGGGTGCTGAATTAATTCGTAAAGCTATCCACGGCAGTGGGAAAGCTAATATCATTGTTGCTACAGGTGCATCTCAATTCGAAATGTTAAGCGAGTTGGTCAAAGAGGATATCGACTGGTCTGTAGTAACGGCTTTTCATTTGGATGAATACATTGGCGTAGCTGATACCCATCCAGCCTCGTTTCGAAAATATCTCAAAGAACGTTTTGTGGACATTGTATCGCCAAAGGAGTTCATCTATGTAAATGGCGAGTCTGACCCTTACCAGGAATGTCTCCGTTTGGGGAAGTTGCTCAGCCAATACCCGATCGACGTGGCCTTTGTAGGCATTGGTGAAAACAGCCATTTGGCCTTTAACGATCCCCCGGCAGATTTCGATACGGAAGAAGCTTATCTCGTAGTTTGACTGGATCAGGAATGTCGCCGTCAGCAAATGGGCGAAGGCTGGTTCCCGACTTTTGATGATGTTCCTAAGCAGGCAATCAGCATGTCGATCAGGCAGATCATGAAATCCAAAGCAATTGTCTGCAGTGTACCGGATCTGCGCAAGGCAGAGGCAGTCAGGAAAACTGTCGAAGGAACAATTTCACCCTTGATTCCAGCATCTGTCATGCGAAACCATGAGGCAACGTGGCTTTATCTGGACAAAGATTCTGCCTCTTTATTAGCTTAACCGCGCGGGAAACATTTGTCAGCAAGCCAGAAGAAGGATGGGTTTTTTGTGTCTGATTTGTCTATATTTGGAAGCGCTAAAAACGCCAAGCTGATTTCATGACTCAAGTACTGGACAGATTAATAGATCTACTGCAAAAACCGTTTCATAGTTCGGTTTTGATTTTTGCTGTAATCCTGTTCATTATCCTGCTGGCACCTATTTTATTGAGGAGTCTGAAAATACCCGGTATCATCGGGTTAATTCTATCCGGGTTGGTCATCGGACCGCATGGATTGGACTGGATAGAAAAAAATTCTGCAGTCGACCTCTTTTCCACCATCGGGTTGCTGTACATCATGTTTCTCGCCGGATTGGAGTTAGATCTGAAAGAATTTAAAACCAACAAACACAAGAGTCTGGTTTTTGGTTTCTTTACTTTCATCATCCCCTTGGCACTTGGTTTTCCTGTATGCCGGTATCTGCTCGGTCTGGACTTTAACGCCAGTCTGCTGGTTGCCAGCATGTTCTCGACACACACCCTGGTTACCTATCCCATCGTAAGCAGAATGGGTATTTCGCGCCATGAAGCGGTGGCAGTTACTGTTGGAGGAACCATGCTCACTGACACGGCTGTTTTGGTGCTCTTCGCCGTTATCGTCGGATCCGTAAAAGGGGAAATCAATGCGCATTTCTGGTACTCTTTTGGCGTTTCCGTTGTGCTTTTCCTGCTGGTCGTCTTTCTTTTGATCCCGTTGCTGACGGCCTGGTTCCTCAAAAAACTCGAAGGTGAAAAAAGATCACATTTCATTTTCATACTTTCCATGGTTTTCTTTTCGGCTTTTCTATCGGAAGTTGCCGGTCTGGAGCCTATTATCGGCGCATTTGCTGCCGGAATAGCATTAAATAAGTTCGTTCCCCGTACCTCTTCACTCATGAACCGGCTCGAATTTGTCGGCAATGCGATATTTATACCCTTCTTCCTGATCAGCGTTGGCATGCTGATCAACCTGAAAGTAATCGGAAACGGTACAGCTGCATGGATTATTGCCGGTACCTTGACCATCGTTGCCATCACAGGAAAGTACCTGGCTGCCCTTATTACTTCCCTGACCTTCAGGTTCCCGGCCACCTGGCGCAGGCTGATTTTCGGTATGAGCAGTTCACACGCGGCTGCTACTTTGGCGGTTATCCTGGTAGGTTTTAAAATGGGAATCGTGGATGAGAATGTTTTGAATGGAACCATCGTCCTGATTCTGGTTACCTGCCTGGTCGCCTCTTTCGTAACCGAGAATGCCGCAAAGAAAATTCTTATCCAGGAGGAAGAGTACAAGGAACTTCCCGATACACCTTCGCTGGAGCAAAAAATTTTAGTGCCTATCTCCAATCCAGTAACGATGGAACGCCTGATCGATCTGGCCATCGCCATAAAACTCCCCAAAAACAGTTTCCCTATCGTGAGTTTGTCGGTAGTCGACGATGATCATATGGCAAAAACAAAGCTGATCGAAGCCAAAAGAATGCTCGAAAAGGCCATCATTCACGCCGCGGCCATCGATCAGAAGGTGGAGATCATTACCACCATCGATCAAAAATTCACAGCCGGCATCAAGAGAGTCGCCAAGGAAATTTTCGCCTCAGAAATTATCATCGGATTTGCCTTGAAGAACCAGTTTTCGGAGATGCTTTTTGGGAATAATGTGAAATATATCGTCGAGAATACGGATCAGGCAGTCTGGGTGGCCAGCATTCAATCGAACCTGAACAGTTACAAGAGAATTGTGATTATTTGTCCGAAGTTTGCCGATCACGAATATGGATTTCAGAACTGGCTGAGCCGTATCCTCAGAATGGGGAAATCGCTCGATAAATCCTGCCACTTCCTCTCTACACCTCAGACTTTTGAATACGTCGCTTCTTTTCACCAGCAACAGCGCAGCACGGTAAAAATCAGCCACACCGAATTCACTCAATGGGAAGAATTCCAGAGCCTCGGGCAATTTTTAACACCTTCCGACCTGATCATTATTCCGCTTCCGCGCAGTGGTGGAGTCTCTTACAAACTTTCGCAGGAAAATATCCCGAGACTCATGGCCAAACATTTTGAAAATTACAGCTTTATCTTCGTATATACCTCATCAGCAGATGATACGACCGAACTGATGTTCTCTCACGATTTCGATAATACCATCATTGAAAAGGGAATGAAATTGATCAATCAAAGGGCAAAATGGATTACGAAATTGTTTGGGAAGCATTATTAATCCATTCAATATCAGATCGGAAGGCAATTTTTCCTGTTTCCTTGGTAACAGCCTGAATGTGAAATGAAAGTCCGTCCTGTCCGGAAAATAACTCAACTTCGTCACCCCAATGCATCTCATTAAGGAATTCAAGGGTAAAGCTTTTCAGTAGGTGACTCTTGTGAAATTCAATGTCAAAGCAATCCATCACCCAATCGAGGTAGCGGGTATTGTTGACGTGGTTGTTGACGTCTATCTCGTTGTATAAAATTTTCTTGCCAAAAATCGGGTTTTCAGCCTTGCCGTTAAGCCTGTCGGGGAAAGTCTCAAGGGCCATCTTTCCTTCGTTGAAAGGTAACTCAAAGGGCAATTTGTCAGCCCGCTGCGGACGCATGGTCTCGACACTGATGAGAAGCCACCCGGATACACCTCTGCCGATCACCTCATTGCGGTCATTGTAAAAAATAAAATCACGCCTAAAAAACGGTCCGACTAAACTACATGGCCAGGTTTCAACCCAAATCTCATCGCCCCATTTTGGTAATTTTTCAATCTCAACGCGGATTCTCGATAAAGCCCAGAAGAGCTTATTTTCAACCAGCGCATCGTATCCGGCCCCCAGGTGAGCAGCATGGTTGCCGGCCGCTTCCTGAAACAGCTGCATCAGGTTGGTTGGTTTGATTTTTCCTTGAAAATCAACCTGATACGAATTTACTTTGTAGTTTTCTTTCCAGACTGGAATCATAAAAATAATGTGCTAACCGAACGCTCCAACGGATTTGCAATCCGTTGGTGAAAGTTTACCAGCGGATTGCAAATCCGCCGGAGCGGCCTGCTGTGAAAGTTTACCAGCGGATTGCAAATCCGCCGGAGCATCAATTGGAGCATGTAGGCCGAAGGGCCAAAGGTAATGAATCGGCTGTTTAGAACCAAAAAATTGTCTATCTTCGATCGTTTTCGATAGTCAACGATAGTATGTACCTTCGCAGCAAAGTATTTCAAGAGCAATGGCAGATTCAAATTTTGTTGACTATGTAAAAATCATGTGCCGGTCGGGCCATGGCGGTGCGGGATCGAAACATTTCCGCAGAGAAAAATTTGCTGCCAAAGGCGGACCAGACGGCGGTGACGGAGGCAGGGGCGGGCATATTATCCTTCGTGGTAACTCACAAATGTGGACTCTGCTGCACCTCAAATACAGAAAGCATATTTATGCCGAACTTGGTGAGTCAGGTGGCGCCTCGCGCAGTCATGGTAAGGATGGAGAAGATATTATCCTGGATGTTCCGCTTGGAACAGTTGCCAAAGATGCAGACTCTGGTGAGGTTTTATTCGAAATCACAGAACACGATCAGCAACATATTCTTGCCAAAGGCGGAAGAGGCGGACTTGGGAACGTCAATTTCAAGAGCGCAACCCATCAGACACCACGTTATGCGCAACCCGGCGAAGAGGAAGAAGAAGGTTGGAAGATTCTGGAACTTAAGATTTTAGCGGATGTCGGTCTGGTAGGATTTCCGAATGCCGGAAAATCCACCCTGTTATCCGTCGTCTCTGCCGCCAAACCCGAGATTGCGGATTATCCTTTCACCACGCTGGTCCCGAACCTGGGCATCGTCTCTTACCGGGATGACCACTCCTTCGTGATGGCCGACATTCCTGGTATTATCGAGGGTGCTCACGAGGGCAGGGGACTCGGACTCCGCTTCCTCAGACACATCGAACGCAATTCAATCCTGCTGTTTCTGATTCCGGCAGATAGCAAGAACCATCGCAAAGAGTTGGATATATTGCTGAATGAACTGGAAATGTTCAATCCTGAATTGTTGGATAAACAAAGGTATGTGGCTATTTCAAAAGCTGATATGCTCGATAAGGAACTTATGCAGGAAATCAGCAGAGAGTTTAGGGATATTCCTCATACTTTTATATCTTCGGTGTCCGGACTGGGAATTATCAAGCTCAAAGATGAGATCTGGAAACTCTTAAATACTTAAAATGCGATAGGTATGATACAGACAATATCCGAATGGGACAAATCTGCTTTTCTTTACCTGAACGGTTATCACAGCGATCTGATGGACTATGTGATGACCCTTTTTACACTTACTCCTACCTGGATTCTGTTTTACGGAGTTACCCTTTATATCATTATCAGGAAATATGGCCGGAAATCGATTCCAGTTATCATCTCAATTGTATTGGTGATACTGCTTTCTGATCAGATTTCCGGACTGCTGAAGCATTCTGTCATGCGGCTTCGTCCCTCTAACGACCCTGATGTCTCACCGTATGCCCACGTTTTCTTTACCAAAGGCGGTCTGTATGGTTTTGTCTCTGCACACGCTGCTAATGTTTTCTCTTTTGCCACTTTTACAGCATTTCTATTCAGGAGCAGAGGTTATACCATATTCATCTTTCCCTGGGCCTGCCTCATTGCCTATACCCGAATCTATCTGGGAGTCCATTATCCCGGAGATATCCTTGGAGGGATGTTGTTGGGGGCATTCATTGGTTGGGCCGTCTATAGGCTATTAATTTTGGTTGAAAGCCGGTTCTTTCCTATCCACCCTTACCAGCGTAGCAAGCTCAATCTGAATGAGTTGGAGACCGTCGTGGTACCTGCCACCCTCATTCTATTCTTTACTTTCACTTTAGTGGTCCTGATGATGCAAAACGATTTACTGTAATTACCATGATAGCCGGAAAAACTTTCATGGTTTCCTTTGGTGAGTCTTCCGGCCAAATATTTCTACGATGGATTTCGAAAACAGAATAAAGGAACTCAACCTGCAGTTGCCAGTAGTATCCGCACCAAAGGGATTGTACCGCCCGCTGATAGTTTCCGGTAACATGGCCTATCTTTCCGGTCATGTATCCAGTCGTTCCGACGGAACTCTTATTACGGGTAAAGTTGGTGCCGATTTGACCATGGAAGAGGGCAAACAAGCCGCCCGAAACGTTGGATTAGCCTTTTTGGCAACCCTGCGAAAGGAACTTGGCTCCTTGAATAAGATTAAAAGAGTTGTTAAAATTCTCGGAATGGTGAACTCAACACCCGAATTTGACAAACATCCCTTCGTAATCAATGGTTGCAGCGAGATGATGGAAGAGGTTTTCGGCGCCGAAAATGGAGTTGGAGCCAGGAGCGCCTTTGGTGTAGCAGGATTGCCGGGTAACGCAGCGGTCGAGATCGAAGCAATCTTCGAATTGGCCAAATAATGCTTCCGGTCCCTGAGCGCAGTCGAAGGGCCCTTCGACTGCGCTCAGGGACCGGATACATTTCAGAAGTTGCCGCTTAGTACAAATTCGTCTGTGTTGCAAAACACCTGGCTGTAAATAAATATACCTTCCCTGTTGGTCTCAATCTTTCGGTTCAATTGAACTACCGGATGGCCAGCAGGAACGCCAAAATATTTCTGCAGCCGCTCGTCGGCCGGGATGGCCAGTATCTGCTGTTCTCCACCTTTTACCTCCAGCTGGTAGCTCTTCCGCAAAACATCAAACAACGATTTATTTTCCATGCTTCTACCCGTAAAACGGGGAAAATTGATGTTTGGAATCATGGTAGTGTCAAAAAACACAGGTTTGTTGTTCACTAACCTCAGCCGTTCCATATAAATACACCCCGATTCAATTTCTGCACGGGTGAGTGAAAAAGAAAACGCTTCAGTCCAGTTTCTTATCTCTGGCCTGACAATGATCCTGGTAATCAGGTTTTCTTTCCCTACCGCGGAAGTCGTTCCCTTCATCGCCAGAATCCCAACACCCTTTGGAGCCCCCTTTACAATACTGCCCTTGCCCTGATGCCTTACGATGAAACTCTCGTTCGACAGGCGATCCAACGCCTTTCGGATGGTCGGTCTGGTTACTTTGTGCAGCGTACATAGCTCATTTTCAGAGGGAAGTAAATCTCCCTGCTTGTAGATGCCATCCGAGATATGTTGCCGTAATATCTCGTACACCTTCCGATGATGCGGCAGCGTCGTTTCGTATTCCGATATTATTTCACTTTTCACCATCGATACATTAATTTAAGACCCCCAATTCACAAAAGTAAAATAATTTCTTTAGTTTAATTTGTGTTTACATGAAAAAACGTATAAAAAATTTATAAATATCTGTATATCAAATATATAATAATCAAATATTGTGAATTAATAAATTTTTAACATGATTACTTGTATTTACAAGTTGAATTATATAGTTTTGTCAAAAAATATTGATATGTCTACTGTTGTGATCATGCCCAAGCAAGGGCAATCGGTTGAAAGCTGCATCCTTACCGAAATTCCCAAAAAAGTTGGTGAGAATATTGCCAAAGGAGAACTGCTTTTTGCCTACGAAACAGATAAGGCTTCTTTCGAAGAATTTGCTCCTGTTGGCGGAACGATCCTGGCATGCTATTATGAATCAGGGGATGAAGTCCCGGTACTAAAGGATGTCTGCGTGATCGGTGAGGCTGGTGAGGCGATAGCGGCTAAAGCTGAGGCTGCAACTGTCCCGGTAAGTGAACAAGAAAAATCAGCCGCAATGGTTACAGGTCAAAATGTAATCGTTTCATCTGAAAATAGTTTTGTCTCTCCCCGCGCCAGGGCACTGGCCGCCAAAGAGGGTATCGATATTTCAGGAATAAAAGGAACCGGACCTAATGGACGCGTCATCGAGCAGGATATCGTAACCTGGATGGCCTCCAAACCCAAAATTACCCCTTTGGCCAAAAAGAAGGCAGCCGACGAGCAGCTTTGCACCGATTGCAGTGGCAGCGGACTGGGTGGCTCCATCACCTCCAAAGATCTTAAACAGCCTTCCGCTTTTGCGGCAGACGATTACGAGATTAAAAAATTGTCCAATATCAGGAAACTGATTGCTAAAGCCATGTTTAATTCTCTGCAGAATTCAGCCCAGCTGACCCACCATCTTTCGGCCGATGCCCGACAGATCATGCAACTGCGGAAAGTCATCAAAAAAGCCGTCGATGAAGGTTACCCAACCAATATCACCCTGAACGATCTGATCTGTTATGCAGTAATAAAAGCGCTGAAGAAATATCCTCAGGTAAACACTCATTTTATGGATGACTCCCTGAAATATTTTAAGAAAATTCACCTGGGAATAGCCGTTGATACCGACCGCGGATTGATGGTTCCGGCCATCCGCAATGCCGACGATCTTTCCATCCAGGGATTGTCTAATCAGATTAGAGAGATTGCCACGGCCTGCAAAAATGGAAGTGTCAACCCTGACCTACTTTCTTCCGAGGCAGCGACCTTCACCGTAACCAATCTTGGAAACTATGGTGTCGAGATGTTTACTCCGGTCATCAACCTGCCCCAGACGGCAATTCTCGGAGTCAATACCATCATTCCCAGACCAAAAGAATTAGGCGACGGGGTCTATGCCTTTGTTCCACACCTCGGTTTGAGCCTGACGTACAACCATCAGGCATTGGATGGGGGAGAAGCTACACGATTTTTGAAACAAATTGCGACGGAAATCGAAAACTTAACCATTGAATTTTGACAGTAAAGCAAAATAATCATGAGCAAAAATTACGATCTGGCAATTATCGGTGGTGGACCAGCAGGTTATGTTGCAGCTGAACGCGCCGGACACAAAGGACTCAAAGTGGTCTTGATAGAAAAAGGTGAGCTGGGAGGCGTCTGTCTCAACGAAGGTTGTATCCCTACGAAAACGCTTTTGTACAGTGCAAAACTTTACGATAATGCCTTGGGCGCCGAAAAATATGGCGTTCAGGCCAAAGAGGTGACTTTCGATTTCGGCAAAATGATGTCCAGAAAAGAGAAAGTGGTTAGGAAACTGGTCGGAGGTGTCGGACTGAAAATGAAAGAACACCATGTCGAGGTACTCAAAAAAGAAGCCTATATCAAAGGACGTTCCGCTACCGGCATTGCGATCACGGCCGGCGATGAAGAAATTGAAGCTACTAATCTTCTGATATGCACTGGATCTGAAGCGTTCGTTCCGCCTATCCCCGGCCTGGGAACGCCCAACGAGACCATCCTTACCAACCGCGAAATACTTCAGCTAAAGGAACTGCCTGCCTCATTGGTAGTTATCGGTGGAGGTGTGATTGGAATGGAGTTCGCCAGCTTCTTTAACTCATTGGGCACTAAGGTAACCATCGTGGAGATGCTTCCTGAGATTCTGACCGGTATGGACAGCGAAATGAGTGTCATGATGCGCCAGATTTATACTAAAAAGGGTATTACTTTCCATTTGGCTTCAAAAGTAACTGAGGTAAAAGGGATCGAAGTGATTTTCGAAAAGGATGGTAAAATGGAATCTGTTTCCGGCGATAAAATCCTGGTAAGTGTTGGTCGTAAGCCTGTTACAAAGGGGTTTGGTCTCGAAAATATTGGTGTCGAGCTCGACCGGGGAGGCATCAAAGTCGATGAGAAGATGAAGACCAATGTGCCGAATGTATATGCAGCCGGCGACGTAACGGGTTTTTCCTTGTTGGCACACACTGCCAGCCGCGAGGGCGAAGTGGTTGTCAACAACCTGACCGGCAGAAACGACCGCATGAGGTACAATGCCATTCCAGGTGTCGTCTATACCAATCCTGAATTTTCGGGCGTCGGACTGACGGAAGAGAAGGCAAAGGAGCAGGGGATAGCCTATCGCATGATTAAACTGCCAATGGCTTATGCCGGTCGTTTTATTGCTGAAAACGAGGGTGGTAGCGGTTTGTGCAAAGTAATTGTCGGCGAAAAATATGGGGAGGTACTGGGTGTTCACATGCTGGGAAATCCTTCCAGTGAGATGATTTATGGCGCCAGCATGGCCATCGAGATGGAAATGACGCTTAAAGAAATGGAAGAAGTCGTCTTCCCGCATCCTACAGTTTCCGAAATTTTCAAAGAAACCATTTTTGGCTTCTAATTCACCGCTCCAACGGATTTGCAATCTGTCCAACCGCTCCAGCGGATTGCAATCCGTCCAACCGCTCCAACGGATTTGCAATCCGTTGGTGAAAGTTTACCAGCGGATTGCAAATCCGCTGGAGCGTCAATTGGCGAAAGATTACCAGCGGATTGCAAATCCGCTGGAGCATCAACCCGTCGAAGGGTCTATTTAAAACATTAATTTTCAATTATATATCATGCCTAAAGTCCAGTTTATTGATCCGACTGTAGCCAGAAAAGCCGGTGAAATCACGTTTAAACCAATCCCGGTCAACCAGTACAACAAGACCATTCAGGAGGAGAAGAAGAATTTTTCGAAGGATGATCTGATCCGCATTTACCACGACATGGTGGTGATTCGTGAGTTTGAAACCATGCTGAACCTGATCAAAACAACTGGTGAATACAGCGGTGTTCCTTACGATCACCCTGGTCCGGCTCACCTTTCTATCGGTCAGGAGGCTTCCGCCGTGGGCATGGCCTACATGCTTACGGTCGATGATTTTATCTTTGGCTCGCACCGCAGCCACGGAGAAATCCTGGCCAAAGGCCTGAGCGCGATTCAAAAACTGGATGACGCTCAGCTCATGCATATCATGGAAACTTTCTTCGACGGAATCATCCTGAAAATCGTCCAGAAGGATTTCAAGGGTACTGTGAAGGAGCTTGGTCGTAAGTTTTTGATATACGGAACATTAGCAGAAATATTCGCCCGCGAAACAGGCTTCAATAAGGGTCTGGGCGGAAGTATGCACGCCTTCTTTACCCCGTTCGGAGTATATCCTAACAATGCCATCGTCGGCGGAAGTGGGGACATCGCCGTTGGTGCTGCGCTGTATAAAAAGGTTAACCGCAAATCAGGGGTGGTTGTTGCCAATATTGGTGACGCTTCCATGGCCTGCGGTCCGGTGTGGGAAGGGATTTCTTTTGCCGCCATGGACCAGTTTACCCAGCTTTGGGAGGATGGCATGAAAGGCGGTCTGCCGGTGATTTTCAATGTCATGAACAACCAGTACGGCATGGGTGGACAAACTACCGGGGAAACCATGGGCTACGGCATGGCAGCCCGCATCGGGGCGGGTGTCAATCCGGACCAGATGCATGCGGAACGGGTGGATGGTTACAATCCGCTGGCTGTTATCGATGCATACAAAAGAAAACTTAAAATTATAGAGGAAAAGAAAGGCCCTGTCTTACTGGAAGTTCTGACCTACCGATTCAGTGGTCACTCTCCTTCGGATGCATCTTCCTACCGCTCAAAAGAAGAAGTGGAAGCCTGGCAAAACCAGGATTGCATCCACACTTATGCTAAGACGCTGGTGGCCGCCGGCGTCACGGATCAGAATAACCTGGACGCAATTTGGGAAGAGGTTAAAACCATGACTGTCGAGCTGCTGAAACTCTCCATCGATCCTATGATCTCGCCTCGCATGGATATCCTTAAAAGACCGGATCAGATCGGAGAGATGATCTTCTCCAATACTCCAACCGTCGCGATGGAAAGTCGTGAGGTCGAGGTAAATCACGCTATGGCAGAAAATCCACGGGTGGTCCAGCTTGCAAAAAAAGAGCGTTTTGCGTTTGATGCGGATGGAAAACCATTCTCCAAAATGAAGCAATATCAGCTTCGTGACGGAATCTTCGAAGCCATCATCGATCGTTTTTACAAGGATCCTACACTCATTGCTTATGGTGAGGAGAACCGCGACTGGGGTGGCGCTTTTGCCGTTTATCGCGGACTAACCGAAGCATTGCCTTATCACCGACTCTTCAATTCGCCGATTTCAGAAGCTTCCATCGTCGGAACTGCTATTGGCTACGCGATGTGTGGCGGCCGGGTGATTCCTGAAATTATGTACTGCGATTTCCTGGGCCGCTGCGGCGATGAGGTCTTTAATCAGTTGCCCAAATGGCAGGCCATGAGTGGCAATGTGCTCAAGATGCCGGTCGTTCTGAGGGTTTCAGTTGGGTCCAAATATGGTGCGCAACACTCGCAGGACTGGACCTCACTGGTGGCACATATTCCCGGCTTAAAAGTTGTTTTCCCTGTGACTCCTTATGACGCCAAAGGTTTGATGAACAGTGCATTGCAGGGGACTGACCCTGTTGTTTTCTTCGAAAGCCAGCGGGTTTATGACATCGGTGAACAGTTTCACACAGGTGGTGTCCCGGAAGGGTATTACGAAATTCCTATCGGGGAGCCTGATATCAAGAGAGTTGGGAAAGATGTGACGATCCTGACCATTGGAGCCACTTTATATCGTGCCCTGGATGCGGCGAAAATTTTAGAAGAAAAATATGGCCTGTCGGCGGAAGTTATCGATGCACGTTCGCTCGTTCCGTTCAACTACGAACTGGTGGTCGAATCTGTGAAGAAAACCGGCCGAATCCTGGTTTCGGGTGATGCTACCAGTCGCGGTTCGTTCCTGAATGACCTGGCCCGAAACATCACCGAACTGGCATTCGATTACCTGGACGCTCCGCCGGTGGTTGTCGGATCACGTAACTGGATTACCCCGGCATATGAGCTGGAAGAAGCTTTTTTCCCTCAGACCAGCTGGTTCCTGGATGCTATCCATGAGAAAATAATGCCGTTAGCCGGACACGTGGTTGGTGAAAATTTCTCTGATATGGAACAGATGAGAAGAGCGAAGATGGGGGTGTAGGAGCAGCCCTATGTGACTGCCCAAATCGGTCCCTGAGCGAAGTCGAAGGGAGATGATTGCAGAGTAGGTGCAGATTGCAAATCTGCACCTACTGGAATTTGCAATCCGTTGGCGAAAGTTTACCAGCGGATTGCAAATCCGCTGGAGCGTCAATTTGTGAACGTTTGAAATTTTGCTGTTTTGCTGTCCCTCGTTTGAAACGAGGGACTACAATCGACATTAAAGGATAGACAGATAGATAATTTAGGATGTTCAAGATAAATTTACAAAGATATTAACCTATGGATTTTTGGAAGAGATTTCCTGGAAAGGAAGAATTGTTAAAATGGTACGCCAAATACGGCAAACAGACAATTTTTTCCGTGAATGCCCACCTGCATACGCCTTATTCTTTCAGTGCATTCACAGCTATCCCTCAGGCACTGGATATGGCTGTCGCTGAAAATGTTAAGATAATGGGAATCAATGATTTCTATACAACCGATGGATATGGTGAATGGTCAGAAGAATGTGCTGCCCGTGGGATATTTCCTCTTTTCAACATTGAATACATCAGTCTAAACAAGACGGATCAGCTGGCTGGACAAAAAGTAAATGATCCGGGCAATCCCGGCAGGACTTACCTGAGCGGCAAAGGACTCTCTTTTCCTGCCAAAATGGATGAGCCTTATGCTTCCGCGTTAGCTTCCGTAAGGGCTGAATCGAATAGACACGTAGCCGGGATGTGCGACAAAATGAACGATTTGCTACAAAAAATCAACGCGAATTTTGTGCTTGACTTTGAGACCATAAGATCCGGCATGACTAAGGGAATGGTGCGCGAAAGGCATCTGGCCAAGGCACTACGCGAAGCAATTGAATCGCAGTTGTTTTCACCAGAGGAGAAGAGAACCTTTTATTCCAGATTGTTTGGGGGAAAAGAGCTGGTCTCTCCCCTTGATGCACCCGCGGCGATTGAAAATGAATTGCGCAACAATCTCCTGAAAGCAGGCGGACCGGCCTTTATCCCGGAACCGGCAGCAGCGTTTCTGGATTCGGAGATGGTATGCCAAATGATCCTGAACCAGGGCGGAATACCAACCTATCCATTCCTTGCCGATGACAGCAACGGAAATTTCACCCATTTTGAAGGATCCAAAGAGGAGGCCGCCAAAATATTGAAAGCAAGAAATATCTGGTCTGTCGAGTTTATCACGACCAGAAACAGTCTGGCAGTGCTGGAAGATTATGTCGGTTATTTGAATGGGGAGGGTTTCGTGGTAACGCTTGGCAGTGAGCACAATACCCCCACTATGGAACCAATCGAACTCTTTGCCCGTAAGAAAACGGGACTTTCTCCGATGCTGAAGGAAATCAGCTATCGGGGTGCCTGCATTGTTGCTGCCCATCAATATCTTTCGGCCACAACGGGCGAAGGATATCTCGATAAAAGCGGAAAACCGAAATCTTCGGAATCCAAAAACTTTATTACCTTGGGGCAAGCGCTTATTGAATACATAAACCGGAACCACCATGACTGATACAATTGTAAAACAAGTACTTCCGGCATTACGGATGCTGGCGTCGCGTGAAGAAGTCCTGACTTTGCGCCTGGATGACCGCGATGTTTTTAAGAATGCAAAGGATGTTCAAGCACTTATGGAACTTCCCTTTATTTCTGCTGATGCCAATATTTTAGTGGTTGATGAGACAACAGATGCCGCGCAAATTGTTTCGGATCTGGAGGTAAAACTCTCCATGTGGAATGATGACCGGAAGGATTACCCCGATTATGTCCTGATCAGGGAGATTGGCCTGGTTGCTCTGGCACGAAATGCGGCCCATTTGAATGTGATGTTAGGATATGAGGAGGCCAGTTTCCCGGTTCCGACAGGACGTGTAATCGGAAAGATTGCCATCGTGACGGGAGCTGCCATGGGTTTTGGCGCCGGAATTGCCGAATTGCTGTTTCATGAGGGGGCTAATATGGTCATTGCCGACTGGAACGAGGAGGAGGGTCAGAAGATGGCAGACCTGTTAAATAATTATGAATCAGCCAATCGGGCATTGTTTGTGAAGGTCGATGTTTCCAATGCAGCTTCTGTCGAAAATATGGTACTTACTACCGTGAAATATTTTGGCGGACTGGATTTGATCGTCAGCAATGCCGGTGTATTGAGGGTAGGAGGACTCGATGAGATGACGCCAGAGAATTTTGCATTTATGACGGATGTTAATTACAAAGGCTATTTCCTTTGTGCCAAATATTCTTCCGCTGTGATGAAAATCCAGTCGAAGTACCGAGAGAATTACTTCACCGACATCATACAAATCAATTCCAAATCCGGACTGAAAGGTAGCAACAAAAATTTTGCTTACGCCGGTGGAAAGTTTGGCGGGATAGGTCTTACCCAGTCTTTTGCCATGGAGTTGATGCCCTTCAGAATCAAGGTAAATTCCATTTGTCCGGGGAATTTCTTTGAAGGTCCGCTGTGGAGTGATCCTGAAAAGGGTTTGTTTGTTCAATATTTAAAGGCAGGAAAAATTCCGGGAGCCAGGACGATTGAAGATGTAAAGGTTTTCTATGAGGCTCAGGTTCCGGCCGGAAGAGGATGCCGGGTCATCGATGTTTTCAGGGCGATTTTGTACGTTATTGAACAGGAATACGAGACAGGACAAGCTGTTCCGGTAACCGGAGGACAAATTATGTTGAACTAGAATACCCTTCGACAGGCTCAGTGACCGGTGCGGGAAGAGGGAGGCCACACAGGGCCGCCCCTACGTTCCCATATTCGCTCCAGCGGATTAACGCTCCAGCGGATTAACGCTCCAGCGGATTTGCAATCCGCTGGTAATTTTTCGCCAACGGATTGCAAATCCGCTGGCGCGGCATTTCAAAATAAAATTGTGTGAAATCATAAAAATTTGAAAAATGAAGACAAAAGCGGTTCGTTTATATGGTAAAAAGGATCTGAGATTAGAGGAATTTGAGATCCCAAAGATCAAAGAAAACGAGATATTGGCCAAAGTTGTTTGTGACTCTTTGTGTATGTCTTCCTATAAGGCAGCCTCGCAAGGTACTGATCACAAGCGTATTCCAAATGATGCGGCCCAAAATCCGGTGATTATTGGTCACGAATTTTCCGGCGAACTCATAGAAATTGGTTCCAAATGGAAAAACCAATTCAAGACAGGAGATAAGTTTTCCATCCAGCCTGCGCTGAACTATGCGGATGGTCCGGTCGGAGTGCTGAGCGCTCCCGGCTACTCCTATCAATATATCGGTGGCGACGCGACTTTTGTAATTATTCCGAATGAGGTGATGGAATTGGGTGCCCTGCTGCCATTCTCTGGTGCAGGCTTTTACCCCGCCTCTCTTGCCGAACCGCTTTCCTGCGTGATCGGTGCCATGCATGCCAATTATCATATCAATCCGGGCTCCTACATCCATAAAATGGAGATTGTAGACGGTGGTAAGATGGCTATTCTGGCTGGCGTTGGACCGATGGGACTGGCTGCCATTAACTACGTACTGAACCGTCCCGACCGGAAACCCTCCCTCCTGGTAGTGACTGATATTGAGCAATCCCGCCTCGATAGGGCCGCATCCCTTTATACCGTCGGCTATGCCAAATCACGTGGTATAGACCTTCGTTACATCAACACTTCCGGTACTTCCGATCCCATAAAAGCGCTTAAATCCCTAACGGGGGATGCCGGATATGACGATGTGTTCGTTTTTGCTCCTATCACTCCTGTGGTCGAGCAGGCCGATGCCTTACTGGCTTTCGACGGATGTCTGAACTTCTTTGCCGGTCCTTCGAATCCGGATTTTAGCGCCAAAATCAATTTTTACAACGTCCATTATGCTTATACCCACCTTGTTGGAACAAGCGGCGGCAATACAGACGATATGAAAGAGGCCATCCGACTGATGTCTGCCGGATTGGACCCTGCCGGTTTGGTTACCCATATCGGCGGATTGAATGCGGTTATTGAGGCTACGCTTCACCTGCCGGAAATTCCTGGCGGTAAGAAGTTGATATATAATCATATAGATATGCCCCTTACGCCTATAACTGATTTTAAGGAAAAAGGCAAGACGAATCCGCTATTTGCCGAACTGGATCGTCTCTGCCACAAACACAATGGTCTCTGGAACCTCGAAGCCGAAGAATACCTCCTCTCCACCATTCTCTGATTCTCCATTTTCTTCATTTTCTGCACCTACCCTACAACTCGCTCCAGCGGATTTGCAATCCGCTGGAAACATTCACCAACGGATTGCAAATCCGTTGGAGCGATATCCGTTGGAGCGATTCCCTTTTCATTTTTCATTTTCTAAATTTTCTTAACTTTCAGGGCAAATAAAAGGCCCCATGGAAAAAGAAAAACTCGAGCAGATTTCCATCTCCAATTTGTTCAAAAGAAGGAAGACCGACCGCGACATCTTTCAGGAACTGATGCCAAACAAGGTCAAGGAGGTTTTGCTTTATGCCACCCTTTACGATGCTTACTCCATCGAGCGTGAAGGACAATTCTCGGATAAGATTTTTGGCGAATATCTTCAGCTCAACCTCTATGCCGCCCCTCGATTTACCAGCGTAAACACACCAGAAGATGTTGTTCCAACCATCAATCTGCGCCACTTCGACCTGATTATCATCATGGCTGGTGTCGACAAGGAGATGCCGATAAAAGTGGCCGAACTGATTCACCAGCATAAGCCGCGTATCCCAATCCTGTTATTGGTTAATAACAATAATGATGTTGGGTATTTCAAGCGTGCAGCGTCTCAGGTCCCTGCCATAGACCGTGTTTTTGTATGGAATGGCAATTCAAACGTCTTCATAGCCATGATCAAATACATCGAAGACAAGCGCAATGTCTCGAGAGATACCTCGTTGGGTGGTGTTCGGATCGTTTTGCTGGTGGAAGATTCTGTCAAATATTATTCCCGCTATCTGCCACTCCTGTTTTCCAGTGTTATGACACAGACCCAGTCACTGGTTACAGATGATTCCACGGATGAATTGCATAAAATATTCAAGTACCGCGCGCGGCCTAAAGTATTGTTGGTGAGCACTTACGAGGAAGCTGTAGAGATCATCAACGATTACAAGGATTACCTCGTGTGCGTTATTTCGGATGTGAAATTTTCCAAAGAGGGAGTCAACGATGAGGATGCCGGAATTGAACTTCTGAAATTCACCCGCAAAAGCCTTAAATATCCGATTCCACTACTACTACAGTCGCATGATATCGAAAATGCTAAACGGGCGGACGCCATTGGCGCAGGTTTTATCACTAAAAATTCAGACACGCTGGCGCACGACATTCATGAGTTTATCAATACCAAACTGGGATTCGGCGATTTTATATTCAGAGACAAGAAGGGGAACAAAATCGCTTGTGCCAGAAACCTGCACGAATTTGAGGAGCTGATGGCCAAAATCCCTATTGAATCCCTTCTTTACCATGCTAAGGCAAACGGGTTTTCCACCTGGCTGATGGCACGCGGAGAGATTAACATGGCCGAGCGACTGATTCCCTACAAAGCTGAAGATTTCGAGAATACAGAGAAATTACGCGACTTTTGCCTGAATGTCTTCCTGAATGTCCGGGAAAAGAAAAACAGGGGTCGCATCGTCAATTTTGACGCATCGCTGATAGCCGGAAACCGGTACATCGTAAGGATGGGACTCGGTTCACTGGGAGGAAAGGGCAGGGGACTGGCCTTCATGAGTAACCTGCTGGAGAACATTGACATGAAGTCCATTCTGAATGGTATAAATATCAGAATGCCTGCAACTTCCATTATTGGGGCAATCGAATTTGATAAGTTCCTGGAATCCAACAATCTATTCGAACTGGCATTTCATTCCAAAGATCAGGAGAAGATCAAGCGTGCATTCCTGGCAGGAGATCTGAGCGTTTCTTTGAAAGATAAGCTGATGCAGTATATTCAGACTATGAGGGCGCCTTTGGCCATCCGTTCGTCAGGATTATTTGAAGACTCCTTGCTGCAGCCATTTTCCGGTGTTTATGACACCTATCTCATACCAAACAACCATCCCGACCAGGAAATCAGGTTTGAACAACTACTCAATGCGATCAAACTGATTTATGCTTCAGTATTCAGCGACGATGCCAGATCTTATTTCCAGGCTATTAACTACAAGATTGAAGAGGAAAAAATGGCTATCATCATTCAGCCGGTCGTCGGACAAGAACACAACGGTAAATTTTATGTCGATATAAGTGGTATAGCTCAGTCCTATAACTACTATCCACACTCCTACATGCAACCTGAGGATGGTTTCGCGGTAGCCGCTCTCGGATTGGGTCAGTCGGTTTCAGGAGGCGAAAAGGCTTATCGCTTTTGTCCAAAATATCCGGCACTGAACATAGGATCCATCTCGGACCAGGTCAGGGACACTCAGCGTGAATTCTATGCTATAGATCTGACAAACAGCGAATTTGACATGCCTCATGAGGGCGAATTGGCCGCAATCCGGAAATATCCTGTTTCAGCTGCTGAAAAGGATGGCGTGATCGAGCAATGTGTCTCCACCTATGATATGGAAAATGAGGTCTTACTACCGGGGATAGGTACCAGGGGCCCACGGGTGGTCGATTTTGCCAATATCTTGAAATACAATCAGGTTCCGGTTGCTGATACACTGGTCGTACTCATGAAACTCTTTCAACAGGCCATGGGTTCAACGGTTGAAATGGAATTTGCTATCGACCTGAACAAGGGCGACAATGGTTGGCCGACTTTTTATCTGCTTCAACTCAAACCGCTGATTCGCAGGGAAGATGATATAGAGATTGACCTCAATGAATTGGACAGGACCAACTTGGTACTCCTCTCACACAAGGGAATGGGCAATGGAAGAATAAAGGGCATTCATGACGTACTTTATGTGGATACGAGTCGTTTCGATCGTATGCGTACGAAAGAAATTGCCGCTGAAATAATGGAATTTAACCGACTTCTTTGCGAGGAAGACCGGAAATATGTTTTGATCGGTCCGGGCAGGTGGGGCACGCGTGACGAATTTACCGGCATCCCCGTTAGGTGGGCGCAAATCAACAATGCAAAGGTAATCGTGGAAGTCGGATTGCCTGATTTCCCGTTGGATGCCTCCCTGGGATCCCATTTTTTTCACAATGTTACCTCGATGAATGTGGGCTATTTTTCTATCCCGTTAATTGACGGCGATGAGTTTGTCAACATGAGTTTGCTGGCTTCACAGAAACTGATCCGGGAAGGAAAATTTGTTAAATGGGTGCGTTTTGTGAACTCCCTGGAAATACTCATGGATGGCCGAAAACGAACTGCAATTGTGCGTATGAAGGCAATTTGAAAGTTCCCTGTAAATTATTTGGAATAAAAATAGTGCTTTAGAAAGTTCGCATCTTCCACTCCGTGAAGGTTGTAAAAATCTTCTAAAAAAGAATTGAACGGTTTCTGTCCCTCCAGGGCGATATTTTTTGCTGAAGATGTAAGATCTTCAAATTCAAGGATAACCGTCCGCTTTGGTAGAAAGAAAATCAGATTAGCCAGAACGTAAAATGCCCCTTTTGACAATTGGACGAAAAAATCGGGCGATTTGCCAGTCCTGGCTTTTGAAAACATGCTACCCCATAATCCTGAAATGCGGACGCCAACAACCTTAACCTCTTCAGGTAATTTGGCCACAATATGATGCGCCGATTTCTTGTTAAATATTTTCTCATAACCTTGTCCGGCGATTTGCCCACTTGGGTAAAGGACAATATTTTTCCCACGGTTAAATCCTTTGATGACAGAGCGGGTTATCACTTTTAAAACTTGCGTGTCGCGATTGCCTTTTTCCAGATCGCTGACCCTAACGGCACCCAATTTTCTGAAAAATGATTTTACTACCGGTAGGTCAAAATATTTTTCTGACATGACAGGAGTCACAGTAGTAAAGCGGTAAATGTGGCTTAAAAGAATAACCGGATCAATCAACGCCTGATGGTTCGGTAAAATAAAAATAGGCGAATTGTCCTGAAAAACCTCTGAGCCTTTGATTGAAATTTTATATCGGGTACGAAGCAGTATCCTGATATTGAAAGATATAATCTTCGAAAGTAGAAGAAGGAATGAGTTGTGTTTTTGCATATGATAAAAACCAAATATCTGAATTTTTCACAAATAAAAATATATTTTTGTGTGTAAACTAATCTTTCCGACATGACCAGACCCGTTTTGCCCATAAATTCAAGGAAGGTTATCAATGCCTGGTGTTCTTATGACATTGCAAATTCCGCCTACATTTTAAGTGTTAATACCGTTTTATACCCTATATACTACCAGATTGTTACCAAGAATGCCTTCGGTTCAGAAATGATACAGTTTATGGGTATAAGTATCAAGAATACTGTGCTATATGAGTACGCCATTGCCTTGGGTTACCTATTGGTGATTTTTCTGACCCTGACTTTATCCGGAATTGCCGACGTGGGAGGCTATCGAAAACGGTTTATGCAGTCTTTCACATTATTGGGTTCATTGGCATGCATTGGATTATATGAATTTAACGGTGCAAATATCGGATTGGGACTCCTTCTGCCGATGTTGGCCGTGCTGGGGTTCGCAGGCTCCCTGGTCTATTACAATTCATTTTTGCCGATAATTGCCACTCCCGATCAACACGACCGTATTAGCGCCAGGGGCTTTTCATTCGGATACGCTGGTAGTATGTTGTTGCTGATATTCAATATTTTCTCTTTGGAGAATTATCAGCTATTTGGCTTCGCTGATAAACTGGAAGCCATTAGATTCTCATTTATAGAAGTGGGTATCTGGTGGTTGGCGGTTTCCCAAATAGCCTTTTATTATTTGCGCGAAGACCGTAAAAAAGTCAAATTGGATACTACCATTTTCACGAAGGGATTTCATGAGGTTTTCAAGGTATTTGCATACATCAAAAAGCATAAATCGATGTCCAGGTTTCTGCTTTCCTTTTTCTTTTTCAGTATGGGCGTCCAAACTGTCATCATTGTCGCGTCACTTTTTGGCAAAGCAGAGCTGGGAATCACGGATACAAAACTGATCATGACGATCCTGATTATACAATTGGTCGCGATTCTTGGAGCATTCATATTTGGCAGAGTCTCTTCCCGTTTTGGAAACAAAACTTCACTACTGTGGATGCTTTCAATATGGGTATTCGTTTGTATATCAGCTTATCTGGTTCATGACGAATACCAGTTTTATAGTTTAGCGGCTTTGGTCGGTTTGGTCATGGGAGGAATCCAATCTCAAGCACGTTCGACCTGGTCAAAATTAATTCCTACTGGTAATACAGACACTGCTTCCTATTTCAGCTTCTATGACAGTACTGAAAAGCTGGCTATCGTCATTGGAATGTTAGGATTTGGGTTGATTGAGCAACTTACGGGTAGTATGCGGAACAGCACGTTGTTATTGTCCCTGTTTTTTATTGTAAGTATTGTGATTATTGCAGTTACGAAATTAGAAAAGGAAGGACCAGCCGTAAGTGTTACATAGAAGCCAGCTCAACCTTAAGTTCTTCCACCGCCGCCAGGCACTGGGTTTCGAATAGAGCAATATACTTTGGATAACTTTCAATGTCGGTACCTTCAATGGTCTTCAATTGAAAATCCTTCATCTCCTTCTCCAATTCGTTCATACCCATGATTTGCAGGGAAGATTTTGACTTATGTGCCTCTTTGCCAAGTGCAATGAATTGCTTTGAGTCGTAATGCATTTTCATATTTTTGATAAAATCCGGAACCTGTACTGTAAACATTTCTATCATCTCACGGACGATCGCACTGTTTTCTTCAGTAATTGTTTTGAGATACCTTAAATTTGTGTAAGCCATATTTATTATTGATACTTGTCAGGTTTTGTATTAAAACTTATTTGCAAATTCGCAGGATATCAGGTTTAAAAAATTCATTATCTAAATTTACATTTTTTTTAATTACGCAAGAATTTGAATCAAAATATTTTTCAACATGAATAAAACACAATTTCACAATATCCACGTTGGATACAAGGCAAAAATGGCTGAATTCGCAGGTTTCGATATGCCGATCGAATACACGGGAATCAAAGATGAACATATGACCGTTCGAAACGGCGTAGGAGTTTTTGATGTCTCCCACATGGGTGAGATATGGGTAACGGGACCCTCGGCTTTAACTTTCCTTCAAAAAGTAACCTCCAATGATGTGACCGTCCTGAAGCAAGGACAGGCCCAATACTCCTGTTTTCCGAACGGGAAAGGTGGTATAGTGGATGATCTTTTAGTCTACTACTTTGCCCCTGAAAAATATTTGCTGGTAGTTAATGCAGCAAACGTTGAGAAAGACTGGAACTGGATTGTCTCCCAAAACGATTCGGGAGCAGTACTTGAAAATGCTTCGGACCGGATCTCCCAACTTGCAGTACAGGGTCCCAAAGCTGCTGAAGTGCTTCAAAAACTCACTTCTGTAAATCTGGCGGCTATCAAATATTATACTTTCAAAGTCGGTGAAATAGCGGGTGTAAAAGATGTAATTATCTCTGCTACAGGTTATACCGGGGCCGGAGGTTTCGAACTTTACTTTGACAATAAATTCGCAGTAAAGATGTGGAATGCCATTTTTGAGGCCGGGAAGGATGCTGGCATCAAACCAATTGGTCTGGCTGCCAGGGATACCTTGCGACTTGAGATGGGCTTTTGTCTCTACGGAAATGATATCGATGACACTACTTCACCAATAGAAGCCGGTCTTGGCTGGATCACCAAATTCAATGATAACAAGGAATTTATCGATAAGGCTTTCCTGCTTCAGCAGAAAAATCAGGGAACCGCCTTACGGCTCTGCGGATTCGAAATGATTGACCGTGGCATACCCCGACATCATTATGTCATTACAAACGTTTCGGGAGAGCCTATTGGCAGAGTAACTTCAGGGACCCAGTCACCAGTTCTGGAGAAAGGTATCGGAATGGGATATGTCCCTTCAGATCTGGCTATACCAGGTAGCGAAATTTTCCTGGAGGTTCGTGGAAAATTGCTCAAAGCGCAAGTAGTGAAGATGCCCTTTATTTAGAATGTTTCTATATCCCTCGTTTTTGACAATGCTTAACCTAAAATTAACTGACTTTTGTCATGCAAAAGAGATATAAATGCTAATTTCACGCACAAATTAATGGATGTAAGTCCATAAAATATAAGTTGTTAAATATCTATATATTAAATAATTCTATCTGTCCGGCCAACTCGGACAATCATGTCAAACCCATATAAACTGATCCAGATGAAGAAGCATAATTTTTACGCAGGTCCCTCCATTCTTCCAGAATTTACCATTCAAAAAACAGCCGAGGCTATTATCAATTTTGCTGGAACAACCCTGTCCGTAATGGAAGTATCACACAGGAGCAAAGAGTTCGTAGCTGTAATGGACCAGGCAATTGCGCTGGTAAAAGAGCTACTCGAAGTACCCGAAGGATACGAGGTTCTCTTTCTACAGGGAGGCGCCAGTACCCAGTTCTTTATGGCTCCTTATAACCTGATGAAAACCAAAGCAGGATATGTAAACACTGGAGTCTGGGCGACTGCAGCCATTAAAGAGGGGAAATTTTTTGGCGAAGTGGTGGATGTAGCTTCATCAAAAGACAAGAACTTCAATTATATCCCAAAAGGTTACGATATTCCAGCAGATCTTGATTACCTGCACATTACAACCAATAACACTATTTTTGGTACTGAAATGCTTTATGACCTGGATTCTCCTGTTCCACTGGTAGCGGATATGTCTTCCGATATTTTCAGTCGTCCATTGGATATTTCCAAGTATGCCGTTATCTATGCTGGAGCCCAGAAAAATCTTGCCCCTGCTGGTGTAACAATGGTGATAGTAAAAAAGGATTTGCTCGGAAAAACAGGCCGTGCCATACCGACCATGATCAACTATCAGACACACATCGATAAGGAGTCCATGTTCAATACCCCTCCTTGTTTGTCGGTGTTTGCAGCGCTTCAAACGCTGATCTGGTTGAAAGATAATGGTGGCATAAAAGCTATGGAGGCAAAAAATATCGCCAAAGCCAAACTACTGTACGATGAAATTGACCGGAATAAGTTGTTCCAGTGCACAGTTCCTGATCCGGCCGATCGCTCCAGAATGAATGTCACCTTCGTGATGACTCCTGGTAACGAGCATCTTGAAAAGGATTTCCAGACCCTGGCCAAAGAGAATAATATCGTAGGTATTGAAGGTCATCGCAGCGTTGGTGGTTTCAGGGCCTCTATTTATAATGCCATGCCGATCGGGAGTGTAGCGGTATTGGTTCAAACGATGAAAGATTTCGAAGCAAAACAATAATGGCTGTATTAAAACCTTTCCGGGGACTTCGTCCTCCCGTTGATCTGGCTGCCCGGGTGGCCTCCCGTCCTTATGATGTTCTTAACTCAGAAGAGGCTCGCCGGGAGGCAGAAGGGAATCCATATTCTCTTCTGCATATCATCAAACCGGAGATCGACCTTCCCGTAAATACGGATGAACATAGTCAGGAAGTTTACCAGAAAGCTGCCGATAATCTGAAGCTTTTTAAGGACAAAGGCTGGCTGAAACAGGATGATCAGGAGTACCTTTATATCTACGCCCAGACGATGGAAGGCCGCACACAATACGGTATCGTCGGGTGCGCTTCGGTCGACGATTATCTGAATGGAGTGATAAAAAAGCACGAACTTACCAGGAAAGATAAGGAGGAAGACCGGATGAAACATGTCCGGATCACAGATGCCAACATGGAACCCGTCTTTTTTGCCTATCCTGCCGTGGCCGAAATCGATAACATCGTTGCAGCTATCGTTTCATCCGAGAAACCTATCTATGATTTCGTGGCGGATGATGGTTTCGGTCACCATTTTTGGCTGATCGAAGACAAAAATACCATTACCAGACTCGTCAAGCTTTTTGCCGCACTTCCATCTACCTATGTTGCCGATGGTCATCATCGTACAGCCGCAGCCGCACTGGTCGGCCAGGAAAAGCGTGCAAAGAATCCTGATCATAAAGGAGACGAAGAATATAATTATTTTCTGGCAGTTCATTTTCCTGACAATCAGCTGAGAATCATAGATTATAACCGCGTTGTAAAAGATCTGAATGGACTAAGTGTTGAGGAACTCTTGAATAAATTAGAAGAAAACTTTGATATTCAGAATGTTGGTACAGAGATTTATAAACCCGAAGGTCTGCATGTTTTTTCCATGTACCTCGAAGGTGTCTGGTATAAACTGACTGCCAAAGCCGGTCGATACAACGATAATGACCCGATTGGGGTTCTGGATGTTACTATACTTTCTGCCTTGGTGCTGGATAAAATTTTTGGCATTAAGGATCTGCGGACCGATAAGAGAATCGATTTCGTCGGCGGTATCAGAGGTTTGGGTGAGCTGAAAAAACGGGTCGACTCAGGAGAAATGAAGGTAGCCTTTGCACTCTACGCCGTTTCGATGCAACAGTTGATCAATATTGCTGATTCTGGAAATATCATGCCTCCAAAAACTACCTGGTTTGAACCCAAACTTCGGTCGGGGTTAGTGGTGCACGAACTGCACTGACGTTTGACCCTGCGGACCGTTTGGATTTCTCCGGTCCCTGAGCCTGTTTCCCGGTCCCTGAGCGCAGTCGAAGGGCCTT